>JACCED010789958.1_pt1 | contig 17655 bp, 15 predicted proteins | sample 7455021 | NCBI WGS metagenome assembly JACCED01 (sample SAMN15323456, study PRJNA562643) | freshwater metagenome | isolation source: river surface water | place: USA:Blue River Watershed | collected 2017-08-19 | reverse complement strand
TAGAGACCAGATCCAGGACGTCACGTAGATGCACATCGGGGATCGAACGGCCAGAACCGCGCAGCTCATCCTCGCCCGCGGGTGCAAAGGCCAGCGTCGGCCTAAAAAATCGGTCTTTCAGCCTTGACGCCACCAGGCCCACCACACCCTGATGCCACTCAGGGTGCATCACGCAGACTGAGGCGCCAACATGTCCCGCTTCAAAGGTGTCCGTCGCACTTAAAGCCTGTTCTTTCATGACGGTTTCAATTTGGCGGCGCTCACGGTTTATTGTGTCAAGCTCGCGTGCGAGTTCGAGCGCCTCCATGTCGTCATCGGTTGTGAGGCAGCGAATGCCTAAGCCCATGTCAGCTAAGCGTCCCGCTGCGTTGATGCGCGGGCCGAGTGCAAAGCCAAGATCAAAACCACTCGCAGCCTGAGGATCGCGTGCGCTGACGGCAAAGAGGGCACGGATGCCGGGCTGCATCAATCCGCGCCGCATGCGGTCTAGACCACGTGTCACCAGCAAGCGGTTGTTGGAGTCGAGTTTGACGACGTCGGCGACTGTGCCGAGGGCGACGAGATCTGCAAGCCCTTCAAGCTTTGGGGCAGTGGCTTGTGTAAACACACCGCGGTTCCTGAGCTCGGCGCGCAAGGCGATCATTAAATAAAAAATGACGCCGACACCCGCAAGATTTTTCGAAGGGAAGTCGCAGCCAGGTTGGTTCGGATTGACGATCGCAAGCGCTTTGGGCAGCGTCTTTCCGGGCAGGTGGTGATCGGTGACGATCACGCCCAGTCCGTGACGATTTGCGGCGGCGACGCCCTCCACACTGGCAATGCCGTTATCCACGGTAATGAGCAAATCTGGACGACCCGCTTTGTGCACGAGCGCAAGGTCGACAACCGCTTCTGAGAGCCCGTAGCCTGTCTCGAAACGGTTCGGGACCAAGAAGTCAACGATGGCTCCCATGGCGCGCAGTGCGCGTAGTCCCACCGCACCCGCAGTTGCGCCATCGCAATCGTACTCGGCGATGATGAGCATGCGTTTACCGGCCTGAACCGCATCTGCGAGCAGTGCGGCCGCAAGTTCGTTCTGCGTCAGCGTTTTTGGCGGCAGCATGGCGGGCCATTCAAGACGCACATCATCTGCTTGTGTGATGCCACGCGCGGCCCATAGCCGCGCAAGCAACGGGTGCAGGCCCGAGCCTGCCAGCCGTTGTGCCGCAGCATCGTTGCTGCGACGAATCGTTAGTTTTGGAGATTCCACCAGCCGGTCCAGTTTTGTTTACGTCTAGGCACAAGGTGTTGCCACCAACGCGGTGCGAAGTGTGCCAAACGCACAGCAGTGCGTTGGCCCGTGAGGGTAATCATCGGTTGCGCGGAGGTTGCCTCTGCACGCTTCAGTGCGACCTCGAGTTCGGCGTCTACGGCCGATAACTGTGCAATCCACTGGGCCCAATCTCCCTCCAAGCAAGCGTCGGACAGCAGCCCGATCGTCGCGACCGTCTCTGGTAGGACCTTTGGGCGCCAGCCACATGCCCCGCCATACAACCACAGTGAGTTGATCGGGGGCAGGCCACGTTGCTCGCGTTGCGTATTGACGGGGTGAGTATGCCAAAGCATTTGAATTTCGTTGAGCAGACGGCGCCAGGCCTTAAAAGTGGCCTCTTGGGGCCACCAGTCGGCGAGCGACATTTGGGACACGGCGTCTGGGCTCATCGATGGCGTGTGTGCGCCATCGCCGGGCCAAATCCGCCAAAGATTTGGGCCGAGCGCTAATGCTGAAATCTCTGAACTAGACCACAACATACTGGCGGATTCAAAAAGGGCGTCCGCTTCGTGCTGCGCGATGTGTAGCGAGTGAGGGGCAAGCATGCGCGCACCCTCGCGCCCCACGACGATCGAACACAACTGTGCAACCCAAACCGGCTCACGACCGGTATGGATGCCCGCCGCGAGCGGCGCAAGCCCAGCCCCAAGATTGAGTGAGTCATCTTCGTACCCAAGCCTGCGCAGGTGCAGGGCTTCTTGTGGGGTGCAGCCCGTCTGCTCAGGGGGTAAGTGGAGAATGTCGGCAGGGCGCCGAGCCAGCAGGTCAACTAAGCGCGGACAATGTCTTTGCAGCTCTAAAGCGAGGTCTGGCGCGACCGAGGTCGGTACAAGGCAGCCGGGGATGATGATTTCCATGGGTTCATTGTAGTGGGATGGCTAGCCTTGCGGGGGTTTGATGCCATAATGCCGGTGTGCTGAAACTACCTTACGAATTCTGGATCGGAGCCCGTTATGCGGGCTTAAGTAGCTCGCGCGGCCGAGGCGGTCGACGTGATCGCTTCGTCTCGTTTGTCGCGGGCAGTTCAATGGCAGGAATTGGTCTGGGCGTCGCCGCCTTGATCGTTGTGCTGTCGGTCATGAACGGGTTTCAGAAAGAAGTCAGAGACCGTATGTTGTCGGTTCTGCCGCACGTTGAAATTTTCGTACCGGGGCCTGATCCCGTGACAGCGCTTGAAGGCTGGCAGGCGCTTGTCGCGAGCGCCAAGCGCTCGCCTGCGGTGTTAGCTGGCGCGCCGTTTGTCGCCGCTCAGGGCATGCTAATGCGTGGCCAAAGCTTACGCGGTGTGCAAGTCCGGGGGATTGATCCCGTGGCGGAAAAAGATGTGTCTGATGCTGGCCGACAAATGGTCGATGGTCGCCTCACTGATCTCAAGCCTGGAAGCTTTGGCATTGTGCTAGGACAAGACTTGGCCGACATGTTGCAAGTCCGGGTCGGTCAAACCGTGATGATGCTTGCCCCTGCGGCAAACGTCAGCCCGGCCGGGTTCTCGCCGCGTATGCGTCAGTTCACAGTCGTGGGTACCTTCCGCTCTGGGCACTTTGAATACGACTCGTCACTGGCGTTTGTTGATGCAACCGATGCAGCAAAAGTATTTCGCGATGGTGCCTTGGCAGGCGTGCGGTTACGGGTTGACGACATGCATCGTGCACCTGAGATCGCTCAGTCGTTGGTACCGCTCTTGCCAAATTCGGTGATGGTCGCAGACTGGTCGCGCAACAACCGGACCTGGTTTGCGGCGGTGCAAACCGAAAAGCGCATGATGTTTTTGATTCTTGCTTTGATTGTCGCGGTGGCCGCGTTCAATTTATTGTCGTCTCTCGTGATGGCAGTCAAAGACAAACAGTCTGACATCGCAATTCTTAGAAGTTTTGGCGCTACGCCGGCAGAGATTGCGCGTATTTTTCTTGTGCAAGGCGCCATGATTGGTGTGTTAGGTACGGTGACGGGAGTGGTCGGCGGTACATTGATTGCCTTAAACGTGGATGTGCTCGTGCCGGGCATTGAACGGCTTTTAGGGGTTCAGTTCTTGCCGCGTGAAATTTATTTCATCAGTGCGCTGCCCTCGGATGTCCGATTAAACGATGTCGTGACGATTGGTCTAACGTCTTTGGTGATGTCCCTTGTGGCGACCCTGTATCCAAGCTGGCGTGCCTCGCGCTTGCAACCCGCACAGGTGTTACGCCATGACTGATGTCGCCTTACGCGCTGAGAATGTCTGTAAGCACTACGATGAAGGCGGTGCGCGGATTGACGTTCTGAATCACGTGAATCTGTCGATTGCACCCGGGGAAATGGTTGCGGTGGTGGGTGCGTCCGGGTCTGGTAAGAGTACGTTGCTACACATCTTGGGGTTACTCGATACACCGAGCTCTGGCACCATTGAAGTGGCCGGCCAGTCGAGCCATGGCTTGTCTGAAAGACAACGCAGTCGTTTGCGTAACCGCGGCCTAGGCTTTGTGTATCAGTTCCATCATTTGCTGGCAGAATTCACTGCGCTGGATAACGTTGCGATGCCCCGTATCGTGGGCCGGCAAGATCGAGACGCTGCGCGTGCTGAGGCACACATTTTTCTTCAGATGGTGGGGCTGAACGAGCGGGTGCTGCATTATCCCGGCCAACTTTCCGGAGGGGAGCGTCAACGCGTTGCGCTTGCCCGCGCGTTGGTGAATCGTCCGGCCTGCGTCTTAGCCGATGAGCCAACCGGCAACTTAGATCGACACACTGCACATCGGATGTTTGATTTGCTCAAGCAAGTCAATGCAGATTCTAAGACAGCATTTTTGATCGTCACGCATGACCCAGAGTTGGCGGCACTCGCTGATCGGCGTCTGTTGATGGATGCTGGGCGACTGGTTGATGCTACTTGACACGCATTGTCATCTCGATGCGTCGGAGTTTGCGCTAGACCGCGAGGCCGTCATCGCCCGCGCGTTTGCCGCAGGCGTTCAAGGCATCCTCATTCCTGCCGTAGACCCTTCTAATTTTGAAATTGTCCGAACGCTTGCTCACACGCTGCCCGGCGGTGCGTATGCCTTGGGCATCCACCCGATGTATGTTCGGAAAGTGGACGATCAGGCCTTAGTGCAACTGCGTGATGCGTTGGAAGCGAGGCGTGATGATCCCTGCTTGGTCGCTGTCGGCGAGATTGGTTTGGATTTTTTTGTGCCGGACATTTCGCAAGGTGAAGAGCGCGCCAAGCAAGAACGTTTTTATGTCGCACAGCTCAAGCTTGCGATCGAATTTGACTTGCCAGTGATCCTGCATGTCAGGCGTTCTCAGGATGTGTTGCTGAAGTATCTTCGCCGTCACCGAGTGCGCGGCGGACTTGCGCATGCCTTCAATGGCAGCGTGCAACAAGCACAACAGTTTATTGATGCAGGTTTTGCGCTTGGTTTTGGTGGGGCGATGACCTACGCGCGAGCGCTGCAGATTCGACGACTCGCGTGTGCCTTGCCGTTAGAGTCAATTGTGCTGGAAACCGATGCGCCAGATATCCCACCAGCATGGTTGACCGAGGCGCGGCGCAATGAACCGGCTGAGGTTGCACGCATCGCGCATGCGCTTGCCGAACTGCGCGGTGTATCGTACGAGGAAGTGTTGATCAAGACTGCACAGGCTGCGCGCAGTGCATGTCCCAGGCTGGACCTTGCACTGCGGTCATAACGGTTGAGCCTTGACTTAGTCGACCTTCACGCCAGAGGCTTTCACAACAGCACCCCAGTCGGCGATTTCTTTGTTGACGGTTTGGATGAAATCGCTACGTGCATTGCCGACGACTTCAGAGCCGCTTTGATTTACTTTCGTTTTCATGTCCGCGGTGGACATGGCTTTGCGCACAGCCTGTTCTAGGTAGGCAATGCGATCGGCGGGTGTGCCTTTGGGGACAAATACCCCGTACCAGTCTGCGACATTCATATCCTTGATGCCGAGGCTCTCCAGCGTTGGTGTACCTTTAAATACACCCAGCAAATTGTCGTTCGTTGCCGCCAGAACACGCAGTTTGCCTGACGAGACCAAACCTTCTACAGAGGATGGCGAGGTGACTAGCATTGCGATTTGTCCGCCAAGAAGGTCTGTGGTCGCGGGACCTGCGCCTTTGTAAGGTATATGGGTGATCTTGATGTTTTCTTGTGTGGCGAGCCGTGCCGTGGTTAAGTGCGACAAGGTGCCGTTACCGGGTGTGGCAAAGTTCACGACTTCGGGACGTGCGCGCGCATCGGCGATGTAGTCCTTCATCGATTTGTAGGGGCTATCTGCGCGCACGACAAAGACCACCGGGGCGCTCGTCAATTGTGACAAGGGTTCAAAATCCTTCTGGGGGACGAAGCCTGCGTTGGGATAGAGCGCGGGGTTCACACCGATGATACTGGTTTGCGAAGTTAAGATGGTGTAGCCATCAGGTTTCGCTTTCGCGACCGAGGTTGTACCCAAGTTGCCGCCAGCACCGCCACGGTTTTCGACCACAACGGGCTGCCCAACGATGCCAGCAAGCTCAGCGGCCAATAGGCGAGAAATCTTGTCATTTCCGCCGCCCGGAGGAAAGGGCGAGACAATGGTGATCGCTTGTTTTGGAAAATCCGCGAGTGGTTGGAGTGCCTGAGCAGAGCTCTGTGCCGTAACCAATAACGTACTTGAAAGAAGTGTTGCCGTCACAACCAGGCTCGTGACGCGTGATGAGAGTCGTAGATTCATGAGATGTCCGTAAGTGAAATGTTGTTAAACGACTTTGGCGCAACTGCTTTTATGACAAGGTTTCTAGTGCTTGCTTTAAATCGGCGATCAGGTCGTCCGTATCTTCGAGCCCAATGTGAATGCGCACCACCGCACCACGTTGGCGCCAGTCCGTCAAGACGCGGGTTCCGGCTAAATCGGTTGGGATCACCAAGCTTTCAAATCCACCCCAAGACGCGCCAAGTCCAAATAACTCAAGCGCATCAATCACGCCTTCCGCTTGGCGTTGAGAGTACTGGGTCTTGAGTTCAAAGGAAATCAGCCCGTTCATGCCGAGACAATGTTTTTTCCAAAGCGCATGGCCTGGGTCATCCGGCAACGCGGGACAAAAAACGTGAGCAATTTCTGGGCGTGCCTGCAGCCATTGCGCAACGCGTAGCGCGCTCTCGCCATGGGCCTGCAAACGGATCGGCATTGAACGCACTCCGCGCAGTGCCATAAAGGCATCGTCTGCTCCGACGGTTTGGCCGAACCCGTAGGTTGCCTTTTGCAGGGCAGGCCAGGCACGCTCGTTCGCAACGGAGGCACCCATCATCAAGTCCGAGTGACCACCAATGTATTTTGTCACTGCGGTGATGGAGATATCTGCCCCGAGTGAAAGTGGTTGATACAGCCAACCGGAGCCCCAGGTATTATCTGCGATCACCCAGAGGTTGTGCCTTTTTGCGATCGCGCTGACAAGCGGTAAGTCCAGCATGTCGTACGTGATGGTGCCGGGGCATTCCACATACAGAATCTTAGTGTTGGGTTGAATGAGCGCTTCAATTCCGCTCCCATCCGGAGGATAAAACGTATGCGAAATTCCAAGATCTGCAAGCTGATGCTTGCAGAAATTGCGAACAGGTTCGTATGAGGCGTCGCTTAAAAGAATATGATCGCCAGGCTTTAAGAACGCTAGCAGTGTGACGGCGATTGCGGCTTGGCCCGTTGGAAACAAGAACCCGCGGTGACCCGCTTCGAGCTCAACGATGGCATCCTCTAGCGCATAGGTCGAGTCTGTGCCGCGCGCACCATAGGACGGAAGGCGCTCAGTGTCACGACGCTTACGGGTATCGCGCCAAGCCTCGACTGTATCAAACACATACGTGCTCGCACGCGAAACAGGTGCATTGACCCAACCGCTGTGGTTTCGCCCGGTGCGTAACAGGCGTGTGCTGCGCTTTTTGGATTCAGACATGCTTAGACATCCCTTGGAAGAAGATGACTAAACCTTATCATGAAGAGGGTTGTTGCGGATGCCGTGCCTATCACCGCAAAGCATCCGCGGTATCAGGATTAACCCGATTGGTTGTTGCCATGACCGTGTGGGCCAGAACGGGGCGCTGGAAGTGTGATGCCTTTTTCTTTCGCGCGCTTTTCCATTTCAGCACGGTTAGCCGTCATCAGTTTCTGACGTTCCTCTGGCGACTTGGCTGCACGCATCTTTTCCTTCATTGCCTGCCGCTCTTGATCGGTCATGAGTTCTCGCACGGCTGCATGACGGTCAGTGCCACACGCTTTGGTCTGTTTGCCACCTTCGCCCTGCATGCCTTGGGCCATTCCTTTACCCATTCCTTGATGCATGCCATGGCCTCTTGCACCGTGCCCCTGGCACTGAGCTTGTGAGGCCGTTGCAGCGGGCGGGCTAGAGGGAGTCGGGCTCGTCTGTGCTTGCGCAGACAGCATCACCAGGCCAAAACCAACGGTGGCCATCAGGCGAGCTGCGAATTTACGTGGTGTGTTCATGTTGTATTCCTATTGAAGTTAAAAAGTGCCTCAGCGAAATCTGTGCTGTGGACAAGACGTATTCAATCAGGGTAGTTGCCTTTTTTTGTGTCAAACAATCAGCGTTTTGTAACGGCGGCTCTAAATTAAGCGTTTTGACACATTGCAATACAATTTCCTGGAAAAGAGGCTGGTCAGAGTGGAGCTTAAAAGGCATGATGGTGCGATGGATCACATACTTGTCGTAGATGATGACCGGGATATCCGGGAGTTACTGAGCGAATATCTGCAAAAGCAAGGCTATCGCGTATCGGTCGCGGGGGGTGGCCGCGCGATGCGTGCGGCGATTGCCGTCGCCATGCCGGATTTGATTGTGCTGGACTTGATGCTGCCAGGTGAGGATGGTTTGACGCTTTGCCGAGAGCTGCGGAGCCAGTCGGATGTGCCGGTGTTGATGCTCACGGCACGTGGCGAAGAAATTGATCGAATCGTTGGCCTGGAGATGGGTGCAGACGACTATCTTGCTAAACCCTTTAACCCGCGAGAACTTGTCGCCCGAATAAAAAGTATCTTGCGTCGTGCTCGTGCCTTACCACTGAACCTTAAGCCAGATGAGGCGCGTCTCATCCATTTCTCTGGGTGGACACTTGAAATTGCGACCCGCGATTTAATTGCGCCAGACCGTTCTCGCGTCGCATTGAGTGGTACTGAATTCAGGCTGCTTCGAATTTTTCTTGATCATCCGAACCGCGTACTCACACGCGATCAGCTGATTGACCTCACGCAGTCGCGCGAGGCAGACCCCTATGATCGGAGCATCGATCTTCAAGTGAGCCGTGTGCGACGACGATTGCAGGATAACCCCAAGGATGCTGCGCTGATAAAAACTGCCCGCGGGCAAGGGTATGTCTTGGCGTCTGAGGTTAAGGTCGAACACTGATGCGTTGGCTACCCAGATCCCTGTCAAGCCGTTTGGTCATCGTGTTTGTTGCCGGACTAATACTTGCGCAGGTGGTGAGCCTAGGCATCCTCTTGCACGACCGTGGCGAATTTCTTGCGCGGGCAAGTGGGATGCAGTCCATTATGCGAGTCATTGATATTGCACAACTGCTGGATTCGAGTGACGCTGCAGAGCGTGAGCGTATTATTCGGGTGCTCAGATCCCCGCAACTTAGAATCGGTCTACATGGCAACGCGCCATCGCTAAAACCGCTCGCCCAAGAGCCGAGTCCGCAAGAGTCAATATTCCTTTCGATGCTGCGACACAAGCTGGGTCGTGACAGAGAGATCTGGGTGGATGTCCGCGCACGTCCGCTTGAACAAGCCCGCCCGTCTGGGATGGGTTATGAGCATAGTGAGCGTAGAGTGCGCAATGAGATCCGCGGCGGGGGGCCTCCTGCGCTCGTGGCGCATGTGCGCTTGTTAGACGGAGTGTGGTTAAGTATTGATTCCACGCTTGAGCCGCAAACTATGTCCTGGCCACTTCGGGCGGTCGTCAGCGCACTTGTATTGTTGTTGGCGGTGATCGGGCTTGCGTGGTTTGGTGTGCGCTGGGTGACGCGTCCGCTCAAGAACTTTGCGCAGGCGGCTGAACGTCTCGGGGAAAATATTGACCGCGCCCCGCTCGCGGAGACCGGCCCCACCGAGGTGGCCAGGGCTGCGCGCGCACTCAACGAGATGCAGGCGCGTTTGTCCAAGTATCTAAGCGACCGCACACGCATTTTGACGGCGATGTCGCATGATTTAAAAACACCCATCACACGCATGCGGTTACGTGCGGAATTACTTGAGCATGAAGTGACGCAAGCGAAATTTAAACAGGACCTCGCTGAGCTCGAGTCCATGGTGAGCGGCACGTTGGATTATATGCGTGGCGTGCAAGAGGGCGAGCCTCTGAGTTATGTTGATGTCAATGCTTTGTTGCATGGGCTTGCGGTGGATTGCCAAGAACTGGGGCAGGTTGTCACAATTGACGGGTATGCCAATATTGAGTTCTTGGGTCGTGCGCAATCCCTAAAACGTTGCTTGGCGAATGTCATTGAGAACGCCATTAAATACGGTCAGATGGCGCATGTCCGCATCACCGATTCCGCACATGTGTTGCAGATCGTGGTGGAAGACGAAGGAGTCGGTGTTCCGATAGCGGAGCTCCCCCACCTGTTTGAACCGTTCTACAGAGTCGAGGCGTCACGTAATCGCGATACTGGCGGAACGGGATTGGGCTTGAGCATCGCACGCAGCATCGCTGTGTTGCATGGTGGAAGCTTGACGGCTGAAAACACCAAGAATAGAGGCTTGCGACTGACCTTGAAGTTGCCTCGGACCCTAGGGTAGGCGTACCTGGGCGGATCGGTCCACCGAGGATTGAATTCTACCTTGAGTGCTAGCACCATGCTGTGATTTGTGCGGTGTGTCCATGGGAAGAATTCTCGGGTTGCTGTGTGTGGCCGTGGCTTCCTACACGTTAAGTTTGCCGGTTTTACCTGACTCGTTATGGGTTGGTCAGTTGACCTGCGTGCTAGCCGTGGTGGCTGCATTATCTTGCGTCATGCGAGTGCTATTGTCTGATTCTGCGCCCACAGGATTAAGCTATGCCAATGGCTTGCGTATCGTCCAGCGTGCAGCGGTGTGCGCCCTGACCGCAGCTGCCATGATGACCTGGGTAGTGTGGCGTGCCGAATTGCGGCTGCAGGATCAGCTAGATCCCAGCCTTGAGGACGTCGTGACCCGTACTGTATTCCGGATTGAATCGATGGTCCGAGATCAGTCTGATAGTGTGCGCTTTGCAGCGCGTGTTCTCGAGCCAATGACACCGGGGGTGCCGGGCGATATCGAAGTCGCTTGGCGCGTTGCGCCTGACGAGATCAAGCAGGAATTGGTTCCGGGTCAGGTGTGGCGTGCAGCGCTTATTCTGCGGTCGCCGCGGGGCTTGTCGAACCCCCACGGTTTTGATTACGAGGGACATGCGTTCGCCCGTCATGTGCGAGCGATCGGGCGTGTGCGTGGGAAGCCGGTCTTGCTGCGGCATGAGCCGAGGGCCAACGTGTCTGTTGTGGTGGGGCACGTGCGACAGGCCGTGCGGCAACACATGCGGCGTCACGTGGGAAACAAGCTGTATGGTGCAGTCCTTATTGCGTTGGCGATTGGTGATCAAGACAGTGTGCAGGCTGATCATTGGCGTGTGTTTAATTTGACGGGCATCACGCACTTGGTATCGATATCAGGCTCGCATGTCACCATGATTGCCGCGATGGGTGGGATGTTGATGCTGCGGCTGGGGCGGCGCCTGCGGCTCAAGGGGCGGGCACTTTGCGAGTGGATGCCCGCCCAAGTGATAGCTGCCAGTGCCTCGGCCGTTGTCGCGTTCGGCTATTGCTTGTTGGCGGGTTGGGGTGTACCGGCCCAGCGTACCTTTTTTATGCTGTTGATCATTTGCGCGGCGTTGATGCTTAGGCTTGCCGTATCGGTGTCGGGCGTTCTGTGTTTTGCAGCGACGGTTCTGGTGGTGCTGGATCCTTGGGCACCACTTTCGACCGGTTTTTGGCTGTCTTTCGGGGCGGTTGCTGTACTGTTTAGTACTGCGCAAACGGTGATCGATAACGGGCGGTCCGCAAGTACTTGGACACGAGCCTGGGCTGCGCTCAGGGAGGCTTCGCGCTTGCAATGGTTGATTACGGTCGCCATGACACCGGCACTGGCTTTTCTGTTTCAGCAAGTGTCGCTCACTTCGCCCTTTGCAAACGCCTTGGCCATACCAGTTGTGACCTTTATCGTGACACCCCTTGCATTGCTGGTCGGATTATTCTCCATCTTGCCACTCTTGGATGCCGTCACGTCTGTGCTGACATGGTGTGCGCATGCTGCGTTACATGCCGTGCTCATCCCAGTGACTTGGCTTGCGCAAGGGCGCTGGTCTGCCTTGGATGTTGCTGCGATGCCAGTCGGATGGGTACTGATCGCGCTGCTGGGGACGGCCTGGGCCTTGCTTCCGGTTGGTGTGCCGGTCCGCTGGGCCGGTTGGTGCTTGATGTTACCAGCACTCGCTTGGCAGCCCGCGCGACCGGCTACTGGGGAGTGGATCCTAACTGCGCTGGATGTCGGGCAGGGTGCAGCACTGTTGGTGCGTACTGCTACGCATAACTTGCTGTTTGATACAGGTCCGCGGATGGGCCAGACGGATGCGGGACAGCGGGTCGTCATACCGACACTGCGCGCGCTCGGCGTGCGCAAGCTCGATGCCCTCGTGTTGTCGCATGCGGACTCCGATCACAGCGGTGGACTGCGTTCTGTCATGACGTATTTCGAGGTCCCACATGCGTATGCTTCGTTCGATTTATCTGCTCGCATTGAGCAACTGGGGTTACGTTGTACTGCCGGGGAGACTTGGCATTGGGATGGGGTTACCTTTACTTTCTTGCATCCACAAGAAAGTAGTCTGACACTTTTGGATAATTCTAAACAAAAGACACGCAGGTTGAAATTGCGTACCAACGCCCAAAGTTGTGTGTTAAAGATTGCCGGTCAGCATCATGCGGCCTTGTTCCCTGGAGACTTGCCGGCACAACAAGAGCGGGAAATGGTGCAGAAATATGGTCACGATCTTAGCGCTGAGGTGGTGGTCGCTCCCCATCACGGGTCAGCGAGTTCCTCAAGCGCTGAGTTTGTTCAGGCAACGCGTGCCCAACACGTTGTTGCGTTAGTGGGACATCGCAACCGGTTTCAGCACCCTGACGCGCTGGTCCAGAGGCGGTGGCGACAAAGTGGGGCGATGTTTTGGCGTTCCGACAAGCATGGAGCGGTGACTGTCCATTCACAGCGAGGTAAGCTGCTCGTCCACGCCCAACGTGAAGTGCAACGCCGCTACTGGCACCCTAAGCACTAAGGAATGAACCCTAAAATTACGGTTTCTGTTCTGATTTGTATGACACCTAGCGGTTGGACTCAGCTAAACTCAAACTATCAATCAGAAACTATATCCAATGAGGGAGATACATCATGCGTTTAGTAAAACTGTTCGCTGTGGCAAGCGTAGTTAGTGTGTCACTGATAGGCGCGGCACAAGCGCAGGTTTTTTCTGACAAACCAATTCAATACATCATTCCGTTCCCAGCAGGTGGTGAGTCGGATGTGGTGGCACGTTTGCAGTCTGATATTTCGGCCAAGAATTTTAAACAGCCGATGGTTGTCATTAACCGTGCTGGTGCCGGTGGCGCTTTGGTCTGGAGCCAAATGAATACCTATCCGGCTGATGGAACAAACATTGTGGGCGTGAATATTCCGCACATCATGTTGCAGCCGTTGCAAGATGGCACGCAGTACAAAACACAAGACATCAATGCAGTGTATTACTACCATTTCACGCCTGATGCGTTGATGGTGTCTGCAGATAGTCCATACAAGACGTACCAAGATTTCATCGCTGCTGCAAAGAAGAGTCCGGGCAAGATGACGCTCGCAGGTTCCGCACAATATTCGGCCAACCACATGGCAACGGAACGTTTGAATAAGCTTGCTGGCGTCAAGGTGAATTATGTCCCCTTCAAAGGAACTGGGGACTTGATTTCTTCGCTGATCGGCATGCATGTCGATGGCGCAATGGGTTATCTGCCGTTGGCTATCCAACAAAAAGCGCGTGTGCGTACATTGGCAGTTGCGACCGAGAAGCGTCATCCCGCTCTGCCAGATGTCCCCACCTTCAAAGAGCTGGGCCTAAACTGGGTTGACGGTGCTTATCGTGGCATCGGTATGCCAAAGAGCACGCCGATGGATATCCAGAAAAAAATGTCTGATTACATGGCACAACTGAACGCGGATGCGGCAACCAAGAAGCGTCTGGAAGAGGGTGGTTTTGTGCTCGTGGATATCCCACTTGAGAAAATCCCAGCTTTCATGAAAGAGAAGGAGCCTCTCGTCATGGAAGATGCGCGTAACGCCGGAATGTTGAAGAAGTAAATGACTGATCATTCACCTCGTCTTGAAGCGATCTCTTGTGTGAGCCCAGCGGGTTCGCACAGGATGGCGTATTGGGAATGGGGTGACCCGAATAACGACGATGTGGTGTTGTGCGTGCACGGGTTGACGCGCACGGGACGTGATTTTGATGTGCTCGCCCATGCGCTATCTCAGCGCTATCGGGTGGTGTGTCCAGATGTTGTCGGTCGAGGGTTGTCTGATAGACTCAGCCAGCCTATGTTTTACGCCGTACCCCAGTACACCAGTGATATGGTGACCTTGATTGCCAGACTGCAGCCCAAGCGACTTTCTTGGGTGGGCACTTCGATGGGAGGCTTAATTGGTTTAGCCTACGCGGGTTTGCTCGCTGCGGCGGCCAATCAGGCGCCAAAGCCTTTGCCCGCGCGCTTGTTCACGACTCTGCCGCCAACCGGCATGCGTTTAGATCGTCTAGTCTTGAACGATGTTGGCCCGCATATCGAGCCCGCATCTCTGACACGCATTGGGCAGTATGTGGGCGAAGCGGTTAGTTTTGATTCGTTCGAACAGGCGGTTCAATATGTTCAGCAGACGGCGGCTTCGTTTGGACCGCATTCCCCAGAGCAGTGGGCGGCGCTGACGCGTTACACCTATATTGAACAAAATGGCAAATGGATCAAGCATTATGACCTTGCGCTCTCGGAGCCCTTCAAGGCAATGACACCTGAGGCAGCAGCACAGGGAGAGGCCTACCTGTGGTCTGCCTTCGATTCGCTACGTTGCCCGACGCTGATTGTGCGCGGTAATGATTCGGATTTGTTGTCTGAGCACACGCTGTCGCAAATGCTGAGCCGCAATAGGAATGCGCAGGCTGTTCGGATGATCGGAGTTGGTCATGCGCCAACGCTTATGGTGACGGATCAAGTTCGTCATGTTCAAGATTTTTTGAATTCTATTTAGTTTTCATTCTTGGCTTGTATGTCTGAAAGAACGATGTCCTTTTGTGCTGATCTGCATTGTCATTCGACTGTGTCGGATGGCTTGCTTGCGCCAGATGTTGTTGCGCGTCGCGCCAAGGAGCGCGGAGTGACCTTATGGTCTTTGACAGACCACGACGAGCTTGCTGGTCAAGTGCTTGCGAGGCAAACCGCGCAGGAAATCGGATTAGATTATCTCAGTGGTGTTGAGATCTCAGTAACGTGGGCAGGTAAGACCGTCCATATCGTTGGCTTGGGTATTGATCCAGAAAACGCCTCGCTGACCGAGGGCTTGCGCATCACACGCAGTGGTCGCTCTGACCGTGCGCGCCGTATCGGCGATCGGTTAGCGCAGTTGGGTATGCCGGGCGCGTTCGAGGGGGCCTCCAAATTAGCAGGTAACCCAGAGCTCATTAGTCGCACACATTTTGGGCGTTACTTGCACCAGGCGAAGTTTTGCCCAACCGTGCAAACTGCATTTGATCTCTATTTGCATGATGGTGGGCCTGCACATGAGCCGATGCGTTGGGCCGCCTTAGACCAGGCTATTTCTTGGATTAAGGATGCCGGTGGTGCCGCAGTGATTGCACACCCGGGTCGTTATGAATTTTCACAAACGCAATTCGATGCGTTTTTTTCGGCATTTAAGGAATTAGGCGGTCAGGGTATTGAGGTGATTACAGGTAGTCACCATCCAGGTCAATATCAAACCTATGCAGGTGTGGCAAGGGAGTATGGGTTTTTAGCATCTTGTGGCTCAGACTTCCACGGTCCCGGCGAGGGACGCTACGATTTAGGTAGTTTGCCGCCCTTGCCGAGCGATTTGAAGCCGGTATGGGATGTCCTGGTTTAAGACCTTATGAATAAAGCATTTGTAAAAGAACAAGAGGGAGATCAAGACGAGGATCTTCCTGAAGCGCTGGCCCTGCCAAAAGGCACAAAAAACTATCTCACACCACAGGGCTACGCGGCCTTGCGCGAGGAGTTGGCCACGCTCATGAATGATGAGCGGCCTGCAATGGTGCAGATCGTTTCTTGGGCTGCCTCGAATGGCGACCGTTCTGAGAACGGTGATTACCTCTACGGCAAAAAACGCTTGCGGGAAATAGATCGTCGGATGCGATTTTTGACCAAGCGTCTGGAACTCGCTGAGGTCGTAGACCCTGCTGCACAGACCAATCGTGATCAGGTGTTTTTTGGTGCGACTGTGCACTACGTGAATCAGGAAGGTGAGGAACAGCACGTCACAATCGTCGGTGTCGACGAAGCGGAGCCGTTGCAGGGCAAAATCAGCTGGGTGTCTCCGGTGGCACGTGCGCTAACAAAAAGTCGGGTCGGCGATGTGGTGACCTTGCGCACACCAGGCGGTATCGAAGAGCTGGATATTCTAGAAATTAAATATCCGGGTTAGCGAGCGAGGCGGCGTAGCCTTCGCGGCTATCTGGCCAGCGGAGTTTAAATCCTGTTGATAGCAGACGCTTGTTACTGAGTCGCTTGCTACCGACCATCGCTGGCGCGGGGCCAATGGGTGGACACGGGCCTCCAACGCATTTTGCTAGGGCTTCATAAAGTGTACGCATCGGCAGAGGGGTACTGTCCGTCACAAGGTAGGTTGCGGCAGGCTGATTGATCGATAACAAGTGGACGATCGCGGCGGCGGCGTCCTCGACGTGGATGCGATTGACCCAATGCGCGTCGCCAAGAGGCGCTGCGGCTTGCCCCAGACGCAGCCGATCAAGCAAGAAGTGTCGCCCCGGTCCGTAGATGCCAGACAAGCGCAAACTGAGCGTCTCAATGTGATGGTTTGCCCCGTACTCTTTTAGCCATTGCTCAGCGGCACAGAGTGTTTTGCCATTGAAGTGTGTCGGGGCCGTGGGTGTGGTCTCGTCCACCCATTGGTCTCCATGGTCGCTGTACACGGCCGTGGATGAGATAAACACAATTCGCTTTAGTACGGGCGAAGCGCAAGCCCGGATGACCTGCTGTAGCCCACGCAGGTAGACTGCCTCGTAATCGGCGGGTGTGCGTGCGTTGGGTGCTGCAGCGAACACGACATGTGTGAAGTCGTGCGGCAACTGGGTCAGCGTGTTGTCCTGAGTAAGATCGCCCCTGATCCATTGAAAGTTCTTTGGCATGGATAGCGTTGCATCGGGGGTACGCCGAAGACCCGTCACTTGAGCAGTTGAAAATACGCCTAGTTCAAGCGCAAGCCGGATACCTAGATCGCCACAACCGGCGATAAGTATCTTTGCGTCGTTTAGCGGCCCGTCCTGTGTGACGCTCATCCTTTTTGTACCCCAGCCGTTGGAACAAAGAAACGCTCCTGCAGTTCAACAAGCCCGATTCGCTCGAGCACCGCCTGTAAGCGTGCGGCGGCAACGGGCTTTGCAGGGCCTTTACGCTCGGCGATGATGAGCTCGTTCTTCATGGAGTGCTCCCATCCCACGAGTTCGGTCACCGTGACTTGGTAGCCATGCGCTTCGAGTTGTAAACAGCGCAGTGAGTTAGTGACTTGGCTTCCGAATTCTCGGGTATGTAAGGGATGACGCCAGATTTCGGTGAGAGGGTCTTTTAACTGAGCGGACTTGTTTTTGCGTAATACGCTGGCCACCTCGGCTTGGCAGCAAGGTACGAGCACCATGTATCGCGCTTGTTTAGCCAGACCAAAGCGGATGGCGTCATCGGTTGCGGTATTGCATGCATGCAGGGCAGTGACCATGTCGATATGCTCACTGATCTCGTCAGACTCAATCGCTTGGACAACCGTCTTATTCAGAAAACGCATTTGGGTAAAGCTGAGCTTGTTTGCAAGCTCTTTGGCGTGTGCGACCAGCTCGGGCCGGCTTTCAATGCTCAGCATGGTCGCGTTGGGTGCGTGGTGACGCAGAAACAAGTCCACCAGAATAAAGCCTAAATAAGACTTGCCTGCGCCGTGATCGACTACGCTGAAATCAGCTCGCTCGCTCAGCAGTTTCTTCAGTAATGGCTCGATGAACT
>JACCED011285764.1_pt1 | contig 17665 bp, 16 predicted proteins | sample 7455021 | NCBI WGS metagenome assembly JACCED01 (sample SAMN15323456, study PRJNA562643) | freshwater metagenome | isolation source: river surface water | place: USA:Blue River Watershed | collected 2017-08-19 | reverse complement strand
CTTCTTGCGATGAACCACGCAAGACAAAGAGCGCAGATATCAAAACTACTAACCCAGCAACGATTGCTAGACCGCGTTTTTGCAGAGATGAATAGTGGAGTTGCCCCCACCACGTTGTTACTTGCGAAAGATAATTACTACCTATTTTTGAATTTTCCATGCACAGATGGTGGTGAATTCATAGGAAAAATTCCTGACAAAGTACTTCCTCTGTGTATAACTTGCTGATACTTTCATCGGATGAGTACTGAATTCATTCATTGGGAACTTGGTCAAACGGCATTTTCAATTTTTGGAGACCTCAAATCTGGAAAAGTTCCGCTCGTTACTCTCCACGGCGGCCCTGGTTTTCTTGGCAAGAGCATGACGACGGTTGCTCGCTATGCCGAAAAATCGGGTAGGCCCGCAATTACATATGATCAAATCGGTTGCGGGGAATCATCAGCTCTCAAAGATAAAGCTCCAAGCTTCTGGCAGATAGAAATCTTTATTAAAGAGTTCAATGAGCTCATTACCCAATTGGGGATAGCTGAAAACTTCGCCCTCATTGGTCATTCCTGGGGAGGACTGTTGGCAGCAGAGATTGCAATAACCCAGCCAAAAGGATTAAAAGCGTTGATTCTTTCCAGTCCTCTTGGAGACTCAGATACTTGGATAACTGGTGTTAAAAAACTTCTTACCAACATGCCACCTGAAATTTCATCGGTGATTATCAAGCATGAGCAGGCCGGAACTACCGATACTGAGGAATACATGACAGCCGCATTCAAATTTTATGACGAACATGTAATTCGGGTTCCGATGCCGCCCGATGTAACGGAAATTTTTGATGAGGCACTTGCAGATCAAAATGTTTACAACGCGATGTGGGGACCATCTGAGTTAATGTGCAGTGGAACTCTTGCGGGTCATCTAGTAACGGATCGAATCAGCAAGATTCAAGTACCAACTCTGATCATGTCAGGAAAATATGATGAATGTACGCCCGCAACTGCCCAGACCTATTTGTCTGGAATCTCTAATGCACGGTGGGAACTCTTCGAAGAATCTAGCCATCTCTCTTATGTTGAAGAAGCAGCTAAATATCAGAGAGTTATGAACGAATTTCTTAACTCTGCTTGCTAATCAAATAACAATATTGACTAATTTAGGCGCGCGTGCGATGACTTTTTTAGGCTGTGCGCCCGCAAGTTCTGCCACAATCGAAGGGAGAGCAAGCGCTGCAGCTTGGAAATCTGCTTCAGAGATTGATGGAGAAACGTTCATACGATCTTTAATTTTGCCGTTAATCTGAATTACTGCTTCAACTTCATCATCTACCAAAAGCGCTGGATCAACTGTCGGCCAACCAGCAAGTGCGATTGCAGGTTTATGTCCTAAGCGCTCCCACATCTCTTCTGCGGTAAAGGGGGCAACGAGTGAAAGCATGATCGCAATCGCTTCTGTTGCTTCGCGAACTGCAGGATCGGCGGCGCCGCAACCGGAATCGATTGCTTTACGAGTTGCATTAACTAGCTCCATCACGCGTGCAACGGCAACGTTAAAACGGAAAGATTCAACGGCGAAGCCAGCATCGTGCAGCGCCTTGTGCGTTGCTTTGCGTAATGAGATATCACCTTTACTGAAGTCCACACCAGGAGCAGATGAGACATCACCAGATAAACGCCAAGCGCGACTTAAGAATTTAACTGAACCTGATGGAGAAACATCTGCCCAGTCGACGTCATCTTCAGGTGGTCCGGAGAAGACCATAGAAAGGCGAATCGCATCAACGCCATGGCCTTCTAGTTCATCTGAAAGTCGAACTAAATTGCCGCGTGATTTGGACATCGCAGAGCCATCCATGACAACCATTCCTTGATTGAGAAGACGAGTGAACGGCTCGGTGAAGTTAAGCATCTTCATGTCATATAAAACTTTAGTAAAGAATCGAGAGTAGAGCAGGTGCAAAATCGCGTGGGTAACCCCACCAACATATTGATCTACCGGCAACCACGTATCAATTTCGGCGCGATTAAATGGTTCAGAGTGATTTGTAGATGATGGATAACGTAGGTAGTACCAAGATGAATCAACGAAGGTATCCATGGTGTCGGTATCGCGCTTAGCCGGGCCATTGCACTTAGGGCAGTTGGTATTTACCCATTCAGTAGCTGCAGCAAGTGGTGATTGGCCCTTTGGCTTTAAGTCGAGACCTTTTGCATCAGGAAGAAGAAGCGGAAGTTGTGAATCTGGAACAGCAACTTCCCCACACTTTTCGCAGTGAACAATTGGAATCGGTGTGCCCCAATAACGTTGCCGCGAAACAAGCCAATCGCGCAAACGATAATTACGCGCACTCTTACCAAGTCCATCAGCCTCCAACTGCTTATTGATGGCAGCAATCGCTTCATCTTTCGAAAGTCCATTAAGCGAGCCAGAATTAACCAGCTTTCCATCGCCAGTAGTTGCGATTCCGGTTTCGTTAGGATCGGCTTCACCGGTATCGACTACAACTCGTACAGGAAGCTTCATGGCGCGTGCAAAATCTAAGTCGCGCTGATCGTGTGCCGGAACAGCCATGATGGCACCTGTTCCATAATCAGCAAGCACATAATCAGAGGCCCAGATAGGTAACTTTTCGCCGTTTACCGGATTGATTGCAAAGCGTCCCAGATTAACTCCAGATTTAGGGCGATCAGTTGCTAAACGATCAATATCCGAAGCTGCCTTAATTTTTTCGAGATACGCGTTAAATTCGGCTTCAACTGGCATGCCTGTTGCAAGTTCAGTTGCCAGCGCAGAGTCAGCGGCTACCACCATAAACGTTGCACCATACAAAGTGTCAGGGCGAGTTGTATAAATTGTGACTGGCTCGTTGCGACCTTCGATGACAAACTTAACATTGGCACCTTGTGAGCGACCAATCCAATTGCGCTGCATCGTTAAAACTTTATCTGGCCACTTGCCTTCAAGTTGTTCCATATCGTCAAGTAAACGATCGGCATAATCAGTGATTTTGAAGTACCACTGATTGAGTTTCTTTTTGGTAACTGCAGTATCGCAACGTTCGCAAAGGCCTGCCACCACTTGTTCATTGGCAAGAACTGTCTGGCATCCTGGACACCAATTAACCGCAGAATCTTTGCGGTAAGCCAAACCGCGTTCATGAAGCTTTATAAAGAGCCATTGGTTCCACTTGTAATACTCAGGATCACAAGTGTTAAAGACGCGATCCCAATCGAAAGAACATGCGTAGCGACGCATAGAAGATTTCTGCGTTGCTATATTTTCATAGGTCCATACGCGAGGATCTTCGTTACGTTTAATTGCTGCATTTTCTGCCGGCAAACCAAAAGCATCCCAGCCAATTGGATGCATGACATTAAATCCTTTTTGAATCCAATAACGTGCAATGACGTCACCAAGCGCGTAAGCCTCGGCATGGCCCATATGCAGATCACCCGACGGGTAAGGGAACATATCCAAGACATATTTCTTGGGGCGCTGATCGTCAGCTCGACCTGATTTAAATGGTTCGAGCTTGTCCCAGATTGGTAACCATTTCTCTTGAACATAGGCGAAGTCATACGCCTGATGTTCTGAAGAATTAACCATTGTTCCAATCTCTCTTGTGAGCCATCGATTTCACTCTTGTGGAGATAAGGGGAATCGAACCCCTAACCTCTTCCATGCCATGGAAGCGCGCTACCAATTGCGCCATATCCCCTTTTTCTTCTCAAGAATTTCACATGGCCCTTGGCCATTGAAATTCTCACTCAGAAAATCCGCTAGCGGTCTCTGCAGCGGGAATGAACTTTACCGCACGGAATCAGGTATGACCGCCCCAGATTCTTCGCCATAAACAGGTTCAGGAATAGAACCAGCATTATGTTCGACCAGCAACCACCCTTTTGGCGAGTGATCAAGAATCGACCACTGTGCATTTGAAAGGCCACCAATGCGGGACCAAAAAGGAATGGGTAAGTCAAGATAGGAACCAATTATTGTGCGCGCTGTTCCACCATGTGTTGCAACAACAATCTTCTGATTATCTTTTCCAACGAGCGCATCGGTAATAGCAGCAACTGCGCGAGCTGCAACTTCGCTGCGCCGTTCACCAATTCCACCTGCTGGGTTATCACCGCCGAGCGACCATTCACGCAAATTATCTAAATCTACTTTTCTAATTTCTTCGCCCGTAAGGCCTTCCCAATTTCCACAATTGGTTTCTCGTAAACGTTCATCAGTAAGAACTTCTAACCCAGTGAGTTTTACCAACTCATGTGCCGTTTTTTGGGCACGGATGAGATCGCTGGCAATCAACATAGTTGGGTTAATTGCGGCAATCAGCGGAGCAGCATGCGCTGCTTGAAACATACCCACTTCGTTCAACGGGATATCAGTGTGCCCTTGGAATTTATTAGCGACATTCCAATCGGTTTGGCCATGGCGCCACAAAATAATTTGATTAGCCACGAGCTGCTGCCTCTTCTCTGACCACATCTAATTCAATGGTTGGGCAGTCATTCCACAAGCGATCGAGCATGTAGTAACGCCGTAACTCTGTTGATTGAATGTGTACGACTAAATCTGAATAATCAAGAAGTATCCACCCGTCAGTGCCTTCGCGACGCAGCGGCTTATCTCCAGCTTCACGAAGTTTCTCTTCCACTTGGTCCGCGATAGTGTCAATCATCTTTGAATTGGCAGCGGTGATTATCAAGAAAACTTCGCTGAGTACAGTCTGATCCGAAAGGTCGAGCGCTACTAATTCGCTACCAAACTTTTCGGCTGCAGCTCTCGCTGCAATCTGTGTACGTGCTACGCAGGCTGGACTAGCGGGCATAAAGGTTATTCTCCTTGATAAAGGTGGCAACTGCGACCGGTACTTGATCAGATTTACCTTCGCGGATTTCGGTGGCTGAAACTTTCAAGGCGCCAATATTGAGATTTGCCGCTCCTGCAAAATCTGGACGATCAATAACCAAGAATGTGACCATTTTCTTTAGCTCATCCGCGCGATGCCATTGATCAATTTTTTCATAGGCATCGCTGCCTAAAATCAAAACTATCTCTGCATCAGGATACGTCTGGGAAATAGCTTCCACGGTATCGATTGCGTAGCTAGGTCCCTCGCGTAAAACTTCAATGGGATTTACCTCAACACATTTCTTAACTTCATCACCGAGTGAATTAATGGCCAGCTGACACATTTGTCGTCGCTGAGCGCCTGTTGCTTGAGGCTTGGTATTGCGCAGACGCGGATTGCCCGCAGGAACTACCAATAATTTATCTACAAATTTTTCAGTGATAAGAGTTTTAATGACATGAAGATGGCCGTTATGAATGGGATCAAAAGTCCCGCCGTACAACCCAACCTTCACCGTTTTGCAGACCGGTGCTTACTTATCTAAACGGAGGGTGATGTAAAGCAAAAATACAAAGACACCGAATGCGATTGCGCCAAATGCTTCGGGGGCAAGTGGAAGTTCGCGCAGATTTTCAGACGCTCTCATAATCATGGTCGGAAGGCTACTACTTTCCTGCAAGAAGTTCTAAAAAGCGCGCCTCATCAATGATTGTGACGCCTAACTCTTGCGCCTTAGCTAGCTTTGAACCGGGATCACTGCCAACGAGAACGTAATCAGTTTTCTTGGAAACAGATGAGGAAGGTTTGCCTCCATGTGCTGTGATTGTTTCTGCTATCGAATCACGTGTGAAGCCATCAAGTCCGCCAGTAACCACGAAAGTCAGACCTGCCAATGTTTGCGGAACTTCAGCGCTCTTCCTATTTTCCATCGCCACGCCCGCTTTACTCCAAGAGCTAATGATGTTGCGGTGCCAATCAACTTCAAACCATTCAATGATTGATTGGGCAATTACATCACCAACACCATCTATATTGGCTAGCTCTTCAACGCTGGCCTTTGAAATAGCTTGCATACTTCCAAAATTTGTCGCAAGCGCCTGAGCTGCCGTTGGTCCAACATGTCGGATTGAGAGCGCCACTATCGTTCGCCACAACGGACGTTGCTTGGCCTCTTCGAGCGCCGTTAATAACTTTTCAAGATTTTTGCCTTTGCTGCCATCTTTCTTTGTAAAGAAAGATGACTTCATCAATTTCGCTTCAGTTAGCGAGAAAATATCCGCTTCATCAGAAATAATTTTGTCTTGCAATAGTGCCACTGCAGCTTCATATCCAAGAACATCAATATCTAAAGCCGCTCGCGAACCGATGTAGTAAATGCGTTCCCGCAATTGAGCAGGGCAGCTGCGCGTATTAGGACAGCGGATATCAACATCTCCTTCAGTAATTGCCTTCAAAGCGCTGCCACATTCCGGGCATTGCGTAGGCATGACAAATGGCTTCTCTTTACCTGTGCGACGATCTAGAACTGGGCCGAGAACTTCGGGAATAACATCTCCGGCTTTACGAATAACAACCACATCGCCAATGAGCACACCTTTGCGCTCGATTTCTTCTTGATTATGCAAAGTTGCATTGGTGACAGTAGATCCGGCAACTTTAACCGGTTCCATAAAGGCAAATGGTGTTACCCGCCCAGTACGACCAACGCTGACTTTGATATCAAGTAATTTAGTGGTGACTTCTTCGGGAGGATACTTATAGGCAATGGCCCACTTTGGCGCACGAGATGTAAAGCCCAACTTCTTCTGTTCGGCAATCTGGTCAACTTTGATTACTACACCATCAATTTCATGTTCGACATCGTGTCGATGAACGTTGTAATTTTCTATATAGGCCAAAACTTCTGCACGGGATGTACAAACTTTATAGCGAGCAGAAGTCGGTAATCCAAGCGCCTTTAGCTGCTCATATGCATCAGATTGCGAATTAAGGGTTATTCCCTCACGCGCACCAATGCCATGCACAACGACTTCGAGCGGGCGTGATGCAGTAATTCGCGGATCCTTTTGGCGAAGCGATCCTGCTGCGCAATTGCGTGGGTTGGCAAAGAGTGTTTTACCTGCTTCTTCTAACTCTTCATTGAGTTGATTGAATGCAGCTACCGGGAGAAAAACCTCGCCGCGAACTTCGATTAGCGATGGAATCTTTTTGCCAATAAGAGAGTGTGGCAGATTCTTAATGGTCTTTACATTCAAAGTGACATCTTCACCGGTTGTTCCATTTCCGCGAGTAAGCGCACGAACCAGTTGTCCATCCTGATAGAGCAAATTGATTGCAAGACCATCAACCTTGAGTTCGCAGAGAAAATTGGGCGAGGAACTCTCTTTATCGACGCGCTCAAACCATGCTGTGAGTTCATCTTCGTCAAAGACATTATCCAAACTCATCATCTTTTCGATGTGGTCGTGCTGCTCAAAGGTAGTAGCGAATCCCCCACCGATTCCAAGTGATGGGGAATCAGGTTCAAGTAGTTCTGGGAATTTTGCTTCGAGAGATTGCAGCTCTTTCAAGAGAGCATCGAACTGTGCATCTGTAATCGTCGGTGCATCTAAAACATAATATTTAAATTGGTGATCGCGAATTTCTTGGGTTAGTTCGACGATGCGATGACGCGCTTTGTTGGATTCAGTAGCGCTCATGCTGTCTCGCAAATGGTTGCTGAACCAACGACGCGATCTCCGTCATAAATCACCATAGCTTGACCAGTTGCCAATCCAAGAAGTGGTTGATCAAGTTCTGCAACCAGATTTCCGTTATCCATGTAATACGTGCAATCCAAGGCCGCACCATGTGCACGTACCTGTACAAAACCACGCATCGGTGCAGCCCCAACTTCCGGGCCACAGAAGATTGGCCGCTCCCCGCGCATTGATGTCACCGCCAAATCTTCGCGTGGACCTACGACAACTGTGTTCGAAACTGGTTCAATCTTGAGAACGAAGCGTGGTGAGCCATCAGGTGTGGGGACAGTAAGTCCCAAACCTTTACGTTGTCCGATTGTGTAGGTATATGCGCCCTTGTGTTCGCCAATTTTCTTTCCATCTTGATCAACTATTGGTCCTACTTCACTTCCCAAGCGATCGCGTAACCAACCGGCATTGTCACCAGATGGAACAAAACAAATGTCATGGCTATCAGGTTTCTGTGCGACAGCTAATCCGCGCGCCTCTGCCTCTTTACGGATATCAACCTTTTCGGTATCGCCTAACGGAAATATTGCGCCGTTGATTTGTTCGCGATTAAGCACTGCAAGTACATAAGACTGATCTTTCAGTGGATCTACTGCGCGATGCAAAGTACGACCTGTTTCGCTTTCGCGCGTACGTGCGTAATGGCCAGTCACAACGCCATCAAAACCCATCGCCTTTGCACGATCTAAAACGGCGGCAAATTTGATTTTTTCATTGCACCGTAGACATGGATTGGGTGTGCGGCCTGCAGCATATTCGCTCATGAAATTTTCAACTACGCCTTCATGAAATTCATCTGCCATATCCCAAATATAAAAAGGAATACCGATGACATCAGCTGCACGTCGCGCATCGTGAGAATCTTCAATAGTGCAACACCCACGGGCGCCACTGCGATACTTCTGAGGATTGGATGAAAGTGCAAGGTGCACACCAATGACTTCATGTCCGGCTTCAACAGCACGCGCTGCCGCAACTGCAGAATCCACGCCTCCGCTCATGGCGGCAATAATTTTCATGAGCGCCCCACAGCATTTGCTGCTAGCCCGCGCTCGATAACTCGTGGCAAAACAGAGAGCGCATACTCAACATCAGATTGGGTTGATGTTGAACCGAATGAGAAACGTAACGAAGACTGTGCCACTACATCCGAAAGCCCCATCGCCATCAATACATGGCTCGGACGGTGCACTCCTGCGCTGCAGGCAGCTCCTGTGGAACAAGAGACTTTCTCTGAATCCAGCAGAAGAAGAAGTGAATCACTCTGAGTTCCTGGAAAAGTTATATTTGAAATTCCTGGAAGACGGGTTGCGTTTTTTCCGTTAATCACAGCATCTGGTCGCATCTGTGTGACACCGGATTCAAAGAGATCTCGAAGCTCGGCAACTTTCTTAGCATCGTAGAGATTTGCTTCCACTGCAGCGGCGAAGGCCACGATTGAAGGAGCATTAATCGTTCCGCTACGAATATCGCGCTCTTGTCCACCGCCATGTAAGAGAGGTGGAATTTCGACGGCACGACGCAGGATTAAGGCACCAATTCCGAGTGGGCCGCCAACTTTGTGTGCGCTGATAGTCATAGCAAAGAGACCGAGTTCTTTATAGGAAAGTGGCACCTTTGCAAAACTTTGCACCGCATCTGAGTGCACGGGTATATCTCCTGCAATACGAACCACCTCAGAGATAGGCTGCAGAGCGCCAGTTTCGTTATTGCTATGCATTACTGAGATCAGTGCAATTTCGGAGCCGCGATTTGAAACTAATTGAGATAGAAAATCCAAATCAATCACGCCATCCGAATCGACGGGAAGTTCAATAAGTTCTGCACCTTCGTGTTCCGCTAGCCAGTGAGCTGGATCAAGAACTGCGTGGTGTTCGATGCTGGAAACAACGATTACCTTTTTGTGAGTGTGCCAAAAAAGACCTTTAATAGCCGCATTATTTGCCTCAGTGCCAGAACCAGTAAAAATTACTTCACTGGGCAGGCAGTCAACGGCGCGTGCAATTTTTTCTCGAGCATCTTCTACATCTTTACGAGCCGAGCGTCCATCAGAGTGCAAGGATGATGGGTTACCAAGTTTGCGAAGCGATGCGTTCATAGCCTCGATGGCAACGCCAAACATCGGCGTAGTTGCCGCGTGGTCGAGGTAGACGCTCATTGGAGCAGTCTAGTTCGTGGCGCGCACTTAGCCTTTTTTGGCAGCGACCGCGGCAGTTGCCTGCGGCAGCACGTTAAACAAGTCGCCAACGACACCAAAGTCGGCAATATCAAAGAGCGGCGCTTCTGGATCCTTATTGACCACAACGATTGTCTTTGAAGTCTGCATACCAGCGCGGTGCTGAATTGCACCTGAGATTCCGCAAGCAACATATAACTGCGGACTTACCGTCTTACCGGTTTGTCCTACTTGATGTGAATGTGGATACCAACCAGCATCTGTTGCAGCACGCGATGCACCAACTGCGGCTCCCAATACATCAGCCAGCGCTTCAACTGCAGAGAAGTTTCCATCTGTTCCGCGACCACCCGAAATCACGATATTTGCTTCCGTGAGTTCTGGACGACCACCTTTTACTGGTGGTTGCGAAGAAGAGATAGTTGCTTTCTTTGCTGCATCACCAATTGCTGCAGTTGCGTTTTCAATCGCAGGTGAGGCAGCGCTGAAGTCAGCTTCGATGCTGTTTGGTCGAACCGTAATTATTGGTGTTCCTTGTGAAACTTGAGAATGCACTGTTGTGGAACCACCGAAAACTAGTTGTGTTGCGGTTGCATCTGCTGCAACATCGACAGCATCAGTAATGATTCCAGAATTAGTCAGCACTGCTACGCGAGCTGCAACTTCTTTACCGAATGCATGGGATGCAATAAGTAGCGCTGCAGGAGATTTTTCTTTCACTAGTTGCGCAAGTGCATCCGCTGCTGCTGCTACACCATGCGCAGCAAAGTCGTCAGATTCAACAACAACGACGTTTGCGATAGGCCCTTGTTTTACTGTGGCGGCAAGCACTGCGCCTTTACCAACGGGAGCAAGTACAACTGCTGATACCGATCCGATTCGGGCACCAGCGGTGGCAAGTTCGGCAGTTGTCTTTGTTGCTTGGTCTGCTGAAAAATCAGCCAAAATTAATACTGTGCTCATATCAACTTCTTCTCTGCTAGGAAAGTTGCCAAAGCTTCTCCACCATTGCCATCATCGCTGACCTTCACGCCGGCAGCGCGAGGTGGACGAGGAGTTGCATCTTTGACTTGTGACCAGGCTGCTTGTGCTGCCACTCCGACTGCGGCTAAATCTTTCTGCTCGATAACTTTTTTCTTCGCCGCCATGATGCCCTTAAATGATGGGTAACGCGGTTCATTAATTTTTTCTACAACACTGACAATTACCGGAAATACGGCTGACATTTCATCAACCCCTGCTTCTGTAACGCGAGTGATGGAAACTTTGCCAGCCGGATCAACGACAACTTTTGAAGCAAAAGTCAGTTGTGCCCAACCTAGGCGAGCGCTGAGCATCGCAGGAACAACGCTCATTCGTGCATCAGTCGATTCAGTTCCACAGATGACGATGTCATAACCGCCGTCGCTAATAACTTTGGCAAGAACTGCTGAGGTGGCAAGGGCATCTGATCCAGCGAGCGCGCTATCGCTGACCAAAACCGCATCGTTTGCGCCCATAGAAAGCGCCTTTCGTACCGCTTCAGTTGCGCGCTCAGGTCCCATTGAAATCACCGTGACTGTATGTGGTCCACCTTCTTCATTGCCACCATGAGCTTCTGCAATGCGCAACGCTTCTTCGACTGCATATTCATCCAAGTCATTAAGAACTGCATCAACGCTTTCACGATCGAGAACTCCGCCGACCATCTTCTTCTCAGCCCATGAATCGGGAACTTGCTTTACACATACGGCAATCTTCATAGCGCGCATGTTACTGACGGGTAGCCTCTTTCACAACGCGAAAGCCCGATTTGCTACTTGCCACGGCAAGATAGCCCCGTGCTTCCTGCAGACCCGCGAACCCTCGGCGCCACTCTCACTGAGGGCGGATGCAACTTCGCTATCTGGACCCAAGCAGCAACTGCGGTCGAGCTCTGTCTCTTCAATGAAGTCAATGGCAAGTTAGTTGAGACTCGTTTTGCCCTTTCACATCGCAATGGACCAATTTGGCACGGCTATCTCGCTGGAGTGCGCGTCGGGCAGCGTTATGGGTATCGCATCTACGGAAATTGGGCGCCAGAATATGGATCTCGCTTTAACGCTGCAAAGTTATTGATAGATCCTTACGCACATAAACTTGATGGCACGCTGCAATACGTTCCAGAAATTTACGGACATGTATCAAGTGATGGCGTGGGTAGCGGCGATACTGCAATACGTGACAATCGCGATAGTGCAGGTTTTGTGCCCTTCTCTGTTGTCACTGATTACCACGCTCGCGAAATTCATCGCCCAATATATTCCTGGACTCAAGAAGTTATCTACGAAGCCCACGTGCAAGGGCTTACTGCCAAGAACCTCAATATTCCGCAGGAAGAGCGTGGAACGTATAAGGCGCTTGGACATCCCAGCACTATTGAGTATTTAAAACATTTAGGAATTACCGCACTTGAATTATTGCCGATTCATTCATATGCCACTGAACCCACTATTTGGGATCGTGGGAGAAAAAATCATTGGGGCTATAACGCAATTGCTTTCTCTGCACCTCATGCTGAATATGCCGCAACAGATGATCCAGTAAGCGAATTGCAATGGGCGGTAGATCGCCTGCATGAGAATGGCATTGAAATATTCCTTGACGTTGTCTATAACCACACTGCAGAAGGTGGCGTAGGTGGTCCTACGCTTTCATATAAAGGTATCGATAACAACGCTTGGTATCGAAACGATGGACGCGGCAACTACATCGATGTCACAGGATGCGGTAACACCATTCATGCATCCAGTCCCCACGGAGTGCGCCACATCGTAGATTCACTGCGCTGGTGGGTTGAAGTTATTGGAGTTGATGGCTTCCGCTTTGATTTAACAACTGCTCTGTATTCCACCCATTCTGCATTTGATTCTGCATTGATGTCAGCAATCGAATCTGATTCCGTTTTGCGCAACTTCAAAATGATTGCTGAACCTTGGGATGTTTCACGATACTCACTCGGAGATTTCCCTCATCCTTGGCGTGAATGGAATGACCGCTATCGAGACTCAGTTCGCCAATTCTGGCTCGGTGACTTGGCACGAGGTTTCGGAGAAGGAGTTTCAGATATTGCCGATGGCATCAGCGGTTCATCTGATGTTTTCTTCTATCGTGGTCCTACTTCCTCAATCAATTTTGTGACTGCTCATGACGGTTTTACTCTCAATGATTTAGTTACTTATTCACAGAAACGCAATGAGGCAAATCGCGAAGAAAATAGAGATGGAGCATCAGAAAATCGTTCATGGAATTTGGGCGTTGAAGGTCCAAGTACTGATCCCAAAATTGTTGGGCTCCGCCATTCATTGAAGAAATCAATTATGGCTACCTTGCTTCTCTCAGCGGGGGTTCCGATGATCACTATGGGTGATGAAATATCTCGTTCACAAGCTGGATCAAATAACGCTTACTCCATGCCGCGCGAGATGACAGTTGATATTGCAGATAGCCCTGAAACTTTTATGGGCGGTTGGGCAAATACTTGGCAGCTAACAGATCTGGAACGAGATATGCGCGACTCAGTTGCAGAATTAACCAGAATTCGTAAAACATATTTAGCTGATGTTGCAGCTGAGTTTTTTACAGGTCGCCTTGATTTCGGAACTCAAAGAAAAGATATTGCGTGGTTTAGTTTAGGTGGCCACGAGATGACTGAGGCACACTGGGCAGACGGTGAAAAGAGAAGTCTTACCGTACAGATTGAAGCAGGGCCAGATCGTGGCCTTTTACTCTTACTCAATTCATCAACGGAAGAAACTCTTTTTACTTTGCCTGACAATAAATGGGGAACAAGTTTTAGACGAATTTTTGATGCATCTTCTCCAGTTGATACACACCAACCAATCATCGAATTACCTGCAGCAAAGGTAAAAGTTGCGCCACACTGCGCTCAGGTGTGGCTAGTTACTCGTTCGTAATCCCATATATTTGCCACATGCTCGCCATTCTCGCTCCTGGGCAAGGTTCACAAGTTCCGGGCATGCTCGCAGCTTGGTTAGAAAATTCTGAGCTAAAAGAAACTTTGACTGCTTTTTCAGATGCAATCGGTCTTGATTTAGAACGTCTTGGCACGATAGCCGATGCCGATGAAATTAAAGATACAGCAAATGCTCAGCCGCTGATTGTTGCTGCAAGTTTGCTCAGCGCGCAGGCGTTGGGCAAGGGTTTAAATATTTCGTATGTGGCAGGTCATTCTGTTGGCGAAATTGCTGCCGCAGCAATTGCAGGAGCGATATCTGAAATTGACGCAATGAAATTAGTGCGGCTACGTGGACAAGAAATGGCAAAAGCAGCAGCTCTTTCCCCTGCTGGCATGGCTGCTGTATTAGGTGGTGAACGATCTGTTGTTCTCGATGCCATTAATCAGTTAGGTCTCGTTGCGGCAAATGACAATGGAGCTGGGCAGATTGTTGCTGCTGGCAATTTAGAGGCGCTTGCATCGCTGGCACCTGAAGGTGCGCGTGTTCGACCACTTGCAGTCGCAGGAGCATTTCATACTTCTTATATGCAACCTGCAGTCGAACCGCTGCGCGCCATGGCCTCCACAATTGAAACAAACAATCCGAAAGTTGGCGTCATTTCCAATAAAGAGGGTGCGGTTGTATCTGATGGGCGTGAAGTTCTAGATCGAATCGTGAACCAAATTGCTAATCCAGTTCGTTGGGATTTATGTATGCAGACACTGCGCGATCAGGAAGTTACGGGCGTGATTGAAGTTGCACCTGGTGGAACGCTTGCCGGGCTCATCAAACGAGCTTTTCCTGAGATTGAGCAATGTGCGCTAAAGACTCCAACTGATATCGAACTGGCACGTGAGTTTGCAGCGCGTCATGGGAAGGCATAGATGACAAGAGTTATTTCTACTAAATCTGGAAGTGAAAGTCAGATTCTCTCCGTGGGTGCTTATCGCCCAGCACGAATTGTTCCCAACTCAGAAATTGTGGATCGCATTGATTCCAGTGATGAATGGATCCAACAACGCACGGGTATCGAAACACGTCGTTTTGCAGGTTCTGATGAATCGGTTCTCGATATGGCAACTTTTGCGGCAGAGGCAGCTCTTAAAAAAGCAAAGTTGGCTATCACCGATATCGACACCGTCATTGTTGCCACAATTACCTATCCGTTCCAGGCGCCATCTGCAGCAACTGCAATCTTGCAGCGCTTAGGACATCCAAAAGCAGCAGCCTTTGATATCAACGCGGCTTGTGCTGGATTCTCATATGGAGTTTCCATGGCGCATGACTTTATTAAGTCAGGAACTTCAAAATATGTTCTGGTTATTGGCGCCGAAAAAATTTCAGATTTCACAGATCCAAATGATCGTGCTACCGCTTTTATCTTTGCCGATGGCGCTGGCGCTGTCGTTATCGGTCCATCTCGCGATGCTGGAATTGGTCCAGTTGAATGGGGCTCTGATGCAGATAGTCGTGATGCAATTTTGATGAATCCATCATGGGTTGATATTCGCGATACTGAAACACAACTCACCAAAGCAGGTGGCAAGTGGCCCAATATTGCGCAAGAAGGTCAGAAAGTTTTCCGTTGGGCAGTTTTTTCCATGAGTAAAGCTGCACTTAAGGCGCTGGAATCTGCAGGGCTAAGCGTTAATGATCTTGATGCATTTATTCCGCATCAAGCGAATATCAGAATTATTGAAACAATGGCAAAAGAGATGAATATGCCCGAATCTGTGATCATCGCTGATGACATACGCACCAATGGCAATACCTCTGCTGCTTCAATACCCCTTGCTATGGATGCGCTCCTTGAAAAATATCCCGAACTTCATGGCAAATTGGCGCTGCTGATTGGCTATGGCGCAGGTCTCGTTTACGCGGGACAGGTTGTGAGATTGCCCGAAAAACCATAATTTTTATCAAATTACTACCTAATTTACTGGGAAGTAAGCCTCTCCCTCATAGACAATTGCACATCGAAAGACTGGTAATAGAAACACTGGCAATACAAGAGTAAAAGAAAAGGAAGAATTATGGCGCTGTCACAAGCAGATGTACTTGCAGGAATTAAAGAGATTGTTGAAGAAGTTGCAGGTATTCCAGCTGCATCTATCGAGCTTGGTAAGAACTTCACGGATGATCTCGAAGTAGATTCACTCAGCATGGTTGAAGTTGTAGTCGCTTGTGAAGAGCGTTTCGGCGTAAAGATTCCAGATGACAAAGTCACTGAACTCGCAACTGTCGGAGATGCAGTTAACTTCATCGTTAACGCAGCTGCTTAACCACTCAATCTTTCGCTCATGTCTGAACGTCGCGTAGTCGTTACCGGCCTTGGGGCCACAACGCCTCTTGGCGCAGATGTGGCGACGACGTGGGCAGCGCTGATTGCAGGCAAAAGCGGTGTTCGACTCCTTACCGAAGATTGGCGTGAACTTCTTCCAGTCCATTTTGCAGCGCGAGTAGCAACTGAACCAGCTGATCAAATGGAACGCGTAGAAATGCGCCGCCTTGATCGCTCCGAACAATTTGCACTGATTGCATCACGTGAAGCGTGGAAAGATGCAGGATCTCCTGACGATATTGATAAAGAGCGTCTTGGGGTTGTCATTGCATCAGGCATCGGTGGAGTCATCACGCTTCTTGACCAGTTTGATGTTCTCAAAGAAAAAGGCGCTCGTTCAGTAAGTCCACACACTGTTCCGATGTTGATGCCAAATGGACCCGCTGCAAATGTCGGGCTAGAACTCAAAGCGAAGGCAGGTGTTCATACACCGGTGAGTGCATGCGCATCTGGTGCGGAGGCAATTGGCTATGCGTACGAGATGATCAAAAATAATCGCGCCGACATTATTGTCACAGGTGGCGTCGAAGCAGCAGTTCATCAACTTCCTATGGCGGGCTTTGCTGCGATGAAGGCGTTATCAACTCGCAATGACGCTCCAGAAAAAGCTTCACGTCCTTACGATCTAGATCGCGATGGCTTTGTCTTAGGCGAAGGTGGCGGAGTACTAGTTCTTGAAGAATATGAATCTGCCAAAGCACGTGGTGCGAAGATTTACTGTGAGATTGGCGGACAAGGTTTAACTTCAGATGGTTATCACATCGCAGCCCCCGATCCTGATGGAGAAGGTGTGCAGCGCGCAATCAGATTTGCACTGCAGGCATCAGGGCTTTCTACAAAAGATATTGTTCATTTAAATGCTCATGCAACTTCAACTCCTGCCGGCGATGTTGCAGAAGCAAATGCGTTGCGAAAGGCACTGGGCGCAGATGCTGATCACGTTGCAGTCTCAGCAACTAAATCCATGACTGGGCATCTATTAGGTGGCGCTGGTGCTATCGAATCTGTATTTATCGTCAAGGCTCTACAAGAACGCCTTGCACCACCAACTATAAATATCGAAAACCTTGATCCTGCTGTCACCATAGATGTTGTGCGTGACACAGCACGCCCACTTCCCGCAGGAGATATTGCTGCGCTCAATGATTCTTTCGGATTCGGTGGCCACAACGTAGTACTTGCATTTAAATCGCTCTAATCTAGGGCTATGTCAACAGCGTTGTTGGACCCCGAAGAGCGTATTGCTCGGTTGGTAGATTCTCAGAAATACGAACTCTTATTACCGCGCACTGATTGCGGAATGGTTGCAGCTACCGGATTAGTGAAAGGCAACAAAGTAGTCATCTTTGCATCAGATCCCACCATTAAGGGTGGCGCACTTGGAATTGAAGGATCGCAAGTAATTGTTCAGGCTTATCGCGCTGCGATGGGTGCGCAGGTACCTGTTATTGGAATTTGGCACTCAGGTGGTGCGCGATTAAGCGATGGTGTTGCCTCACTCAATGCCTTCGGCGAAGTTTTCCAATCAATGGTGACGGCAAGTGGTCGTATCCCACAGTTATCACTTGT
>JACCED010155362.1_pt1 | contig 17667 bp, 13 predicted proteins | sample 7455021 | NCBI WGS metagenome assembly JACCED01 (sample SAMN15323456, study PRJNA562643) | freshwater metagenome | isolation source: river surface water | place: USA:Blue River Watershed | collected 2017-08-19 | reverse complement strand
TTTCACATCGATGAAAACGATGAGTCAGATTGGTGGGTCTATTTCGGAGTTGGAGGTCCAGCATGAAAAAATTAAAGCACTTTGGAAACAAGGTGCTTTTTTCTTTTAAAAGATATATAGATTGTCGGCTACGGTCAGCAAATCACAACCTAATAATATGGACGGAGACAGTAATAAACGTGAAGCAATTAATCAAAAAGAATCGAGCAACTGCTGCCTTGGTGATAGCGACCTTTCTGAACCCCCTAGGGTTCGATGCAGCCTTTTATACTGTAATGCAATGGACAAATTCCTATTGGATGACGTCTGGAATATTTTACCTAGGATCAGCATCATTTTTTGGCTTATACTTCTATTTGCGTCGTAAAGACGAACAAAAGAGCAAATGAAATCGCACTCCGGGCAATTGCGCATTTGCTCTTTAAACTTTTTTCAAAAAAAAGTGAAAAAAGTTTTACCGTTTGAAAAATTTTGTTTATATTTACATAGTAGTAAACAAAATAATTATGTTATATCGTTACAATAAAACAAAAATTATGCACGAGAAGATAAGCTTCAAAGCTTATTTGCGTGTATTTACAATTATCACGACAGCTTATTGCTTAACAATGTATATTTCCTATCAACGTGGGAAAATGAGAGCACTAGAAGGCATGTCCGATATGGAGAGAGTTATTGAAATCAAGCAGCATGACGTTTTTACAAAAGACAAGTTAGTCATGATGATGAAAGATTTAAATATCAAATATCCATGGATCCCATTGGCACAATCTATGGTTGAAACTGGTCACTGGAAAAGCAACATCTTTAAGGAGAACAATAATCTATTTGGTATGAAAGAGGCTCGAGCCAGAGTCACTACCTCATCTGGAACACAAAACAATCATGCTTATTATAATACTTGGAGAGAATCTGTATATGATTATGCATTCTACCAGGCTAGGTATTTAGGTAGCATAAATTCCGAAGAAGCATATTTTGCATATCTTTCTGCTAGTTACGCTGAGGCTCCACATTACATTCAAGCTCTTAAAAAGACCATTGACGATTATGATCTGAAGGAACTTTTCCAATAAAGATATATAGAATAGAAAAATTACATAAGTCTCATGAGCAAAAAACTTATTAAAGAAGCTGGCGACCACGAAGTATCGATGGCACATAATAGTTTAAAGATTATTATTGATGCAGCAACAGAATTACAAGGTAAAATTGGTACGATGGAATTTGATATTCCTGGTTGGATCCAAGACCATATTGCAAAAGCTGAAAATTATATCACTCAAGCTAGTCAAAATTTTCATAAAGTACAAGAAGGTATCGAAGATGATGTTATTGTAACAAATCCAAATGCTGGAAATCCTCACGTTTTAACATACGGACTCTGGTCTCTTAAAAATGTTGGTACATCAAATGTTCAAGTTCCAACTCCAGATCCTAATTTTGATCGCGACCAAATTGCTAGAGCAGCAGTTGAAAATGGAATGAGTCGTGAAGAATATATGGCACACTATGCTGTTGGTGCAAACTTAGACGGTTCAGACGCGAATAATTAAGCAAGTATATATCATTTAACGGGTCCTATTCTTTTTTGTCAAGAATATATAAACTGATAAAAAAAGAATAGGACTTATCGTGTTTCCAGAAAATCAAGACAATCAGTCACCGAAAGAATTAATCGAGAGCTTATATAAAGCTTTCGAATCATTTCGTCGTAAGATGGAAGATCCATCATATATTCAATTAGAGTCAGCAATTAGACTCCTAATGGAAAATCAAAACGAAATGAAAAACGAAATTCGTGAACTTAAGAAACAATTACTTAATCCAAATGATGGAATTGTTGTTGCTGTGAATAAAAACACGGCTTTTCGTGTTGAAAAAGAGAAGGATGAAGATAAGTACGAAAAAATGGTAAGAGAACATGAAGAACTTATGAAATTTAAATCGGTTGCGACTAAAATTTTATGGGGTCTTTTATCTGGAATCGGTACTATTATCATTTATTACTTTACAAAATATATGGGAGTGAAATAATATGATAGTTGATAGAATTACACTTGTTCTTGCCTACATCTATTTAGATAACTTTAGATCATTCGGCGGAGATGTTAATGAAATCTTAATCTTAAAAGAAAATAAGTTTAGGAATTCAACAAAAACTCTTGTTAAAATGAATATGAGTGAACTTGGCGACTATATTCAAAATATAGCACCTATCACAACTAGAACTACAGTTGAAAGAAATTGTATCGATCAATGTTTATATTCGATTAGAAGTTTTAATTTCGCAATCGATGGTGCAAATCGATTTATAGAGTACAGAGAAGGTGAAGGTTGGCTTTGTAAAGATTTAGATAAGATTAATAAAATGCAATTTTCACAATTATCAGAATACACAAGAACACTTAATAGTGTTAAAAAGATTTATGATAATTTATACATTGATGAATATATTAAAGCCCAAACTGATTATATTGATTGTGGATATATTCAACAAATGTTTAGCTCTGCTATCGAAGAAATACTTCAATTATATAATACATACAAAACATACTAAAAAGATTAATGTCTACATTAAAGAAAATCACAGAATACAACTTTGATCACGGTAAACACCGTGATGCTAACGGTTTTTATATTCCATTGATTCCATCAGATTTTGATCGTCCATTAACTCACGAAGAGATGGATTATAACCTTGCTCTTGCAGGTGAAATGATTAAAAACTATGCAATTAGAGGCGGCGCTACCGGAGAAGAAGAATATGAAATGTCAAATTCGGATATTGGTAAAACACTAGTATTCAGACAAGACATTGAAGGTAATTATTTCTGGAACGTTGAAACAGTTGATGCTGGAGGTCCGACCGGACCTCAAGGTTTAACTGGTGCTCAAGGTGCTACTGGTCCAATTGGTACTCAGGGTTATCAAGGTAGACAAGGTCCAACTGGAGCTCAAGGTTCTACTGGTCCTCAAGGTTTAACAGGACCTCAAGGTTCTACAGGTGGAATGGGTCAACAAGGTTCAACTGGAGCTCAAGGTTCAACTGGAGCTCAAGGTTCAACTGGAGCTCAAGGTGATGCTGGATTAGACGGAAGTATGTGGTATAGCGACGTTATGCCTCCTCAGCCTATTAATCCAAATACTGGAAATCCGTATAATGAAAATGACCATTATTTAGAAATATCTACTGGAATGGTTTATATTTTCCAGAATGGAATGTGGGTTCCTGAAGGAAGTATTATGGGTCCTCAAGGAAATGCAGGTGCTCAAGGATCTGCAGGAGCTCAAGGTGCAACTGGTCCTCAAGGAGCAACTGGTTCGCAAGGAGCAGCTGGTTCACAAGGAACTGCTGGATCTCAAGGAGCAACTGGAGCAACCGGCCCTCAAGGTGATACTGGATATGGTTTTGAAATTGATTACATTTATAATAGTACTGCTGATTTACTTTCAGACAATCCAAGTTCTAATGTTCAACCTGGTAAATTTGGTCTTGTTGCAGGTACTTTAAATCAAAATGATCCAGATTATGGCGCATTATATCTATGGGATGGTGGAACTTGGACTTATGTAACTGATATGTCAGTTCCAGGCGCTGATGGTGTTCAAGGACCAGCTGGACCTCAAGGATCAACTGGAGCACAAGGAGCTACAGGAGCTCAAGGAGCTGCTGGTTCACAAGGAACTGCAGGTGCCCAAGGAGCAACTGGAGCACAAGGATCTGGAACTGCAGGTATTAATGCACCTTCAGAAACAGTACACTATTACTTATCAGGAAATCCTTTAACAGATCCATATAGATTTAATGGTAATTCTGGAGGAAATATTAATGGATTTACTTATTTTATATTAAGTAATGAAGCTATTGATGAGAATGGAAATCCGATTGGTGATATTTCTCAATTTTTAACATCTCTTGCTGCTAACACAACAGTTCTTATAAAAGATACACAAAACCCAGTAAATCAAGCAACATATACAATTGATAGTACTCCATTTGGTATTGGAACTTCAGGAGCCCCTGAAGCTGTACAAATTAATGTTACATTTGTAGAAGGCACTGGATATTCAAATACTCCTAATAATATCTGGAGTCTAGAATTTGTAACTGGTACTCCAGGACCACAAGGTCCGACTGGAGCTCAAGGTTCTGCTGGAGCTCAAGGTTCTCAAGGTCGTCAAGGTCCAACTGGAGCACAAGGAACAACTGGAGCACAAGGTGTACAAGGTTCAACTGGATCTTCAGCTGGTCAATTATTCTATTTAAATGAATCTGTTGTAAATATACATGTTGATGGAAGTTATGGCGATTTTAATGGTTTAAGCCCATATCCAACTAACCAAGCGCAACAGTCTGTTCAAATAAATCTTTCTCCATTATCAACTGGAACTGTGATTTCAAAACATATCACTGATGATCCATTAGGAGTTGCAGTTATTCCAGCTGGTCTACAAAGATTCCATTTTCATTTTATAAAGAATTCATCAAGTGATCAGATTGAAGCATACGTTAGAGTTTATAGATCTCAGGCAAATGGTACACTTATTTCAAATTTAGGTACTTCTGGAAAAGCTTTAATTGGATGGAATGTTAATAATACAACTCCAGTTGATGCTCAATTTGAATTATTATTGCCAACAACATATGTCGATCCAACAGATCACGTTGTTGTTGAAGTTATGCTTGATAACTTAGATAATCAAACAAGAAACGTTACATTTGTAACAGAAGGTTTTTCTTCATACTCACATGTTGTTTCTACATTAGGAGCAACTACTGGAAATGATGGACCACAAGGTCCAACCGGTCCACAAGGAGCAACTGGAGCTCAGGGAGCAACTGGAGCTCAAGGTTCTGCTGGAGCTCAAGGTTCTGCTGGAGCTCAAGGTTCTCAAGGTCGTCAAGGTCCTGCTGGTCCTCAAGGATTAGATGGTCCTCAAGGTTCAACTGGAGCACAAGGAGCAACTGGATCGCAAGGTGATCAAGGATTTAATGGAACTATTGGAGATATTGGTGATCCAACTGGAATAGTAACTGGTGAATTTGTTGGACAAACTTATATTGATTTTAATACAGGACAAGTATACAATTGGAATGGTACTGATTGGGTTCCAACATTTGCAATGATTGGTGCTCAAGGTTCAACTGGAGCTCAAGGTTCAACTGGAGCTCAGGGTAATGTAGGTCCTCAAGGTTCAACTGGAGCTCAGGGTAATGTAGGTCCTCAAGGTTCAACCGGTACTCAAGGTACAATTGGAGCTCAAGGTACAATTGGAGCTCAAGGTGATATGGGACAAGGATTCTATATTCAACAAATTTATAATAGTCTAAATGATTTATTATCCGATACTTCATTACAACCTGGTTCATTTGGATTAGTTGCTGGTACTTTAAACCAAGCTGATCCAGATTATGGTGCATTGTATTATTGGGATGGTGGTCAATGGACATATATTACTGATATGTCAGTACAGGGCGCTGCTGGAGTTCAAGGTCCAGCAGGTCCACAAGGAACCGCTGGTACTAATGGTACTCAAGGTTCTGCTGGAGCTCAAGGTTCAACTGGAGCTCAAGGTTCAACTGGTGCTCAAGGTGAAAAAGGATTCCAAGGAAATACTGGATCACAAGGAGCTCAAGGAAATCAAGGTCCAACCGGATTACAAGGTATTCAAGGCCCAACAGGTCCTCAAGGTTTAACAGGAGATACTTTAAAATGGTATTCTGAAAATGGAACTCCACCTTTAGCATATAACCCAGCATCATTTATTATTGGAGATCACTGGTTAGATGTTGACACTGGCAATATTTATGAATGGGATGGCGGAAACTGGGTTCCTCAAGGTAATATTAAAGGTGCTGATGGAGCAACTGGAGCTCAAGGTTCAGCCGGAGCTCAAGGTTCAACTGGTTCTCAAGGTTCTCAAGGACGTCAAGGTCCAACTGGTCCTCAAGGAGATACAGGTTCTCAAGGAGCTCAAGGTCGTCAAGGCCCAACCGGTCCTCAAGGTTTAACAGGTCCTCAAGGTTTAACTGGTCCTCAAGGAAATACTGGAGCACAAGGTAATATTGGATCTAGTGGTACACTTTCAGGAAATGGAAATCCTACTGGAATTATTCAAGGTGAATTTGTTGGTCAAACTTATATTGATTTAATTTCTGGAGATTATTATGCTTGGGATGGTGGTACTTGGAATTTCTCATTTAATACTACAGGTGCTCAAGGAACTGCAGGTAACCAAGGTTCGCAAGGTCGCCAAGGTCCAACAGGTATTCAAGGAACTGTAGGCTCACAAGGCGTACAAGGTCCATTAGGTCCTCAAGGAACTACTGGTTCTCAAGGTTCTACTGGTGCACAAGGTGTTGATGGAGCTCAAGGTGCTGCTGGTACAGGATTTACAACAGCATATACTTACACAATGTTTGTTGATCCAAGCGGTGATGACTTAACCGCAGTTTGGGGAGATCCAACTAAGCCATGGCAAACTATCACTGGTGCATTAGACTATGTTATAAGCATTGGGCAAGGTATGACAGTTACTTTTATTATTCAAAGAGGTACTTATGTTGATACTATTACATCACCTATTGTAATTCCAGGTTTATACACTCATTACAATTTACAATTTGATTCTGGCGTAATTTGGAATATTTCAGCAGATGCAGCTTCAGTAGATAGAGTTTTTGATGTACCATCAACATCGTCATTGACTATTAACGGTCATGGTAGATCTAATAACTTAATTAGTTTAAGTCATGGTGAAGGTGTAACATCGGAATTTATTAGAAGTAAAAACGTTGTTAATATTAATAATATTAAAATTGTCAGAAGCTATGGACCTGGTGCAAGCGCACAAATATTTGATATTGTTGAAAACGCTGTTTTAAATATTGATAATAGTTTTATTGCAAACAGAAGATTATATGGATCGCATAATCCAAATGCTGTTATTAGAAGCTTAGGTGGTATTATTAATGTTAAATCATCGACTCTTGAATTAGATACAGATTATGTACACTTCTATGAATATGGTGACAGTTCAAATGAAAGTGATAACTCATGGATTATTGCTGAAAAAAATACAGATGTCCAAACTTATACTGAACATAGAATTATGATTCATAATACATCATTATCTCTACCAAACACCGGAGGTAACTTTATTATGACATATCCACAAAGTAGTCAAGATCAGTCTCTTCTATTAGATGGTGTATATTTCTACACTGAAAATAGTCAAGGTATAACACAGACTTTATTAAATAACAGAGGCGGTAATACTGATAATTATTATGTTGGTTCAAACTGCATTTCAGGTGGTAATAATCCTTTAGGAAACTGGGTTCAATTACCTCCAAACTCACAAGTTCCAAATATTATTACGTTTACAATGCCAACTATAAAACCATATTAATAAATGTCTACATTTAAGAATACAAAAATAATATATCACGAAGGCCTAGGATCCTACACATTGGATCTTAGGCATTCGGAGTTTATCATCGGAGACACAACGGTCGGTGGCGAAGGATTCCAACTTATTCTACCTAGAGTAAGCGGAGGTACTGGTAAATTTAAATTAATAGAAGGAACTGTCATAACAATTGAAGATCCTGATGGTAATATTAATGGATTAGGTCCATTATTAAGAACAAATCCAAATGATACCACTGCTAGTGTTGGCGTTAGAATTAATGGCCAAAATGCTGTAAATGGTTATAGAAATTTAAAAACACCATATACTTCATATACTCTAATATATGATGGTAATAATATTTGGTCATTATCTCAAGGAACTGCGCAAGGAGATACCGGATCACAAGGTTCTCAAGGTCCAATTGGTCCTCAAGGAACCGTAGGATCACAAGGTGCTCAAGGGCCAACTGGACTTCAAGGTTCGACTGGAACTCAAGGTAGACAAGGTCCAACTGGCGCTCAAGGAAACCAAGGTCCAACTGGAACTGGAGTTCAAGGTGCGCAAGGTGCTGCAGGATCTGCTGTTGCATTAAATTATGCAGTCCATCAAGCTTCACAACTTACTACAAATACAATTGGTGCTACTATTATTAGTAAATCTTTTGTAGCAACCGGAAATCCAATTCAGATTATAGTAAGTGGTGATGCTAATCCACTAAGTGCTGGTGTTTGGGGACAATTACAATTATATCGTGATTCAACTGCAATTGGTAATGTTGTACAATATGAATCTTCTGCGGGTAACGAAAATGTACCTTATGCTCTAAATTTTATTGATGTTCCAAGTCCTGGAACTTACACATATTCAATGAAAGTTAATAATATGGCAGGTGGAAATACTCAATTTGGAGAATCTACCGGTGCTATAATGACATTAGTTGAATTAGGTGGAGCATTAGGCCCTCAAGGAAATCAAGGTCGCCAAGGACCAACTGGACCTCAAGGATCTACCGGTGCTCAAGGATCTACTGGTGCTCAAGGAAATCAAGGACCGACAGGACTTCAAGGATCAACAGGAGCTCAAGGAAATCAAGGACCGACTGGATTTCAAGGTTCAACTGGAGCTCAAGGAAATCAAGGACCGACAGGAATTCAAGGATCAATAGGAGCTCAAGGACGTCAAGGACCTTCTGGTATTGATGGAATTGCAGGAGCAACTGGAGCGCAAGGTGCCACGGGAGCAAGTGGAACTAATGGTAGTAATGGTCCTCAAGGTAATCAAGGCCCAAGTGGTCCTCAAGGTAATCAAGGCCCAACAGGAACTGGAGCTCAAGGATCAACAGGACCTCAAGGTAACCAAGGCCCAACAGGAACTGGAGCCCAAGGATCAACAGGACCTCAAGGTAACCAAGGCCCAACAGGAACCGGAGCTCAAGGATCAACAGGACCTCAAGGTCGACAAGGTCCGACAGGTCCTCAAGGAACTAATGGATCAGATGCATCAATTAGTGCAGGTCATTTACAATTAATATTTGGTTATGATGGTGGATATTGGTCTAAAGAAGCAATGTATGTAGATGAAAATCAAGGCTTTATTTTTGCAAATGGTTTCTTTCAAAATTCAAGTAGAACTTTAAAAACCAATATTGAGAATTACACTGAATCTGCACTAGATTTACTTAATTCTGTAAATATAGTTTCATTCAACTATAAAGACAACTTAGAATCTACGCATATAGGATTTATTGCAGAAGACACTCCAGCTGAATTATCAACTAAAGATCAAAATGCAATGGACACAAACTCGACTGTCGGTATTTTAATCAAAGCGGTTCAAGAATTACAAGCTGAAATTAAAAGATTAAGAGATTTGTATGAGAGAAACTAATGCACTTGTCACACATACTGATGCTAACATAATTGGTTTATATCCTCTTAGTATTCAACCATCTAACAGTGATCAAATTGCTACAAAAGGATGGTTAAATAGCAATTATTATATGGACAATACTATTGCACCATATAATAGCTACACTAATGATAGATGCCCAAGATACCAAGATATTTTAGGAGCAGCAATTGGTGCTCTTCCTAATTTTTATCAATATGATGTTTATAGATATGGAATTCCAGGTGCTGAAGGTGCATATTTCACATACACTGATGAGTATGGAAATACTAATGAAATTATACAAGATGAATATGGTTATGTTGGTAGATATTGCATGGAAGAAAATTCATACATGAATAACCAATGGAATGTTTATTCTATTACTCAAGTTGGTGTATGTTACCCAAATAACCAAGGTACTTCATATCCATATCCTCCATCTCCTCAATATAGAGATAATAATTTCATATTTACATTATCTCCTGGGTATGTTGTAAAAGATATGGCTATTTTTGATAGTGCTGGAAATCCAAAATATATTCATAGTGGTATTTATAATAATGATTATTATTTAAATCCAACAGTCATTACAACCGGTATACATTATATTAGATATTTTATCTACACTACAGGTGGTCAATTTGTTACAAAAGTTGGATTTAGAGGTTATCCAGCTAGAGAAGTAACTTTCTTAGATAGACAATTATATTCATTTGTTATGTTTGCAACTGAAGATTATAATTTAAGATGCTCTGATTCAGTTGAACAAAATTTCTATTGGTCGTATGATGAAACTCTAACAATAGGATCTAGAATCTTTATCGATCAATACGAAACTATTCCATATATTCCATATTATTTGTATATTAGAGATGCAGATGTTTCATATCGAGTTAATTCGTATGGTGTTATTGATGCTATTATACTTTGTAATAGAGATGGTGGCGGAGAAGGAATTCTAATGTAAAATATATTTTTGGATAAATACATAGTAAAGATACCAAAAATATGTCACTTTAAATGTCAGCATTTACTAATGTTAGTACCATCACTTTAACTGGAGGACAATCATACTATGTTCTTCCATTAACCAGTTCAGAATTTATATTAGGCCCTGATGCAGGTGGTCCTGATTTCTATATTAGACTTCCTAAAACAGTCCAAACTGGTAAAATTAAACTTTTACCGGGTATGTCATTTAATATTAGTGACCCTAATGGTGTAATTACCAATGGTGGTCCTAAAGTAATTGGTCACCCTGATGACATTGGAACTAGAACAATTATAATTAATGGTGCAAATTCTTCAAGCGTTGGATATTCATCAATGGATCTCCCATACACATCATATCAGTTGGTATATGCTGGTAATGGTATTTGGAGCATACTTGAAGGTGGTAATGTTTCACAGGGACCTCAAGGTGAACAAGGTCCTCAAGGTGAACAAGGTCCTCAAGGAGATATGGGTCCAACAGGTCCTCAAGGTTTAAATGGTTTAACAGGAGACCAAGGTATTCAAGGTCCAACCGGTGAACAAGGCGTTGTTGGAGCTCAAGGAGACATGGGTCCTCAAGGAGATATGGGTCCTCAAGGTATAATGGGAGCTCAAGGAGATATGGGTCCTCAAGGTATAATGGGAGCTCAAGGAGATATGGGTCCTCAAGGAACTCAGGGTGATAGTGGACAAGGATTTACTATCCATCAAATTTTTAATACTACAAACGATTTACTAAATTATTCTAATACACCGCGTGGTCAGTTTGGTTTAGTTGCTGGAACTCTACCTCAAGATGATCCAGATTATGGTGCACTCTATCTATGGGATGGAGAAGTTTGGACATATATTACTGATATGTCTATCCAAGGTGCTGCTGGAATTCAAGGTCCTTCAGGACCTCAAGGTGATACTGGTGCTAGAGGAGACCAAGGTGAAATGGGTCCTATGGGATGGCAGGGTGATATTGGACCTACTGGACCTCAAGGAGATACTGGTCGTACTGGAGACCAAGGTGAAATGGGTCCTATGGGATGGCAAGGTGATATGGGTCCTCAAGGAATACAAGGTGCACATGGTCATCAAGGTGATATGGGTCCTCAAGGAGACCAAGGATTTCAAGGTGATATAGGTCCTCAAGGTAACGCTGGATTAAATGGTATTGATGGTGTTCAAGGTGAAATGGGTCCTCAAGGAACTCAAGGTAAACAAGGTCCAACAGGTCCTCAAGGAGATACTGGTCGTACTGGAGACCAAGGTGATAGAGGTTTTCAAGGTGAAACTGGCCCAACTGGTTTCCAAGGAGATACTGGAGCAAGAGGTTTCCAAGGAGATATGGGTCCAATTGGTTATACTGGTACTTTATCATTTGAAGGTTTCCCAACAACACAAGGTGATTTTTACGGTCAGACATATATTGATAATGCAACTGGAAGAGTTTATTTCTGGGATGGAGAGCAATGGACTTTCATATTTGATATGATTGGTGATACTGGTCCAAGCGGAGCTCAAGGTTATCAAGGTCATGCTGGACCGCAAGGTCATACTGGAGCGCAAGGAGATACTGGAGCTCAAGGTATAATGGGTGCTCAAGGAGACTTAGGTCCAACAGGTCCACAAGGAAATGTTGGAGCACAAGGAGATACTGGAGCCCAAGGTATAATGGGTGCTCAAGGAGATGCTGGAAGACCAGGAGATGCTGGAACATCCGGATTTAATGGTACACTTTCTGGATATGGAGATCCTTCTATACTTGGTGAATTTACTGGACAAACTTATATAGATTTAAATACCGGAGGATTATTCCAATGGGATGGAGAATTATGGTTTCCTTCTTATAATTTAACTGGAGCACAAGGTTCTACCGGAGCACAAGGTGACCAAGGTATTATGGGTGCTCAAGGAGATATTGGTCCTATGGGATGGCAAGGTGACCAAGGCATTATGGGTGCTCAAGGAGATATTGGTCCTATGGGATGGCAGGGAGACCAAGGTCCTATGGGATGGCAGGGAGACCAAGGTCCTATGGGATGGCAGGGAGACCAAGGTCCTATGGGATGGCAAGGTGATATTGGACCTCAAGGAGACACTGGAATTCAAGGTTCAATGGGAGCTCAAGGAGATATGGGTCCTCAAGGAAATACTGGAGCTCAAGGAGCAGATGGTTCTTTTGGTGGACAAACATTTGATTATACTTATAGTTCATCTACTGACGACGCTGTTGTTGCTGGTGAATTAAAATTTAATAATACTAATTTAAATTTAGCAACATACTTATACATTAATTTTTATGATGATTTGAATGTTTCTAATTTTAACTTTTTACAAACAATAGATGATTCAACATCAGATATTAAAGGACATTTTATTGTAAAAGAAAAAGCAAATACTTCAAATTTTGCAATGTTTGCAATAAGAGGAAGTCATGCTGAACATGAAGATCATTTTGATGTTCCTGTTACATATGTTTCTGGTTCAACTTCGTTTAGTAATGGATTAGATGTTTTAATAACATTTGCTAGAACTGGTGATAAAGGAGATACTGGAGCTCAAGGTTCAACTGGAGCTCAAGGTTCAACTGGTGCTCAAGGTAACCAAGGTCCAACTGGTTTACAAGGAACCACAGGATCTCAAGGTAACCAAGGACCAACTGGTTTACAAGGAACCACAGGAGCTCAAGGTAACCAAGGTCCAACGGGATTACAAGGAATTACTGGAGCTCAAGGTAACCAAGGACCGACCGGTTTACAAGGAACCACAGGATCTCAAGGTTCAACCGGTGCTCAAGGTAACCAAGGACCGACCGGCTTACAAGGTACTACAGGTGCTCAAGGTAACCAAGGACCAACTGGTCTCACTGGTGCTCAAGGTAACCAAGGACCAACTGGTCTTACTGGAGCTCAAGGTAACCAAGGACCAACTGGAATACAAGGAACTACAGGTGCTCAAGGTAACCAAGGACCGACTGGAAACACCGGAGCTCAAGGTAACCAAGGACCAACAGGATTACAAGGAACTACAGGTGCTCAAGGTATAACTGGAGCTCAAGGTAACCAAGGTCCAACCGGTCCAACAGGATTACAAGGAACAGCCGGAAGAACAGGAGATACTGGATCTACAGGATTTAATGGTACACTTTCTGGATATGGAGAGCCTTTAAATACTGTTGGTGTTGGTGATTTTACTGGACAAACTTACATAGATTTAAATACTGGAGGATTATTCCAATGGGATGGCGAATTATGGTTCTCTTCTTATAATTTAACTGGAGCTCAAGGAAATACTGGAGCTCAAGGAACTCAAGGTAGACAAGGTCCAACTGGTTTACAAGGAACTACTGGAGCTCAAGGAACTACTGGAGCTCAAGGATTCACAGGATCTACTGGAGCAACTGGTCCTACAGGTCCTCAAGGATTTACAGGATCTACTGGATCGACTGGTCCTACAGGTCCTCAAGGATTTACAGGATCTACTGGATCGACTGGTCCTACAGGTCCTCAGGGATCTACTGGTTCTACCGGATCAACTGGTCCTACTGGTGCTACCGGTCCTCAGGGTGTACAAGGTACTAGCGGACCATTAAGTGGTAATGGTGATCCAAACGGTCAATATAACGGATCATTTAATGGTCAATTATTCTTCTCATCTGACGGTAGAGTATATTCATGGGTTGGAGATCAATGGGTTATACAAACTAATTTAACTGGTCCTACCGGTCCAACTGGTTCTACTGGAGCACAAGGTAGACAAGGTCCAACAGGCCCAGCCGGTACAAATGGTACAAATGGTGGTCCTGGACCAACTGGAATACAAGGTGCTACTGGTCCTACCGGTCCAACTGGAGCGCAAGGAGCAACTGGAGCAACTGGTCCAACTGGGTCTACTGGTTCAACAGGCCCTGTAGGTCCTCAAGGATTTACAGGATCTACCGGTCCAACTGGTGCAACGGGTCCTCAAGGATTTACAGGATCTACCGGTCCAACTGGTGCAACGGGTCCTCAAGGTGTTGCCGGTCCTACAGGTCCTACTGGTCCTACCGGTCTAACTGGAGGAACTGGAGCAACTGGTCCAACTGGCCCTCAAGGTAGACAAGGCCCTACAGGTCCAGCTGGTACTAATGGTACAAATGGAGGCCCTGGTCCAACTGGAGCGCAGGGTGCGACGGGTCCTACTGGTCCTACGGGTCCGCAAGGTGCAACAGGTAGAGATGGAGCCGCAGGAGGCCCAGGTCCTACAGGTCCACAAGGATTTACTGGTCCAACTGGAGGAACTGGAGGAACTGGAGCCCAAGGTGCAACCGGTCCTACTGGCCCAACTGGTCCTACCGGTCCTCAAGGTGTTGCTGGTCCTACAGGTCCAACGGGATCAACTGGTCCTACAGGTCCAACTGGAACTTCTAACGTATATGCATCTGCAATGAACCAATATGTGAATACTAACTCTTCGCCGACATTTGCTGATGTTACTATCACATCAGATGCTAGATTGAAGACAAATGTAGAAACAATTAAGAATGCATTGGCTTTAATTACACGTATGAATGGTGTTACATATAACTGGAGCGAAGAAATGCTACAGAAAGCACCAGATAAATCAGGACAGTTGAGCTATGGTTTAATTGCACAAGAACTTGAACAAATTGTTCCAGACTTAGTTAGAAATATACCAAATAGTGATTATAAATCAGTCATTTATGATGGATTAATTGCAATTTTAATACAAGCAGTTAAAGAACTTTATGAAGAAATTGAGAAACTAAAGTTGGATTGTTAATATAATTATTGATGAATTATGTAAAAATCAATAAGAATAAATCTAGACGCCGGAGTTACTATGATCGACTTTCATCGAGAATAGCAACTTCGGCGTTTTCTTTTTGGTTGAAAGACTTTAAAGATGGGAAAACAGAATCTTCATATTTTGACCAAATTGAAGAAAAGCTAGAATTTGACATATATTGTGATATTTACTTTAAAGGTGATAAGTTTCAAATACTTGACCAAACTGGCGCTGACGCAAGAGATGAAGATGATGATGGAGATCCAGTAACACCATTTATTCAAATCTATTTTATGGTCGATCCTTCTTGGTTACCTGAATATTGGGAAGAGATCTATTATTATCTATGTAGTGTTATTCGACATGAGATTGAGCATATAACACAAGATGGTCCTAATTATAAAAATGGTAAACCTTTTGAAAATGATGATATGCTTAGAATCATGATTGAGAGCGGTTTAATGGGTAAAGCAGAATATTTAATGTTGCCTAAAGAAGTTGATGCAAATATACAATGTCTAAGATTTGAAAGCCGAAAGCGTAGAGAAACTATGATAGATACTGTAAATAGATATTTAAATACGCAAGAACTCGGTCTAGACGAAAAAGAATCAGTTTTAAAAGTTTGGAGAGACAGAGCTAAAAAAATTGGTGGTATACCTACATTCTAATGAAAAAAGTTAATTTATTTGAAGACCATTTTGAAAGAAAAGAATTTATAAATAGTCTTTATCAACATGTTAGTGAGAAATACACACCAGAAGAGTTAGAAACTTTAGTTGGTGAAGGATTCTTTGATTTTGTCAAAGGATTAGTGTTAAACCCATTTAAAAAGAACCAACTTAGAAAGTTAGCTGCAAAATTAGTCGAAGTTCGTGTTAAAATTGGTAAACTTAAGATTGAAGGAGATCAGGTTGAACAATTTGAAACTGAACTAGAGTCAAAATATGATTCATATGACTATAATACTCGAGGTACAGCACCTAGATCTAACAAAAGTGATTCAACGCACGATGTTCAAATTGAATTATTAGAGAGCCAAGAAGAGGACATTATAACTATGATGGATGAAATTGGTTCTGAAAACGATACTCTTGCTAAGTTTGTTTCTAAGATGAAATTAGAAGCTAGATTTAAATCAACTGAAATTTTGCTTAAGTTTGCTGATGACGACATTAAGAGAACTTTGCAAAAAATGGCAAGACAAGACACTCAAAAAATCAAAACTCTTGATAAACAAATCGACAGTGATTTATCGTAGATTGTGATAGGTTGAACACAGATTTCATGTGATTGATATATCATCTCACTCAAAGATATTAAAACCTGGTGGTCCTCTGTGACCACCTTTTCTTATTTTTACACTATTTTTAATGAATATATAAACAAATTAGCAAAAATGTGTATAATTTACGATGAACGAAGCATTTTCAAAGAGTAAAATTCTCATCTTCGACTTAGATGATACGTTAGTAATTACTGACGCAAAAATTCGAGTTTGTGACTCCCGAACTGGAAAATGTCATGAACTGACTCCAGAAGAATTCAATAGTTATCAAAAAAACAAGAACCATATCCTAAATTTTGATGATTTTAAAAGCCTAGAAATAATGAAGGCTGGACGAATGATTCAAACTCAACTTGATATTCTTGAGAAAAACTATAAGAAAGGAAATGCAATTGGTGTTATTACAGCGCGCGATGACCAAGACATGGTTTATACTTGGTTAAAAGAGCATGTTGGCTTCCATGTTAAACGTGAATTTATTTGGGCAATCAATGACCCTAAAATGGCACTATCTGGAACAATTGCTGAAAAAAAGAAAGAGGCAATGAGATGGTTCATCGAGCAAGGCTATGTTGATATTACATTCTTCGACGACGATATTAATAATATCAACTTGATTAAGGAACTAGCAAAAGAGTTAGGAAACTCAGTTAAGATCAAAGCCAATCTCGTAAAACATCCACATTAAAAAGGATAAATAACTAAATCAAATAGTAAAATAATGAAACAAGCAACTAACGGAGCAGCGGTACCAGCTGCAAATTCAAAAATGGTTCAACCTGTAGTTCTTGCCGATGCTGTTGTTAAAGTTTTAAACGATAGAATTGGTGATGAGTATACTGCGCATTACTACTATAACTCTGCATCAAACTGGTGCAAAGGCGTAGGATACGAAAAAGCTGCAGCATTCTTTGCAAAAGAGGCGATGAATGAATTAGAACATGCTCAAAAACTTCAAAAGTATATTGTAGATTGGAATGTATTACCAACTATTCCTAAAACAACTACAACTTTTGATTTTGCGAATCTACCTGAAGTTATTGAAGGTGCATACAAATTGGAATACGATCTATTCACCAAGTACAATAAAGATTCACAAATGTTATTCTCAATTGACATTGCAACGTTTGATTTCTTACAAGAATTCAGACAAGGGCAAACTGCATCAGTTGCTGAATACTCAGACTTGTTAAATGCATTACAATTAATTGATGTCGACAAGCGCCTAGACCTACTTCACTTCGAAGAAATGTACTTAGGATAATAGACAAAGTTTCCAAATACAAGAAAGGGTCCTA
>JACCED010867099.1_pt1 | contig 17668 bp, 16 predicted proteins | sample 7455021 | NCBI WGS metagenome assembly JACCED01 (sample SAMN15323456, study PRJNA562643) | freshwater metagenome | isolation source: river surface water | place: USA:Blue River Watershed | collected 2017-08-19 | reverse complement strand
GACAAGAAAGTTTGTATCAAGCTTCTATATCAGAAAAGGAGAGACAAAAAAATCAAATTAGAAGTAGAATGTTTAAGACTGTTGGGGGTCAAGAGATTTCTTTTGGTGACGCTTTAAAACTTATACAGCCATATGAAAGTACTATCGGTGTTAGTTCTGCTTTAGTCCTTGCGGTTTTGTTTCAAGAATCTGCCGTTGATAATACAATAGGTAAAAATATCGGTAGGTGTACTTACAATCAACCGTCGTCTTGTATTACTGGAAAAACAGTTATGTCTGATACTCAAAAGCCCGCTTTTCTAAGTATTATGAGTAATCTTGGACTTGATCCAGACAAAACTCCAGTATCTTGTGCTATCTGTAGAGATGGTAATTATGGTGGAGCTATGGGCCCGGCTCAATTTATGCCAGAAACATGGAATGGTATAATGGGGCGTGTTTCAAAAATTCTTGGTATAAAATACCCATCTCCATTTGAAAACTTACATGCCTTCACTGCTTCTGCTGTTTTACTTAAAGATAATCAAGATAGGTGCAAAACTGCTTTTACGAAGAAGAGTGATATATGGGCTTGTTCAGCATCAAAATATTATGGAGGTTTATATTTAATGGGAAGTAGATTAACTAACTATATGTATTATGGTTATGGTGCATCAGTGGCGAAAAGAGCCTTGCAATTTGAGAAGGATATAGACTTATTAAATTCTTAATCACTATTGCATTTTTTACTTAATTCTGTTATTATCTCAATCTATGAAAAAAGATATACATCCAAAATATTTTGATAAAGCAACTACTGTTTGTGCTTGTGGTGCTAGTTATGACTTTGGATCAACAAAAGAAAATATAAATGTTGAAATTTGTGCTGCTTGTCACCCTTTTTATACTGGAAATGAAAAAGTTATAGATACTGCAGGTAGAGTTGAGAAATTCAAAGCTAGAAAAGCTGCTAGTGTTGAAAAAAGTAAAAAAACAAAATAGCAGTTCCAATTGAAAACCGTGCTTTTTAAGTGCGGTTTTTCTATTGTGCTATAATTACGAATAATAAAATGCAAGATTCAATTGAAGAATTTAGAAAAAATAAAAAAACTTCTTTTTTAGCTGAAGAATATATTAGATTAGAAAACGAAGAAGAATCAATAAAAGAAATGGCTGAGAAAGATTCAGCTATGTTTGCCTTGGCAGAAGAAGAACTTAATAATCTTCGTGTACAAAAAGAAAACATTTTTACACAAATGAAATCTATAACTTCTTCAGAAGAAGAGGAAGATAAATTTCCCAATGAAGTTGTGATGGAAATTCGTGCTGGCGTAGGTGGAGAGGAGGCCGCTATTTTTGCTGAGGATCTTATGAAAATGTATAAAAGATTGGCTGATATGAAAAAGTGGTCTTTTAATCCTGTTGATGAGTCAAAGAGTTCTCTTGGTGGATATAAAGAAGTCTCAATAGAAGTAAAAGGTAAAGATGTCTATAAAGAATTGAGATTTGAAACTGGGGTTCACAGAGTTCAAAGGGTGCCTGCAACAGAAAAATCTGGAAGAGTACACACATCAACTGCGTCTGTTGCTATTTTACCAATAAGAAAGAAATCTAGAGTGGAGATAAAACAATCAGATTTACAAATAGAATTTTCTAGATCTGGTGGTGCCGGTGGTCAAAATGTTAATAAAGTTGAAACCGCCGTTAGAATTGTTCATATACCAACAAATATTGATGTAAGGTCTACAGCCGAAAGAAGTCAATTAAAAAATAGAGAAAAAGCGATGTCTATTCTTATTGCTAAGTTGGAAATATTAAAGGAAGAAGAAGAGGCTAAAAAGTTTGCTGGTGAGAGAAAAGAACAAATAGGTACAGCGGATAGGTCAGAGAAAATTAGAACTTATAACATTTTACAAGACAGAGTTACAGACCATAGAGTCAAACATTCTTGGTATAATATAGAAAATATATTAACTGGTGATGGGCTTGTAGATATAGTTGATTATGTGGTGAAAGCTGATTGTAAACCGCAAGGCGATAGTAAAGACGAAGACAGTGACTAGAAAAGTTTAATATCCCTTGATATTTTAAGAAATTCTGATATACTCATTTTTACTTATGATAGAAGAAAAGAAAACAACAACCGCCTCTACACAGGCAAAAAATAACGATGTTATAGAAGCTATGTTTAAGGCAGGGGCTCATTTTGGTTATCCAAAATCAAGAAGAAATGCATCTGTATCAAAATATGTTTATGGTACAAAGAATAAAACTGAAATTATAGATTTAGAAAAGACTTTTGAAATGTTACAAGTTGCAGTTGGTTTTGTTTCTGAATTGGCTTCAGTAGGAAAGCAGATTTTATTTATTAGCGGAAAAAACGAATCAAAAAATGCATTAAAAATAGGTGCAATGTCTGTTGATATGCCCTATGTAGCTGGTAGATGGATCGGTGGTACACTTACAAACTCAGTAGAAATTAAAAAAAGAGTTTCTAAATTTGAAGATTTACAGAAACAGAAAGAAAAAGGAGAATTATCAAAATATACAAAGAGAGAAAGAATGTTGATAGAAAAAGAGATAGAAAATCTTGATAAAATGTTTTCAGGTATAGTTGGTATGAAAGATTTGCCTAAAGCTGTTTTTGTAATAGACCCTAAAAAAGAAAGTATAGCTGTTGCTGAGGCAAAGAAAATGAATATTCCTGTTATAGCCTTAGCAAATACTGATTGTGATATTAAAGATATAGATTATCCAATAGTTGCAAATGATGCTTCTATAACTAGTGTAACTTTCTTTGTTAATGAAATAGTTAAGGCTTATAAAGCTGGTAAAAATTCTAAATAATTAATTTAAAATATATATACATATGGCTATAACAATGGATCAAGTAAAAGAACTTAGAGAAAAGACAGGTATTTCTATAATGCAATGTAGAAAAGCCTTGGAAGATTCTAATGGTGATATGGATAAGGCTGTTATTTTATTACAAAAGAAAGGGGCGGAAACCGCTGCTAAAAAAGCAGAAAGAACTCTCAAATCAAGCAGAATAGTTTCTTATGTACACGGTGTTGGTACTGTAGGTGTAATGATTGAGCTTTGTAGTGAATCTGACTTTGTTTCTAAACATGAAGATTTTCAAAAACTCGGTTATGATATAGCAATGCAGATAGCTGCGACAAATCCTTTGTACTTGAAAAAAGAAGATGTGCCAGAAGAAGAAAAAACTAAGGTTTTATCAGCTTTTGAAGATGAAGTAAAAGATAAACCAGAAGCCATGAAAGAAAAGATATTAAATGGAAAACTAGATTCTTTCTTTAAAGAAAAAATATTGTTGGAACAAGATTATATAAAAGATCCTAGTATAAATATTAATACTTTGATCCAGAATGCAATTCAAAAGTTTGGTGAAAAGATAGAAATAGCTAAATTTGTTAGATATACTTCAGCAAAATAGTTTTTGTATTCGGTTATTCTTTTTTGTGTGAATAACATCTCAAATGATTTTAACATTATTTTATACATCTTTATTTATTATAATAATCACCCTTGTAATTAAGAGTGTAAAGGTTTCTTTCTTTGATCATGTGGTTATTAAAAAGATGAGGAGAGTTGGGGATAAAAGATGCTATGATTTTATTTGTGTAGTAAATTATTATTTTTCTAAAATTAAAATAAAAAATTTTCACAGACTTTTTGTAAAAATTATTGATTTTACTAGAAAGGAAATTATATATTTGAAAAGAAAATTTGATAGTAAACAACCAAAATTTTTTCTTAAACCACAAAAAAATAGTTCGGGTAAAAATTCCGTATCTTTTTTTCTCAAGAATGTATCTGAATACAGAGATTCTTTGAGAAATAAAGATTCATCGGAATAGTTGTTTTTTGTAAAAATTTTGTTATAATCGGCAAGTAGGTAGAAGGTGTTTGCCATCTTAGCTCAGTTGGTAGAGCAACTGTTTTGTAAACAGTAGGTCCCCGGTTCAAGCCCGGGAGATGGCTCCATAAAATAAAAGCCGGATATCCGGTTTTTATTTTTGTATATAGTTTTATATGTCTGATTATAAAAATAGTATTTATTATAGAGTTGGGAAAGCTTCTGATTTAAAAGGGAGAGATTATTTTATATATAGAATATTAGAAATAATCCCTGGGTTTTTGGCTTGGTTCACTATAATATCGATGTTCGTTTTTTCTTTTATTTTTCCCTTTTATTGTGCTGTTTTTATAATAATATTTGATGTATATTGGATTCTTAAAACTTTATATTTATCTATTTATTTGAGACAAAGTTGGAAAAAAACTAAACATAATTTAAATGTTAATTGGAAAGAAAAATTATCAGATCTCAAATATGACAAGATAAGACATTTAATACTGTTACCTTTTTATAATGAATCTTGGGAGGTTGTAGAAAAAAGTTTATATTCTCTGTCACAGTGTGAATATGATAATAAGAAGATGATTATTGTACTTGCTGGTGAAGAAAGAACAAAAGAACATTGTTTGAAAATTTTTGATTTAGCTAAAAGCAATTTTTCTAATATTTTTGGAGAATTATATTTTACTATTCATCCTAGTGATGTTGTGGGTGAAATAAAGGGTAAGGGGTCAAACATAGCATTTGCTACAGAAGAGACAAGAAAAAACGTTATAGATAAAAATGGTTATTTATATGAAGATATTTTAGTTTCTGCTTTTGATATAGATACAGTTGTTTACCCACAATATTTTGAATGTCTAACTTGGAATTTTTTAATCACTGAAGATAGAATGAAATGTTCTTTTCAGCCGATTCCTGTTTTTACAAATAATATTTGGGAGGCACCAGCTTTGTCTAGGGTTGTTTCTTTTTCAGCTACTTTTTGGCAGATGATACAACAGGAGAGACCAGATATATTAGCAACTTTCTCTTCCCACTCGGTTTGTTTTAAAACTCTTTATGATGTTGGCTATTGGCAAAGAAATATAGTTTCTGAAGATTCAAGAATTTTTTGGAATTCTCTTCTAGCCTATAATGGAGATTATAGAGTTGTTCCGCTTGCTTACCCTGTATCAATGGATGCAAATTTAGCAGAAAATTTTTGGCAGACAATTAAAAATATATATAAACAACAAAGAAGATGGGCTTGGGGTACTGAAAATGGACCTTATGTTGTTTTTGGTTTTTTAAAAAATAAAAAAATACCTAAAATATTAAAAATAAAATTTACTTTTTTTATGTATGAGGGATTTTGGTCTTTGTCTACAAACCCATTGATCATTTTCTTTCTTGGTTGGTTGCCTATAATTTTAGGTGGAAGAGATTTTAATAGTACAATACTTTCTTATAATCTTCCTTTTGTTACCAAAATACTTATGACTATTTCCATGCTAGGTTTATTTATGTGTTTATTGATTTCTGCCAGCTTTATGCCTAGACCACCTAAATGGACTAGTTATTCTCATAAGATTATTATGGTGATACAATGGTTGTTGATACCTTTTACAATTATAATTTTTGGTGCAATACCAGGACTTGATGCCCAAACACGCTTGATGTTTGGTAAATACATGGGGTTCTGGGTTACACCTAAACATAGGAAAAAATAAAAACTTGCCCCGTGTTAAGTTTAAGCGAACTTTGTGTATGAATGTTGTATTATTGAGGTTATTAATGTGTAAAAGGGTTATTATTATCAAATATTAAAATTTATTTACTAGATGGTTAAAATTATTAAGAAAAAAATAAGATTAATTATATTTTTTTTAGTCTTTATAATAATTTCTCCTTTAATCGTATTGTATGCAAATGGCGATATTTTTAACGATGGGTGGAATATTTTAAAAACCGGTGGTATTTATGTCAGTTCGGCTCCTAATGGATCAGAAATTTTTATTAACTCAAAATTAAAAGAGAAGACGACTTTCTTTGAAAGAGATATTTTAATAAAAAATCTTAGGTCAGACGTCTATAGAGTAGATGTAAAAAAAGATGGTTATAATACTTGGACAAAAGATATTGTAGTATTAAATAATATAGTATCTGATGCAAATATTTTTATGTTGCCACAAAATGTTGATTTTAGGGATATACCATTTAAAATAGATTTAGAAAAAAAAGTTGGTACAACAACCACATTGATTAAAAAAGATAATCCAGAATATTTTAAAATATTCAAACTTTTTACTATTTCAACGACAACCAAATTAGATCAAAACATTAAAGAAGAGATGGGGACAAAGGATTTTCCTATAATTAATGGAAAGGTCAACTTATGGTCTAAAGATAATAAGATTTTTGTCTCTTGGACTGGCAAGATAGATTCTGCCCCAAAATATTTTTGTGATAATGGAGTTTGTTCGTCTGTATTAGAAGTTGCTAATCTAAAAAAAGAACCAATATTGTTAGATTTTTTACCTGGTTATGAGGGCATAATTATTGTTTCTTCAAATGGAAAGGTGTTTGCTATACAAGTTGAAAATAATCCATTGAAAGAAATCCAATTGATATATGAAGGTAAAGAACCTTCTTTTAAGATATTTAACGGTTTGCTATATATAAAAGACGGTGTTTCTTTAAGAGAATATTCTTTGTAGTCTTTGATTTTTTAGTCTTTTTTAGCTACAATCTAAATATGGAAAATTTAGACAAAAAACCAATTCATGTTCATCCTATTACTAGAGTTATTGAAGACATAAACAAAATATTTTTTGAGTTGGGTTTTACCTTAACTGACGGACCTGAATTAGAGACTGAATTTTATAATTTTGATGCTTTAAATGTTCCAAAAGATCACCCTGCTCGTGATATGCAAGATACTTTTTGGCTAAAAACACCTTTAGGTGTTTCGCCCGATAATTTTGATAAACAAAATAATTTAGGGATTAAGGGCGATAAAAATTCTCCTGGCGTTCCTAATAAATTATTAAGAACTCAGACAAGTGCCATGCAGGTGCATTATATGGAAAACAATAAACCTCCATTTAAAATTATTTCTCCTGGAAAAGTTTTTAGAAATGAAGCAACTGATGCTAGACACGAAATGCTTTTTCATCAATTTGAAGGATTACTTGTTGATAAAGAAGCTTCTCTAGCTTCACTTAAAACATACTTGAATGCTTTTTTTGATAAGTTTTTTGAAAAGAATGTCGATATAAGATTTAGACCAAGTTATTTTCCTTTTGTTGAACCAGGAGTTGAAATAGATGTCTCTTGTTTTAAATGTAAAAGTAAGGGTTGTTCTTTTTGTGGCGGTTCTGGATGGATTGAAGTTATGGGTGCAGGAGTAGTCCATCCAAAGGTTTTAAATAATTTAGGTATAAATCCAAATGAATGGAAAGGTTTTGCTTTTGGCGGTGGTGTAGATAGATTAGCAATGCTCAAGTATGAAATAGATGATATAAGATTATTCTATTCAGGCGATTTAAGATTAGTAAATCAATTTTAAAAAATGATATGAATCCCGTTAGAAATTATTAAGTTTGTTATTGTAATTAAAATGAAAAAAAAACTTGTTTTTGAAGAATTTTATTTAAGAGTAAAAGAATTACGGAAATTTATTGTTGGCTATAAAGAAGGTCGTGTTTTTACTAATATTAAAATAATCGGAAATATTTCTGTAATGGAAATTTCCTATTTCTAACGGGATGAAAATATCTTATAATTGGTTGAACGCATTTTTGAATAATAAAGCTCCAGAAGCTCAAAAAGTAGCAGACGCCCTTACTATGAATTCTATGGAGGTTGAAGGTGTAGAAAATCTTTCAAACGATTTTTTGATGGAAGTAAAAACGACTCCAGATAAAAACCACTCCTGTCTTTGCCATAGAGGAATTGCAAATGAAGTTGGTGCTGTTTTAAATATAAAAACAGTAAAAAATTCTAGAGATTATGTTGATTTTAAAATTTCTGAAATTAATAAAAAGATTGATGTAAAGATAGAAGATGAAAAACTTTGTAGAAGATATATTGGTAGAGTTATAGAAAATGTAAAAGTTGGTCCATCACCAGTTTGGTTAAAAGAAAGATTAGAATCGGTTGGGCAGAGATCTATAAATAACGTTGTTGATGCAACAAACTTTGTAATGTTTGATATCGGTCAACCGATGCACGTTTTTGATGCAGATAGGATTGACGGACAAATTATTGTGAGAAAGGCTTCACAAGATGAACAAGTAGATCTTTTAGGGCATGAAATAACAGCTAAAGGCGGAGAGACAAAAATTCAGGATAGAAATATGGTTCTTTCTGGCAGTGAACTTGTTATAACAGATAATAACTCAGTTTTGGCTTTAGCTGGTATTAAGGGTGGTAAAAAGGCTGAGTTAACAGATGATTCTGTAAACTTGTTTTTAGAGTCAGCAAATTTTGATCCTGTCTGTATAAGAAAGACCGCAACTTTTTTTAAATTACAAACAGATGCCACAAAAAGATATGAGAATGAAATAAGCCCAGAAATTGCTTCTGAAGCCATGGATATTTTAACAAGAATAATAGTCGAAACTGCTGGAACTCCTGATACAAAAGTTGGTGAAGTTGTAGATAATTATCCTAGAAGAGCAAATAAGTTTAAGTTGGGTATTTCAAGTGAAGAGGCTAGTTCTATAATCGGTGCAGATATAAAAGATTCTGATATAGAGGATATTTTTAATAGATTTGGTTTTGAATGGAAAAAAGTTAAGCCAGTAGATGAAGTATTAGAAATAGCAGAATCTTTTGTGGATGTTCCTTATAGACTTGGTGCAAGTGTTTTAAGAGATGCTCCAAAGTATTTTGATTGTTCTGGTTTTATTTGTTATTTATTTAATAATTTTGGTGTATCTGTTCCAAGAGTTTCTGTTGATCAATATGTTTGGGGAAAGAAAGTTAATAAAGAAGATTTAATTCCTGGTGATGTTATTTATTCAAATACGGGTGAAGGTAAAATACATACAAAAACATTAGAATTTTTACCAGGTATGGATGTTCCAGAGGGAGTAGATCACTGCGGATTATATTTAGGAAGTAATAAAATTATTCATGCAACATCTTTGTTTGGTAAGGTGGTGATCGAAGATTTAGATAAAGCTGAAAGATTTAAAAATATTGTTGGATATAGGAGAATGTCAGACAACAAAGAAAGATTTGTTATTACTGTTCCAGATGAAAGACTCGATCTCAGAATAAAAGAAGATTTAGCTGAAGATATTGGTAGAATATATGGTTATGATAAAGTTAAAGATTTAGAAATCCCTAAAAATACAGAGAAACCTAAAATTGATCAAGTTTTTGCTTATAGGCAAAGAATAAAAGAAGTTCTTTACGAAGAAGGTTTTTCTGAAGTTATGAATTATTCATTTGTTGAGAAAGGTGATTTTGAATTAGCAAATTCTGTTTCGCCAGAAAAGAGGTTTTTGAGAATAGAATTAATTTTTGGTATGAAGAAGTGTTTAGAGTTTAACTCTAGATACTCTGAGCTTATTGATATGCAACAGATTAGAGTTTTTGAATTTGGTCATGTATTTCCAAAGAGTGGTGAAGAAAATCATTTTATAATTGGAGTTAAAAATCCTTTAGGTTTTAAGTTTATAAAAGAAAAAGAATATTTAGAATCTGTACTTAAAAAACTTGAGGAAAAAATTGGACTTAAATTGAATAAAATAAATAATGATGAGAATATTGCTGAATTTGATTTAAACTTAATCACAAAAGGATTACCAGAATTAATAGAATATAGACCAGAAGTTTTTTCTGATCTAGGTGTTAAATTTAAACACATATCACAATATCCATTTATGATTCGTGATATTGCTGTCTTCACCCCAGATGGAACTAAACCAGAAGAAGTATTTGAGATAATTTCTGCAGAAGTTGGAGAACTTATGGTAAAAAGTAGGCTTTTTGATGTATTTACAAAGAAGTTCCCAGATGGAACACCAAAAACATCTTATGCATATCGTTTAGTTTTTCAATCTTATGAAAAAACTCTTTCGGATGAAGAGATAAATTTAATAATGCAGAAGATTACAGATAAAATGAATTCTAAAAAAGATTGGCAAGTAAGATAATGAATTTGGATATAAAATATTATTCTCAATATTCTGAAAAGGTAGATAAGGATTGGCAAAGTAGATCTTGTTCTATTGCGTGTTTGCAAATGATTTTAGATTTTTATGGAAAGAAAATTGAACCAATGAACCTGATAAAAGAGGGTTTAAAAATATCTGAAATTCTTAAGGAAAAAGGAAAAGAAAAAGATGGATATACTAGAGAGTTCGGTTGGGGACATGAGTTACTTGTTATTTTGTTAAAAAATAATGGTGTGTTGGCTTATAGACAAGACTTTAAAAATCCTAATTTTGAAAAAGAATATTTTGAGTTGGGATTGGAAAAAATAAAACAAAATCTATTAAATAAAAAGCCGGTTATAGTTTCTATTTTGAGGGATATGGAAGGTCTTAAGCCTTATGGTCATATGTTTGTTCTTTCTGGTATAGAAAATGATGGGGAAAATATAAAAAGTTTTTTTATAAAAGATCCAGAGAATGAAAGTAATAGAATTATATCTATTGAAGAATTTAAAAAAGTTTGGAGAAGGTTGGCTATTTTTGTAAATTAAAAAGACGTGCGACCTTTAGGGGGTCGACACGTCTTTGGGAAAGAAAGGTGGGTTTTAAGCTGCGGGTTGCAAAACCCTGTCATGAGCTCGTCTGGCGATGTCATTGAGGGTCATGGCATCAGTGACGCCGTGATATGTCCCCATATTTGCCAAGAAAAGACTCGGTATCGTACGATGACCGCTTCCGGTCAGGTAGTTACAGACAAGGCTTTCGATAACATCTTCTCCGTTCATTTTGAGTACTTCCTTCCTTTGTTGAAACTCTTAAGAACAAACTAGATAAAACACTATCATATTGTGTAAAGTTGTGCAATAAAGTCAAGGTATTTTTAATTATTTTTACTTTATTTAAAATAATAATTTTGATATAATTAATAGGTAAAAAAAAGTAATAAATTATTAAAAATAAAGGTTATTTCTTTAATCAATCCGTTTTAGAACCTTTCTTTTTTAAACAAAAAAATGGCCAAAGAAAAAGAAAAAAAAGATGTAAAAAGTGAAGGACATTATGATGCTAGCTCGATTCAAGTTCTTGAAGGTCTAGAACCAGTAAGAAAGAGACCTGGTATGTATATTGGTACTACTGGTCCTGATGGTTTACATCATCTTATTACAGAAATTTTTGATAATTCTCGTGATGAAGCGATGGGTGGTTTTTGTAATCATATTGAGGTTGTACTTTTACCTGGCAATAGAGTAAGGGTTACTGATAATGGTAGAGGTATTCCTGTTGATTTACATAAACAAACAAAAGTTTCAGCACTTGAAACTATTATGACAGTTCTTCATGCTGGAGGTAAGTTCGGAGGAGAAGGAACTGGATATAAAGTATCTGGAGGTTTACACGGAGTAGGTGCTTCCGTTGTAAATGCACTCTCTACCTATATGAGAGTTACTGTTCATAAAGATGGAGGTATTTTTTATCAGGAGTATTCAAAGGGTAAAGTAAAAGCTCCAGTAAAGAAAATTGGTAAGACAGATGAACACGGAACTACTGTTGTATTTGAACCTGACCCAGAAATTTTTAAAGAAGGAATAATTTTTGATTATAATAAAGTTGTTTCTCATATGAGACAGCAAGCCTATCTTGTTAAGGGTTTGAGAATCACAACAATTGATGCAAGAGAGTCTACAGAAAAATTTGATGAGAAAGATTGTTTTTATTTTACAGAATTAAATGTTGAAGCTTTATCTAATTCATTTTATTTTGAAGGTGGACTTTTGTCGCTTGTTAAATTTTATAATCAATTTCAAAAGCCAATACATAAAAATGTTTTTTATGTAGAAAAGAAGACAGAGCAAGTTGAATCTGTTGAAGTATCTCTACAATATGTAGATGATATTTCTGCAAGAATAATGGCTTTTGCAAACAATATTTATAATCCAGAGGGAGGAACACATATAACAGGTTTTAAGACGGCACTTACAAGAACTCTTAATAATTATGCTAGAAAGAATAATCTTATAAAAGATAGTGAGGATAATTTTACGGGAGACGACGTACTTGAAGGTTTGACCGCTGTTGTTTCTGTAAAAATAAGAGAAATTCAATTTGAAGGTCAGACAAAAGCAAAACTTGGTTCTGTTGAGGCGAGGGGTGCAGTAGATGAAGTCTTTAGTGAAGCTTTTGCAATGTTCCTTGAAGAAAATCCAGATGATGCAAGATCTATGGTTTCGAAAGTTATACTTGCTCTTAAGGCTAGAAAGGCCGCTAAAGCCGCTAAAGATTCTATATTGAGAAAAGGTGCACTTGAAGGAATGACACTTCCTGGTAAACTTGCTGACTGTCAAAGTAAAGATGCCTCAGAATCGGAATTGTTTATTGTTGAGGGAGATTCTGCGGGTGGTACTGCAAAAATGGGAAGAGATAGAAAGACTCAAGCCATTCTTCCACTTAGAGGAAAAATTTTAAATATTGAAAGAGCAAGACTTGATAGAATGCTTGATTCTGAAATGATTAAAAATCTTGTTGTTGCTATAGGTACTGCTATAGGAGATACATTTGATATAGAAAAATTAAGATATCACAAGATTATAATTGCTACCGATGCTGACGTTGACGGTGCTCACATTAGAACTTTATTACTTACTCTGTTCTATAGATACTTTAGACCTTTGATAGATAGTGGACATATTTGTATTGCACAACCACCACTATATAAAGTGAAAATAGCTAAAGAGGTTCATTATTTTTATTCTGAAGAAGAAAAGGCGGATTTCTTTAAGAAATCAAAAATAAGCGATGAAGAAGTTGAAGAGACAGAACAATCCGAAGAAAATGCAGAATCAGAAAATGAAAATAAGAAATCTTCAAAGGTTCATGTTCAAAGATATAAAGGTTTGGGAGAAATGAACGCAGAAGAATTGTGGGAGACAACTATGGATCCAACAAGAAGATTAATGAAGAGGGTTACTGTAGATGATGCTCAAGATGCAGATAAAGTATTTGATATGCTTATGGGTACTGATGTTCCAGCAAGAAAAGCCTTCATTCAATCAAATGCTAAATTGGCAAATATAGATATTTAATTTATCTATAAAAATAAATAAACAAAAAACAGACATATATGTCTGTTTTTTGTTTATTTAACTTTTATACTTCCACAATCTTTAGTATATAGTTGATTGTTATAATTTATTGTAACCTTCGCTGTTTTTGTTCCTTTTGTGTCGTATATTTTATTAACTCCATTAGCAGTAGATTGTATTGAAAGTAACCCATCTGAACCCTGCCAAGAATACAAATATTGTTCATAACCACCACTAACATTCGCATACCAAGTAACAACTTCTCCAGTTCTTGGGGTGTCGTCTGATACCTCACAAGATATTTTAACTGTATTAGAATAATTACTTGTTGTCTTCTTTGTTGTTACAATTTTAAAAGGAATACTTAAATAGTTGTTTGATTCTAATGATTCTATAACATTGTTTGTATAATCCGCTACTATATATCCAGTTAGGTTGCCGGTTTCTATAGGATTTTCGAAGCTCGCTGTGTATTCTATTCTATCACCAGGCTTTAATGAAATTTGATAATCAGAAACATATTCTGGAGTTGTTTTTGAAGGCATAACAATTCTTAATCTCCACTGTCCAGATATATTTGTACCGATGTTTCTTACTTGGAATTTTACACCAGCAATATTATCTTTTCCTATTTCGTTTGAGTAATATAATATTCCTGTTCTTCCATCAATAAAACCGACGCCGATCAATTCTATTGATAAATCAGCGTTGCCATAATACTTATTAGAAGTTGTTTTTTCAGTATCTTCCTCTTTTGTATTAGTACTATCTTTTTTAGTGTCCTCTTTTTTCTCTTCATCACCAGAAATAAATAGGGAAGATAGAGTTGTTGCAATAAAAGATGTACCCTTTGACATCATTTGTGGTATTATTTTAAAAGGTATATACAATATGATTATTACCATAAGTATAATAAACGCTGCAACAACAGCTGTTTGGAAAGATTCTTTAATTTTTAACCAGATTTTTTTAAACATATATTTTATACTTATACTGAGTATTATACATTAATTGATTTTTAATGTCAAGTTTATTCTAAATAAAAAAATGAAAGATTTTTTAAAGATAATTAACGAAAATAAAACAGCTTTTTTATTAAACTTTTTTATTGTCTGTAGTATTACTTTTGGTTTTTTATATATGTTTGGTTTAGTACCAGAAGAATTTAAATTAACCGTTGGTAGATATGTTTCTGGTCAATACACTCAATCTAGAGATGGAGAATTACCATTTAAGATAGTAGTAGAAAAAGTTGGAATAAACTCTCAAATATATAACCCAGACACAAATGATGTAAAAGTTTTGGATAGTTTTCTTTTGAAAGGAGTTGTACATTATCCTGGTTCTGGACTTTTAGGTGGAGAAGGGAATGTATTTTTATTTGCTCATAGTACTGGTATTAAGATTGTTAATAATCAGGCTTTTAAAGCATTTAATGGTTTAAAGAGTCTAAAAAGTGGAGATTTAATATCTGTTTTTTCTGAAAAAAAAGAATACATATATAAAGTTTCTTTAGTGAAATTAGTCGGAGCAGATAAAGAACTTGTTGATTTTGATACTTCTGGAAAAAAACTCACCTTGTCTACTTGTAATACTTTCGGAGCCAAAACTGAAAGATACGTTGTTGAAGCAGAATTAGATAGTATAAAAAATATTTAAAATAAGCCTAATAATAAGGGTTTTTGTCAGTAGTTATATCTTTTCATAGTATGACTATTGACTTTTTATTCATAATAGTATATAATACTAAATATAATCATATATTAAATATTATGAATAATAAAACAATAAACAAAAAAATATTCGAGGAAAAAAGTTTATCTGCAAAAAATATTCTTTTTGTTAAGATATTCTTATCTATTTTCTTGATAACTGGTATTTTTACTGTTATTACAAAAGATGCTAACGCTGATTTTAATGCACCTTGTTCTGTAACCTGTAGTCAGTATTACAGTAATGAAGATAATACAATTTGGAGAGTTAGTCCCGCTTCTGGATCTTGTGATAATAATAATAAAAGTTACTATTATAGAACTAGTGAAAGTGGTACTGGGGTTTTGTTTGCTAAATCTGGAAGTGGTTTATCAAATAATAATTCTCGTACTTTCTCTACTCGTTCTGATGTTGAAAATGTTTACGTTCGTGTTACAACATCAAATGATGGTTTTACTAATTGGATTAGTTGTGGTTCTGGTAGCGGAAATACTAATACCAATACCAATACTAATCCATCTTCTCTAACGGCATCATGTTCTCCAAGTAAAAGTTCCATAGAAATAGGAGAATCTGTCGAATGGACAGTTACTGCTTCTGGTCCTTATTCAAATTATTCATATACTTGGTCAGGTTCAGATGGCCTTTCTAGTAAAAATTCTTCAGTAAACAAAACATATAATACCGCAGGAACAAAAACCGCAAAAGTTACAGTTAAAAATTATAAAACATGTTCTTCTTGTTCTAAAACAATAACGGTTTCTTGTGGTTCTGTTGTTGTAAAAGATGTAGATGATTTGAATGTTTCTTGTTCTGCTAATCCAGATAACATAGAAATCGGTGAATCGACTACTTGGACAGCAAGTGTTTCCGGTGGTACAGGATTATACTCATATTCATGGTCAGGTACAAACAGCTTATCAGGTTCTTCTAGAACAGTTACAAAAAATTATACATCAGAAGGAACAAAATCAGCTACTGTTAGGGTAACGTCTGGCAATAAAACTGGTTACGCAACTTGTTCTATGAGTGTTGAAAAGGAAGATGAAGATGATGATCTAGAAGTTTCTTGTTATGCAGATGATGATTCTGTAGAAACAGGTGATTCTATAAAATGGATAACTAATGTAAATGGTGGCACAGGATCATACTCATACTCATGGTCAGGTACAAATAGCTTATCAGGTTCTTCTAGAACTGTTACAAAGAGATATACTTCAGAAGGTGAAAAATATGCAAAAATAAAAGTTACATCTGGTGGTCAAACTGAATATGCTACTTGTTATGCAGATGTTGAAGATGACGAGGATGATGATGACGATGATTTAGAAGTTTCTTGTTATGCAGATGATGATTCTGTAGAAACAGGTGATTCTATAAAATGGATCGCCGAAGCCGATGGTGGAAGTGGTTCATATAAATATAGTTGGTCTGGTACCGATGATTTAGATGGAAGTTCAAGAACTACTACCCAAAGATATAATGACGATGGAGAGAAAAAAGCTAGGGTAAAAGTTACATCTGGTGGTCAAACAGAGTATGCTACTTGTTATGCAGATGTTGAAGATGATAATCAGGTTTTGTCATATGTCCAAACATCGAATGCTATGCCTTTAGTTTCTTCTGTGTATCTAAGCGATATACCTTATACTGGTGCTGGTGATAATATTAAAATAGTATTATTTACTACAGCCTTAGCTCTATGGAGCATGTTATTAGCTTATTATTTCTTGAAAAAGAAAATAAATAGTAATGAGATTGTTTCTGAAATAGTTAATGATTCTAATATTTCTTCTTTTGAGGTAAGTAATATTTTTGAAGAAAAAAAGGAAGCTGAAAATAAAGCAATACAAGATATAGAAGATTACGCAAGAATGAATAAAGTTATACTTTCATCTTCTGCATCAGAAAAAATTTTAAAGCTTTCAAATCTTGGAAAGGTTAAAGCAAATGAAGTTATAAAAGATTTATCTACTGGTGACTGGGTTGCTGTAAGTGAAGGAGATATAAGAGAGTAAAAAGTTCACCCGAAAAAATTTTGACTGATGTAAAATTAATATTTTACTTGTATCTGCTTAAGGGCAGATACGTCAGTCAAAACTTTAACGGGTAAAAGTCTATAAAGTAGAAAGAAATACAAATAAAAAAGGCGGGCCGTAAACGGCCCGCCTTTTGTGTTTGTATTTTTACATGTATAACAACTACAACACTTAAAACGACTATAACTTCTTATTATCTCTTTCTTCTATTATCTTTTCTATAAACTCTTTTAGATCTATTTGTCCGAGTTGTCCTTTGTCTCTGTGTTCAACTGTTATTTTATTTACCGCGATATCTTTATCACCGATTATTATTGTATAAGGAATTTTTTTGTTTTTTGCATCACGAACTTTTTTACCCATATTTCCCTCTTCTAAATCACAATCTACTCGGAATCCATTTTTCTTTAATTCATTACTAATCTGTTTTGCTACTTCATTGTGATTTTCTCTTACAGGTACTATCTTTATCTGTATTGGTGAAAGCCAGAGAGGAAAGTTTCCTGCAAAATGTTCTATCATAACCCCCATAAACCTTTCGAGCGAACCTGAAATTGCACGATGTATAACAACAGGTCTTTCTTTTTCTCCTTTTTCATTTACAAAAGATAAGTCGAATCTTTCTGGTAAATTGAAGTCACATTGTATTGTAGCTAGTTGCCATTCTCTTCCTATTGCGTCATTAAACATGAAGTCTAGTTTAGGACCATAGAAAGCTGCTTCACCCTCAACTCTTTTATAGTTTAATTCATTTTCTTTTGCTGTTTTTTCAAGAGCTGATTCTGCTTTTTCCCACACCTCGTCACTTCCTAGGTATTTGCTTCT
>JACCED011572040.1_pt1 | contig 17683 bp, 14 predicted proteins | sample 7455021 | NCBI WGS metagenome assembly JACCED01 (sample SAMN15323456, study PRJNA562643) | freshwater metagenome | isolation source: river surface water | place: USA:Blue River Watershed | collected 2017-08-19 | reverse complement strand
GGGATGGTGTGGCGGCGCACCAGCCCCTTGGCGCGGCAGTTGGTGCAGATCGCCGAGGTGGTGCGGCGCTGTGGTGGGGGGTGATCTGGGGTTGCGAGGCCCCCACCCCCAGCCCCTCCCCACGAGGGGGAGTGGAGGTGACAGGCGACAAAACGGCGGCACGGGGGGCAGACTTTGTGACGCCCTCCCCCTTTTGTGGGGAGGGATGGGGTGGGGGCTGTTAGCCCTGCGTCCCGCGGGCGGTGCCGACGGCAACCGCCAGAGCAATGGCCATGGTCAGCGTGGCCGACAACGACCGGAAGGCCCCGAAATCCACCTCTTGCACGGTCAAGACCGCCTGTGCGGCGCGGGCAAGGGGGCTGGTCACTTGGTCGGTCAGCGCCACCACCGGCACCCCAAGCGCGAGGGCGTCGGTGGCCAAGGCCAGCGTTTCCTCGGAATAGGGGGCAAAGCTGATGGCCAACACCGCATCACCGGGCCGCAGCGCGTGGCGGTGGTCAAGCTTGCCCGCCCCGTCATGCAGCATGGCTGGAACGGACATCTTTTCAAAGACATAGGCGAGGTAGGCGGCCACCGGATAGGCGCGGCGCAGGCCGACGACATGCACCATGCCCGCGCCTGCGAGCAGCGCCACGGCCTGCTCCAGCGCCGCCTCATCAACCGCAGCGGTCAGCCCTTCGAGCGACAGACGCCCGGCCTCGACAAACTCGGCCACCAGCCGCGACGCGCCCCCTGCCCCGCCGCGCAGCGCGGCCAGACGGGTGGCGTAATCGGGAAAGCCCGGCGCATAGGCGTCCCGGAACAGCCGCTGCATGTCGGAAAAGCCCGCAAAGCCCATGATCTGGCAAAAGCGCATCATGGCCGAGGGCGGCACATCGGCCCCGGCGGCCAGATCTGCCACGGTGGAGACCGCAATGCGGTCAAGGTTCGCGGCGACATGATCGGCGCATTGGCGCAGGCGTTTGGGCAGGCCGTCGGCGAGGTCGGCCAGACGGGCGCTGAAGGCCTCAACCGTTTGGGGGGCGGTGGGGGCCGTCTTGGTGTCGTCGGTCATCCATGCCCTCTTGACGCGTTTCCTTTGACGCAGGATAGCAGATGGAATAAATATTCCAAATCCAAACGCGCCTTGGGCGAGTATTCCATTCCTGCAACAAAGGACAAGCAAGATGACGGTTCGGTTCGGACTTTTGGGCGCAGGGCGCATCGGCAAGGTGCATGCAAAGGCTGTGACGGGCGATCCTAAGGCCAAGCTCGTGGCGGTGGCCGATGCCTTTCCCGCCGCCGCACAGGCGATTGCCGATCAATATGGCTGTGATGTGCGGTCGATCGACGCGATCTGCGCCTCGGCCGACATTGACGCGGTGGTGATCTGCACGCCCACCGACACCCATGCCGACCTGATTGAGCAATTCGTCAAGGCGGGCAAAGCGGTGTTCTGCGAAAAGCCGATTGATCTGTCGCTGAGCCGCGTCAAGCAATGCCTTGAGGTGGTGCGCGCCCATAAGGGCACGCTGATGGTGGGGTTCAACCGCCGTTTTGACCCGCATTTCCGCGCTGTGCGCGCCGAGATCGACAAAGGCAGCATTGGGGCGGTGGAGATGGTGGTCATCACCTCGCGCGATCCAGGGGCGCCGCCGGTGGAGTATATCGCCCGATCGGGTGGGATTTTCCGCGACATGACGATTCATGATCTGGATATGGCGCGGTTCCTCTTGGGCGAAGAGGTGACCGAGGTGGTCGCCACTGCGTCCGTGCTGGTCGATCCGGCGATTGGCACGGCGGGGGATTTCGATTCCGTGCAGGTGATGCTGAAAACCGCGTCCGGCCGTCAGGCGATGATTTCGAACTCGCGCCGGGCGACCTATGGGTATGACCAGCGGATCGAGGTGCATGGGGCCAAGGGGGCGGTGTCGGCGGAGAACCAGCGCCCGGTGTCGATTGAGGTGGCCACGGCCGCCGGATACACCCGCCCGCCGCTGCATGATTTCTTCATGACCCGCTATACCGAGGCCTATGCCGCCGAAATTTCGGGCTTTATCGCGGCACTCTCCAGCAAGACCCCCGCGACGCCTTCGGGCGAAGATGGGCTGATCGCGCTGGCTTTGGCGGAGGCTTGTCTGAAATCGGTCGCCGAGGGGCGCGTGGTGAAGATGGCGGAGATTTTGTAACGGCGGCAGGCCATTGGCCTTGGCGTGGGGGCGGGCCGGGACTTGGCCTGCCCTTGTCGTTGCCACGTGCCGAGCCCCGTGGGCCTTGGCGCAATTGGCGGCTTTACCGCGGATTTCTTGACTTTTTGACTGTCCTGCGCCTAGCCTTCAGCATTGTGATGCGCGGAGCGTTTGGTCTTCGCTGGCTCTGACTTTGAATTCTGGCTGCCTTTAAAATCCAAATTTATTTGACCCGCGCAGCACCTTTGCCGCGCCTTGTGTTTTTAGGAGAGCGACATGTCATTAACTGTGATTAACAGCAATTGGACAGGCGCAGGACCGCGCGAGACTTTAACGGCCAATGAAACGGTTTTCATCGGATCAGGCCTTAGCCTGATTTCAACGAGCGGCGATATCTTGCAAGGCAGTGCCTCGGATATCGCAGCAGTGGTTTCCAGCGGGACATCGCTTTATGCCATTAACGGGGCCATTAACTTTGGAAACGCCAGTGGATCCAACCGCTCGATAGAAATTGAGCAGGGTGCCGTGGTTTCGTCGAACTTCTACGCCGTTTTGATAACCGGAAACCGTTTAAACCTTGAGAACGCGGGCCAAATCAGCGGTGTAATCTATGGCATCGCCACCCAAATGGACAACGCGACCGACACAGGTCGCATTATGAACTCAGGGCAGATTATTGGTGGAGATATCGGTATCATATACAATTTTTCCAGCGACGAAGGGACAATCACACTGGCAAACAGCGGGCTGATCTGGGGCGGCAATTTCAGCCTGCAGTCTGCGTCAAGCACGGCCTACCGCATCACCAACGATGGTGAAATGCGCGGCAATGTTGCCCTCGGCAATCTGGCGGACCTTGTCGATAACGTTGGCGGTGAGATCGATGGCACCCTCACCATGGGGGGCGGCAATGATACTCTGCGCGTTGGATCAAACATCGAGGTCGCGGTTGGCGGCGGTGGCAATGACGTTTTGGATTTCAGCAATTCCGGCACGGTCAGGGTGAACTTAACGACACCTGCGTCGAACACTGGGGCGGCGGCGGGCGACAGTTACACCGAGTTTGAAAGCATTTGGGGGTCTCTGACCGGGTCAGACAATCTGACGGGCGACGGGGTGGCCAATACGCTGAAAGGTCAGGGCGGAAATGATCTGCTGTTTGGGCTGGACGGCGCAGACAGGCTGGAAGGCGGGACCGGCAATGACCGGCTGGATGGCGGAACGGGCGCCGACACCATGCTGGGCGGGGCTGGCAATGATCGATACTTCGTGGATGCGACAGGGGACCGGGTTTTTGAAACCACAACCACCGCCAGCACCACCGATGCCGGGGGTCGGGATACGGTGAGCAGCACGATCAGCTTCGATCTGGAGTCCACCCCCGGCCTGCGCTTTGTCGAGAACCTGACCTTGTTAGGGGGGGCCAACACCAATGGCACCGGAAACGGGCTTGCAAACAATTTGACCGGCAACTCCGGCAACAACTCTTTGAGCGGCGGTTTGGGCAATGACACGCTGATCGGCGGATTGGGCAATGACTTCCTGAACGGTGGTCTGGGCAAGGATGTTCTGACAGGTGGCGGTGGCACCGATTCTTTCGTGTTCAACAGCGCCTTGTCCGCAACCAACATCGACCGGATCACGGACTTTGCCCGGGGCAGCGATAAGATCCTTTTGGATAACGCGATCTTCTCGGCGATTGCCGGGGGTTCGCTGACGGCTGCGGCCTTTGCCGCCAACACCGCGGGTGCGGCGACGACGGCGGCACATCGGATCATCTATGAGACAGACACCGGCAAACTGTTTTACGATGCCAACGGCTCGGCGGCGGGAGGCAATGTGCAGTTCGCGACCCTGAACCCGGCGCTTGGCCTGACCCATACTGATTTCTCTGTTTTCATGGTGATCTAAGCCGTCTTGCCAAAGCCTGCGTGCTGCCTGAACATCCTTCGGGCAGCAGGCAATGGAGTGCGGGAATGAAACCCATGATCGGCGTCATCGGCGGCTCGGGTGTCTATCAGATGGATGGGCTGGAGGGGGCGTCATGGGTTAAGGTGAAAACCCCGTGGGGCAAGCCTTCGGATGAGGTTTTGGTGGGGCGGCTGTCGGGCATGCCGATGGCCTTTCTGCCGCGCCATGGTCGGGGGCATGTGGAGACGCCGTCCTCGGTGAATTACCGCGCCAATCTGGATGCGCTGAAGCGGCTTGGCTGCACCGATATTGTGGCGGTGTCGGCTGTTGGGTCTTTGCGCGAGGATTTCGCGCCCGGTGATTTTGTGCTGGTTGATCAGTATATTGACCGCACCTTTGCCCGTGAGAAAAGCTTTTTCGGCCCCGGTTGCGTGGCGCATGTGTCGCTGGCCAATCCGACCTGCCCGCGCCTGTCGGCGGCCTGTGCCGAGGCGGCCGCGATCGTGGGCGTTCGCGTGCATCAGGGGGCGACCTATCTGGCGATGGAGGGCCCGCAGTTTTCCACCAGCGCCGAAAGTCTGATGTATCGCGGGTGGGGGGCCGATGTGATTGGCATGACGGGGATGCCCGAGGCCAAACTCGCCCGCGAGGCGGAGATGTGCTATGCCAGCGTCGCCATGGTCACCGATTATGACTGCTGGCACGAGGGCCATGGCGCGGTGGATGTGGCGCAGGTGATTGCCACGCTGACCGCCAATGCCGGGGCTGCGCGCAGCCTGATCGCCGCCCTGCCCGGCCTGTTGCCGCCAGATCGCACGCCCTGCCCGCATGGCTGCGACCGCGCGCTGGACCATGCGCTGATGACCGCACCCGACAAGCGCGACCCCGCGCTTTTGGCGCGGCTGGATGCCGTGGCGGGGCGGGTTCTGGGCTGACCCGTCTGCCCGCCGTGTCGCCAGAACAAGGCCCTGCCTTGTGGCGCTTGGCGCGGTCGTGATAGCGAGGACGGGGGGCACGAAAGGGCAATGAGGCATGGCGAGAGCGGGGCTTTTGGCGGTGGCCGCACTGTGCTTGGCCGCAGCGCAGGCGCTGGCCGATGACGGCGTCGCCAGTGAAGGCAAGCTGTCGGATAAGGATTTCTTCCGGCTGGCCACCTGCGGCGCCACCCCCGGCGGTGCGTGCCTTGGCCCTGTGGTGCGCTGGCCAGACCCAGAGCTGAGCGTGGCGCTGGCCCCGGCCCACCGCCGCTATCCGCCCGAGTTGGGCGAAGCCGTGTCGCAGGCGCTGGACCATGCCATCGACCAGATCAACCGCGCCGGGTCGGCCATTCGCATCACCCGTGATGACCGCCTGAGCGAGCCTGACATCATCATCTCGCGCCCTGCCCTGTCAGAGGGCGAGAAAACCCGCAACATCCCGCGCATGCCCAATGGTCACCAGATTGGCGTCGGCTTTATGTGGCTGTGGTGGAATGAGCGGGGCGAGATCACCGAGGCCTCGGTGCTGATTGCCGAGGATATCACGATTGAGGATATTCGATCGGTCATGCTGGAAGAACTTTTTCAGACCCTTGGCTTTATCTATGACATCGAAAACCGCTATTACGAAGGCCGCTCGATCCTGTCACAAGACAGCAATGCAACCACCACCCTCATCGGGCAGGACCGCAAGGCCCTGCGCCGGCTTTATCCATAAGGGGCCGACATGGCGAAATCTGTCCGCGACTATATCCGCACCATCGTTGATTTCCCGCATGAGGGGATCTTGTTTCGCGATGTGACCACGCTCTTTGCCGATCCGCGCGGGTTTCGGATGTGTGTCGATCAGCTTTTGGCCCCCTATGCGGGGATGCGGATTGACAAGGTGGTGGGGCTGGAAGCGCGGGGGTTTATCCTTGGGGGCGCGGTGGCGCATCAGCTTTCGACCGGGTTTGTGCCGATCCGCAAGAAGGGCAAGCTGCCCGGCCAGACGATTTCGCAGGCTTATACGCTGGAATATGGCGAGGCGGTGGTGGAGGTGCATGACGACGCGATGGCACCGGGGGAAAAGGTTCTGTTGGTCGATGATCTTTTGGCCACGGGCGGCACCGCCGAGGCCGGGATCAAGCTGATCGAACGGCTCGGCGCGCAGGTGATCGGCTGCGCCTTTGTTGTTGATCTGCCCGATCTGGGCGGGCGCAAGCGGTTGGAAGGCATGGGGATGGAGGTGCATGCCCTGTGCGCCTTTGACGGGCTATGACCGCCCACCCGGCCCACAGATTGTGCGTCCCGATGGCATGGGCTAACCTGCCAGCACCGCAAAACAAGGGCAGACCCCGCGCATGACCGCGCTGAAGAAATACCAGCGGCTTGAGGCTTCGGGCCTGTGGCGCGAACGCCCGGGCGCACAGGCGCGCGATGTCATCGTGGGTTTGCGCGAGGCGACACTTGTGCTGAGCGATCCGCGCAGCGAGGCGCCCCTGACCCAATGGTCGCTGCCCGCAACGCAGCGGATGAACCCCGGCCAGATGCCTGCCCGCTTTGCGCCCGGCTTGGATGCCGGGGAAGAGGTGGAGATTGACGACACCGAAATGATCACCGCGCTGGAAACCGTCCACCGGTCGATTGAGCGGCGCAAACCCCGGCCGGGGCGGCTGCGCGGTGTGCTGACGGCGACCTTTGTGGTGACGGTGGCGGCGGTGGCGCTGTTCTGGCTGCCCGGACAGATGAAATCTTACGCCGCCCGCATGCTGCCCGCGCCAACGCGGGTGGATCTGGGCGCTTTGGCGCTGGCCGATATTGCGCGGCTGACGGGCCAGCCGTGCAAATCGGTGCCCGGACGGCGCGCGGCGGCGGCACTGGCGGAACGGCTGTTCCCCGAGGCTCCGCCCCGGATTGAGGTGCTGCGCGACGCGCTGCCCGCACCCGCGCATCTGCCGGGCGATGTGCTTTTGCTGCCGGCGGGCCTGATCGAAGCCGCCGACAGCCCCGATGTGATTGCGGGCCATTTGCTGATCGAACGGCTTCGGTCTGAAGCCGCCGATCCCGTGCGTCCGCTTCTGGACCATATGGGGATTGGGGCCACCTTGCGGCTTTTGACCAGCGGCGCCGCATCGGCCGAGGCGGCCAAGGGCTATGGCGAGGCGTTTTTGGCCCGCGCGCCCGCCCCAGAACCGACCGCCGATCTGCAGCGCGCCGCGTTTGAGACCGCACAGGTCAGCTCGGCGCTGTATGGTCAGGCGATGCGCGGCACCAGTGCCGCCGCCGAGACGCTGATCTCGGACGACCCCTTTGCCCTTGGTGCGCCGCTGAGGGTGATGAGCGACGAAAGCTGGCTGGAGTTTCAGGCAATCTGCTCGGAATAAACCAGACCGCGCACCCGAAAGCACGCGGGCCGATCCTCAGGAATAACCCTACCGGATAAAGGCATCCCCAAAGCCCGCCCGCAGCGCCATCGACAAGGCCGCCGCCACATCGGCCGCCGATCCGAAGGGTCCGGCCATCACAATCTGCATCGCCCGCCCGCCCGAGGTGATCTTGGCCCGCGCCACCGGCAGACCCATGCCTTGCAAGCGCGCCGCCGCGCCATCGGCGTTGGAGGCCACGCCAAAGGTGCCGACCTGAATAAAGGCCCCGCCCTTGGCCACCTTCTTTTCAACCGGTGCGGTCGCGGCTTGACCTTTGGTTGAGGTAATAACCGTCGTGCCTGACTGCGCGAACACCTTCTTCTTGCGCTTGGTCGCCGGTTGCTCGGCCACGAGCTCTGACGGCACCTTGCGGGTCCAGACCTGATCTTGGTCGGCCCAGCCTTGCGCCGTGCCCTTGCCCCGGTTGGGGTTCAGCCGGTCATCCTTCCAGGCGAGCTTATAGCCCGCGGGCGGGGTCGGCACGGCATGGCCCTGCGAATAGCCATCCCCATCACGGCCCGAAACGCCGTGGTTGAAATGGTTGCCGCCATGGTCGCCGCGCGAGGCCACCACCGGATCCGTGAGCGCAGCCCCCACCCCCGCACCTTGCGGATAAACCGGGGGTCGCCAACCCGTCAGCGTGCCATCGCCGCGCGTGCAAACCACCACCGTGCCGCCGTTGCGGGTCTTGACCCGCTCGGCCACCGGGGCCGAGGAATAGCAGCCGATCTGGCCCGCACCAGGGCCACTGCTTGCCACGACCTCATAGCCACCGCTCGGCGCCACTTCGACATAGGGCGCAGGGCGCGCGCTGGGTTTTGGCGCGGCAACGACCGGATCGTCCAGAACGGGCGCCGGGCGCAAAGCGACACTGGTGCGCGGGGTGACAGGCACCACCGGCTCCATCGCCGCCATCACACGCGGCGCGGGCGCGGCCACGGCGGCGGGCGCGGCCATCTCGGCCTCGGTCGCCACCTCAATCGCGGCGCGCGTCGTGCCGGTCGGCGGATAGCCGCACATCGCGCGGCGATCGCGGCCCACCCGCGGCACCCAATTCACCTGCCCGCCATAGCCCGCCTTGAGGAAAACACAGCCCCGGCTGTCGACCCATTGCTGCCCCTCGAACCCGGCTGGCGGCAGGTTGGCTGGCCCGCCGACCCGCGCCACCGACTGCGCCTCAGCCGATGCAGCGCCAAATACGGCCGCCACAACGGCGACCGAAATCAATTTCAAATACATTATGTCCCCCAAGGAGAATTCTCGCAGCAATTGGGGCGATATTGGGGCAGGTTTGTTTCCGAGTAAAGGGGGGATACCCCTTATTTGGTGCCGAACATGCGATCACCCGCATCCCCTAGACCCGGAACGATATAACCGTGGTCATTCAAATGGCTATCGACCGAAGCTGTGACAATCGGTACATCGGGATGGGCCTCTTTCATGCGGGCAATGCCCTCGGGCGCGGCCAAGAGGCACAAAAAGCGGATGTTCGTCGCGCCTTGCGCTTTAAGGAGGTCAATCGCGGCCACGCTGGAATTGCCGGTGGCCAGCATCGGATCGACCACGATCGACAGCCGCTCGTCCAGATGATCGGGCAGCTTGCAGTAGTATTGCACCGGCTGCAGCGTCTCGGGGTCGCGGTAAAGCCCGACGAAGCCCACCCGCGCCGCCGGGATCAGTTCCAAGATGCCATCCAACAGCCCGTTGCCCGCCCGCAGAATGCTGACCAAGGCCAGCTTCTTGCCGTCAATCTCGGGCGCGTCCATCGGCTCGATCGGGGTCTCAATGCGCTTGGTCGTCATCGGCAATTCGCGCGTGACCTCATAGGCCAAAAGCAGGCTGATCTCGCGCAAAAGCTTGCGGAATGAGGCCGTCGAGGTCTCCTTATCGCGCATGATCGACAGCTTGTGCTGCACCAAAGGATGGGTGACGACGGTCAGATGGTTCAGCATGTTAAGGCTCCAGCAGCTTGGCGATGTTTGCCTTGGTATCGACGTCACAGAAAGCCGCGTCAAGCGCTTGGCGGGCCAGCCGCCGGAATTGCCCCTCATCCCAGTCAAAGGCGCGGTGCAATTCGTCATATTCGCGCGCCATGGTGGTGTGGAAAAAGGGCGGATCATCGGTGTTGATGGTCACCTTCACGCCGCGCCGGTCCAACTCGGCAATCGGATGGGCGCGGAAGCTGGGGTAAATCCCCAAAGCCACGTTTGACCCGGGGCAGCACTCCAAGACCACGCCCTTTTCGGCCAGCTCATCCACCAATGCGAGATCCTCAATCGCACGTACACCGTGGCCCACCCGTTCGACGCCCAAGTCGCGCACGGCGGCGCGCACTTCGTCCGGGCCGTTCCACTCGCCGGCATGGGCGGTGATCCGCAGACCCGCCTCGCGCGCGCAGTCGAAGGACCAGGCAAAGTCCTTAAGCGCGCCCACCTTCTCGTCACCGCCAATGCCAAAGCCGACGATGAAGCGCCCCGCTGTCTCAACTGCACAGCGCGCGGCCTCGCGCGCCTTATCGGGGCCGAAATGCCGGATCGGCGTGACAATCCCACGCAGGGTGATGCCCATGGTCTTTTCCGCCTCAGCCGCCGCCTCTTCGATGGCATGCAGATACTCGCGCCACGCCCCCAGATCGCGCCCACCGCAGAAATCTGGGCTGAGGAAACATTCCGAATAGACCACACCCGAGGCCGCACTTTCCTCCAAGACCGCCAAGGTCAGCCGCCGAAACTCCTCTGGTCCCGTCAGGGTGGTGCAGGCCGCCTCATAGACCTTCAGGAAATCCCAGAAATCGCGGAACCGATATGAGCCATCTTCATTGAAGATGCCGCCGATATCGACGCTTTTTTCGCGCGCCAAGCCCCGGATAAAGGCGGGCGGCGCGCCACCTTCCAGATGCAGATGCAACTCAACCTTCGGCAAGGTGTTCACGACAGGCCCTTTCATCTTGGCAAAAATACTCTCTGGGGGTCCGGGGGGCGAAGCGCCCCCGGGGGTGGGTCACAGAAAACTCCGCCCCGGCCCCTGTGCGTCCACCCCCAGATGCGCGGCGACACTGGCGGCCACATCGACAAACCCGCGCAGGCCCAAGGGCCCCGCGCCAACACCCGCGCATAAGATCGGCACCCGCTCGCGCGTGTGTTCGGTGCCGCGCCATGTCGGGTCATTGCCGTGATCGGCGGTAAAGATCGCCAGATCGCCGGGGCGCAGGTGGGCCAAAAAGCCGCCGACGCGGGCGTCAAAGGTTTCCAGCGCGCGGGCATATCCGGCCACATTGCGCGGATGGCCGTAAAGGCTGTCAAACTCGACAAAGTTGGCAAAGGTCAAGGAACCCGGCTCTGCTTCCGCCAAAAGCCGATCTAAATGATCGAAAAGATCAAGATCGTTCTTGCCCTTCCACAGCTTGCCCACGCCCTTCATCGAAAAAATGTCGCCGATCTTGCCCACCGCATGGGTCGCGCGGCCGGCATTTTTCACCCAGTCCAAAAGGGTCGGCGCGGGCGGGTCCATGGCGAAATCATGTCGGTTGGCGGTGCGTTGGAAATTGCCCGGCCCCCCGGTAAAGGGCCGCGCAATCACCCGGCCCACCCGCATCGCATGCAGGTGCGGCGCAAGATCGGCGCAGAGTTTCAAGAGCCGCTCCAGCCCGAAGGCCTCTTCATGCGCGGCGATCTGGAACACGGAATCCGCCGAGGTATAGCAGATCGGCCAGCCGGTGCGCAGATGCGCCTCGCAATGTTCGGCGATGATCGGCACGCCTGAGGCGTGGCAATTGCCCAAGATGCCGGTCGTCCCGGCCAGGTTGCACACCAGCGCCACCAGATCTTCGGGAAAGGCCGGGACGGTGTCAGGGAAATAGGTCCAGTCCCAAGGCACCGGCACCCCGGCCAGTTCCCAATGGCCCGAGGGCGTGTCCTTGCCCCGGCTCACCTCTGTCGCAGCGCCCCAGCGGCCCTTGGGTTGTGCGCCAAGGCCGGGTGCCTTGAGGCCAGAGGCAAGTTCAATCGCCGCGCCCAAGCCCAGCGCGTCAAGGTTCGGCAGATGCAAAGGCCCCGACCGCCCCTGATCCGCCCGCCCCTCGGCGCAGGCCAGCGCGATATGGCCCAGCGTATTGGCCCCGGCATCGCCAAAATCGGCCGCATCGGGCGCGCCGCCGCAGCCAACCGAATCCATCACGATCAGAAAGGCCCGCGTCATCTTAGGTGATCCTTTGCAGGATCAGGGGTGGCTCGGCGACCGGCTCTGCCCCAAGGGCATAGGCGGCCTGCACCTGCGCCATGGCCTGATCGGCCTGCGCTTCGGTTGCGGCATGCACCCGGCACAGCGCCTCACCCACTGCAATCTCTTGCCCGATGCCCGCGAGATCGGAGAGGCCGACCGAGGGGTTCACCCGGTCCCCCTCGCGCTGGCGGCCCCCGCCAAGGCCCACAACCGCCAGCCCCAAGGCTTGGCCGTCAATCGCCCGTACAAAGCCCGCCAAGGGACTTGGCACATCGCGGATCACGGTCGCGGCGGGCAAAAGATCGGCCCAGCGTTCGACGAAATCTGTCGGGCCACCTTGGGCGGCCACCATGCGGCCAAAGCCTTCGGCGGCGGCGCCCGAGCGCAAGACCGCCTCAACCCGCGCGGTGCCTTCGTCTGGGGTGGCGGCAAGCCCGGCCAAGGCCAGCGCCTCACCGCCCAAGACCGCCGTGACGTCGAAGAGCGCGCTGTTCACCGCGCGGCCGGTCAGCGTCTGCATGACCTCGGCCACCTCAAGCGCATTGCCCGCCGCCCGCGCCAAGGGCTGGGTCATGTCGGTGATCAGAGCCGATGTCTTGCACCCCGCCCCTTTGGCCGTGGCCACGAGGGATAGCGCCAAGGCCTCCGCCTCGGCCAGCGTTTTCATGAAAGCACCCGAGCCGCATTTGACATCGAGCACCAAGGCCTCAAGCCCCGCCGCGAGCTTCTTCGACAGGATGGAGGCCGTGATGAGGTCAATCGACTCCACCGTCGCCGAGACATCGCGGATTGCGTAGAGGCGGCGGTCGGCTGGCGCGATTTCGGCGCTGGCAGAGACGATGGCGCAGCCGAGTTTGCGCAGCTGCGCGCGCAATTGCCCCTCGGACAGCCCGGTGCGAAAGCCGGGGATCGCCTCAAGCTTGTCAAGCGTGCCGCCGGTATGGCCCAGACCCCGGCCCGAGATCATCGGGACATAGGCACCGCAAGCCGCAAGGGCGGGGGCGAGAAGGAGCGAGACGCTATCGCCAATCCCGCCCGTCGAATGTTTGTCCACCACCGGCCCCGGCATGTCCCATGCCAAGACCTTGCCGCTGTCGCGCATGCCCGTGGTCAGTGCCACGCGCCCCTCTTCGCCAAGGCCCTTGAGCAAGACCGCCATGGCGAAGGCCCCGGCTTGCGCGTCGGTCACCGTGCCATCGGCCAGCCCCATCGCGAACCAGCGCAGCGCCTCCGCCCCCGGCCGCTGGCCATCGCGAATGGCGGCGATGATGGCGCGGGCGTCCATCAGGCGCGGTCCATATGCGCCATCGTGAACACGCCGGGCAAAAGTTGCGCCACGGTCACCGTGCGCTCTTTGCCATCCAGCGTGGCCATGGTCACCTTGACGTCTTGCGCGGCGAATTCGGCGATCTTCTGGCGGCAGCCGCCGCAGCAGGGCACCGGCTCGGGGCTGTCGGCGATGACGTAAATCTCGGCAATCGCCGTATCGCCCGCCGCGCACATCGCCGCAATCGCGCCCGCCTCGGCGCAGGTGCCTTCGGGATAGGCGACGTTTTCGACATTGCAGCCGACATGGACCGCACCCGAGGGGCTGCGCAGCGCCGCGCCCACCTTGAACCGCGAATAGGGCGCATAGGCCCGTTCCCGCACCATCAGTGCCGCATCCCGAAGTGTCATCGCGCGCCTCCCGTGTTTCGACAAAGCGTAACGCTGCGCGGGCGGCGCGTGCAAGCTTGCCAACACCAGACCAGCATGAGACCTATGCAAAAGGGGCTGCAAAGGCCCTGCCCTTTTCCGCCGATTTGGGGCAATCTGGCAAAACTCTTGTAGAAAACCACATCTTTTGCAGGCTGAAAAAATAGTTTAACGGTAAACTATACCGTTCAGAGGGGTCAGGAATGGACGAGACACGGGCCGAAAATCTGCGTCAGGCGGCGTTGGATTATCATGAATTTCCCAAGCCGGGCAAACTTGAGATCCGCGCGACCAAGCCTTTGGCCAATGGCCGTGACCTTGCCCGCGCCTATTCCCCCGGTGTTGCCGAAGCCTGTCTGGAGATCAAGGCCGACCCCGCCACCGCCTCGCGCTATACCGTGCGCGGCAATATGGTGGGGGTTGTCACCAATGGTACCGCCGTCTTGGGCCTTGGAAACATTGGCGCTTTGGCGTCCAAGCCCGTGATGGAGGGCAAGGCGGTTCTGTTCAAGAAGTTTGCCAACATCGATTGCTTTGACATCGAGTTGAACGAACCTGACCCCTATAAGCTGGCCGATATTGTCTGCGCGCTGGAGCCGACCTTTGGCGCGATCAACCTTGAGGACATCAAGGCTCCAGATTGTTTCATCGTTGAACAATTGTGCCGCGAGCGGATGAAAATTCCGGTGTTTCATGACGATCAGCATGGCACAGCCATTGTCGTGGGGGCGGCGGCCACCAATGCACTGCATGTCGCAGGCAAAAAATTCTCCGATATCAAGATCGTCTCGACCGGCGGTGGGGCGGCGGGGATTGCCTGTCTGAACATGCTGCTGAAATTGGGGGTCAAGCGGGAAAACGTTTGGCTCTGTGATCTTGCGGGGCTGGTCTATCACGGCCGCACCGACCAGATGACTGACCAGAAGGCCGCTTATGCCCAAGGCACCTCGCCCGCCACGCTGGGCGAGGTGATTGCGGGGGCGGATCTTTTCCTTGGCCTTTCCGGTCCCGGCGTTTTGACGCCTGACATGGTCGCCAAAATGGCCCTGCGCCCCATTATCTTTGCCCTTGCCAACCCGACGCCAGAAATCCTGCCCGATGCGGTCCGCGCCGTGGCGCCTGATGCCATCATCGCCACTGGGCGCAGCGATTTTCCCAATCAGGTCAACAATGTCCTGTGTTTCCCCTTTATCTTCCGAGGGGCTTTGGATGTGGGGGCGACCGAGATCAACGACGCGATGCAGCTGGCCTGCATCGACGGGATCGCAGCACTGGCCCGCGCCACCACCAGCGCCGAGGCGGCGGCGGCCTATAAGGGCGAGCAGCTGACTTTTGGCGCGACCTATCTGATTCCCAAGCCCTTTGATCCTCGCTTGATTGGCGTCGTTGCCAGTGCCGTGGCCAAGGCGGCGATGGAAACCGGGGTCGCGACGCGGCCCATCGCCGATCTGGACGCCTATCGCGGCAAGCTGGACGGGTCGGTGTTCAAATCCGCCCTGATGATGCGCCCGGTGTTTGAGGCCGCCCGCAATGCCACCCGCCGGATTATCTTTGCCGAGGGCGAGGATGAGCGCGTCTTGCGTGCCGCCAATGCGATGCTGGAGGAGACCACCGACAAGCCGATCCTGATCGGTCGCCCCGATGTGATCGCGCGGCGCTGTGAGCGCGCGGGCCTGCCCATTCGCCCGGACCGCGATTTTGAAATCATCAACCCGCAAAGCGATACCCGCTATCGCGATTACTGGCAGACCTATCACGAGTTGATGGAACGGCGCGGCGTGACGCCAGACACGGCGCGTGCGGTCTTGCGCACCAACTCCACCGCCATTGGCGCGATTGCGGTGCATCGCAAGGATGCCGACAGCCTGATCTGCGGCACCTTTGGCCAGTATCTGTGGCACCTGAAATATGTGCGTGAGGTGCTGGCGCGCGGGGGCTTGCGCCCGCATGGCGCGCTGAGCCTGATGATTCAGGAAGATGGCCCGTTGTTCATTGCCGACACCGCCGTCAACCCGGTGCCGACACCCGAGCAGATTGTGGAAACCACCATCGGCGCGGTGCGCCATGCCAAGCGCTTTGGCATTGTGCCTAAGGTGGCGCTGTGCAGCCATTCCTCCTTCGGCAATCTGGACAGCGATTCCGGTCGGCGCATGCGCGCGGCGATGGAAATTCTGGACAATCGCGAGGTGGATTTCGCCTATGAAGGCGAGATGAACGTGGATGCTGCGTTGGACCCCGATCTGCGCGCCCGCATCTTCCCGCACACCCGGATGAACGGGGCTGCGAATATCCTGATCTTCGCCTTCACCGATGCCGCCTCGACCGCGCGCAATATGCTGCGGATGAAGGCGGGCGGGCTGGAGGTGGGGCCGATCCTGATGGGGATGGGCAACCTTGCCCATGTGGTCACCCCGTCTATCACCGCACGCGGGTTGTTGAACATGTCCGCCATCGCGGGCACGCCTGTGTCGCATTACGGCTGATCTTCGCAAATTCAGGTGGCTGGGTTTGCAAACTCTGCCACCTTTCGCGATTTGCAGCACATTTCGCCCAAGTTTGCAAAACTTTGCCGCTGATCGCGCGGAAATTCTGCAAAGTTTTCCCTGCGGCCGTGTCGCAAATCTTGCCCGACTCACATAAGCCTGCGTAACACTCGCGCAGACCTTGGAGGAGGGTATACCATGGGATACCGTGACATCTATGACGGCTGGAAAGCCGATCCTGAAGCCTTTTGGTTGCAGGCGGCCCACGCGATTGACTGGGTCAAGCCCCCCTCAAAGGCGCTGAACGATGCCCGCGCGCCCCTGTACGAATGGTTCACCGATGCCACGGTCAACACCTGCTGGAATGCGGTGGACCGTCATGTCGAAGCTGGTCGCGGCGATCAGGTAGCGATCATCCACGACAGCCCGGTGACCCGCAGCAAGCATTCGATCACTTATGCCGAGTTGCAAACCCGTGTGGCTACGCTGGCCGGTGCTTTGCGCGCCAAGGGTGTGACGAAGGGCGACCGCGTCATCATCTATATGCCGATGGTGCCCGAGGCCGTGGAGGCGATGCTGGCCTGCGCCCGGCTTGGCGCCATCCATTCGGTGGTGTTCGGCGGTTTTGCGGCCAATGAACTGGCCGTGCGGATTGATGACTGCACGCCGAAGGCCATCATCGCGGCCAGCTGCGGGATCGAGCCGAGCCGCGTGGTGCATTACAAGCCGCTTCTGGATGCGGCCATCGACATGGCGACCCACAAGCCCGAATTCTGCGTGATCCTTCAGCGCGAGCAGGAAGTGGCCAAGCTGGTTGAGGGCCGCGATGTGGCGTGGCATTCCTTCCAGTATGGGGTGGAGCCTGCCGAATGTGTGCCGGTTGAGGGCAATCACCCGGCCTATATCCTTTATACCTCAGGCACCACAGGCGCGCCCAAGCGCGTAGTGCGTCCGAACGCCGGGCATTTGGTGGCGCTGAACTGGACGATGCGCGCGATCTACAATTGCGGACCGGGCGATGTGTTTTGGGCAGCATCTGACGTGGGCTGGGTCGTGGGCCATTCCTACATTTGCTATGCGCCTCTGATTGCGGGCTGCACCACGATTGTCTTTGAAGGCAAGCCCGTGGGCACGCCGGATGCGGGCACCTTCTGGCGGGTGATTGCGGAACATAAGGTGCGCGCCTTCTTCACCGCGCCGACCGCCATTCGCGCGGTGAAGCGCGAGGATCCCGAGGGCAAGCTGGTGGGCGATTACGACCTGTCAGGTCTGCAGGCCCTGTACCTTGCCGGGGAACGTGCCGACCCTGACACCATTCTGTGGGCACAGCGCCATCTGAACGTGCCGGTGATCGACCATTGGTGGCAGACCGAAACCGGCTATGCCATTGCCGCGAACCCCATTGGGATTGAGGCTCTGCCGATCAAGATCGGCTCGCCTTCCGTGCCGATGCCGGGCTTTGATGTGCAGGTCTTGGACGAAGGCGGCCATGCAGTGGCGCCCGGCACCTTGGGTGCTATCGCCATCAAGCTGCCCCTGCCCCCCGGCACCCTGCCCACGCTCTGGAACGCCGAGGACCGCTTCCGCAAATCCTACCTCACCCATTTCCCCGGCCATTACGAAACCGGCGATGCGGGCTATATCGACCAGGACGGCTATCTTTACATCATGGCGCGCACCGATGACGTGATCAACGTCGCGGGCCACCGCCTGTCGACCGGCGCGATGGAAGAGGTCTTGGCAGGCCACAAGGATGTGGCCGAATGCGCCGTGATTGGGGTGTCGGATGATCTGAAGGGCCAATCGCCCTTGGGGTTCCT
>JACCED010014929.1_pt1 | contig 17686 bp, 16 predicted proteins | sample 7455021 | NCBI WGS metagenome assembly JACCED01 (sample SAMN15323456, study PRJNA562643) | freshwater metagenome | isolation source: river surface water | place: USA:Blue River Watershed | collected 2017-08-19 | reverse complement strand
TCACAACAACGCGGTTCAAAGCTGGTTGGTGCAGGAGAGTGGGGAGGTCAAGAATGTCCAGCTTTCTTGATCGTCCCACCGCTGCGGTCATGCGAAGCGCCGTCGTCTCTGTGGCGCTGTTGGCTGGCGCGGCTGCATCGGTGTCGGCCCAAGTGCTGCCGGGCCTGGGGCGCCCCGCCACGCCCAAGGAAATCGCTGCCTGGGACATTGATGTTCGCCCCGACTTCAAGGGGCTGCCCAGAGGTGCCGGAACGGTGTCGCAGGGCCAAGACATCTGGGAGGCCAAATGCGCCTCCTGTCATGGCGTGTTCGGCGAGTCCAACGAGGTGTTCTCCCCTTTAATCGGCGGTACCACCGCCAAGGACATTGAAACCGGCCGGGTAGCCCGTCTGACGGATGAGTCATTCCCGGGCCGTACCACCCTGATGAAGGTGCCCACGGTGTCGACGCTGTGGGACTACATCAACCGGGCGATGCCTTGGAACGCACCGAAGTCGCTCAAGGTGGACGAGGTGTATGCGGTGACGGCCTTCATGCTGAACCTGGGCGGCATCGTGCCCGACAACTTCACCTTGTCTGACCAAAACATCCGCGATGTGCAGAACCGGATGCCCAACCGCAAGGGCATGACGACCGATCACGCCATGTGGCCCGGCAAGGGGCTGACCAGCGGGCGGCTGGATGTGAAGGCAGTGGCTTGCATGAGCAACTGCGCGACCGAGGCCTCGGTGGCTTCCATGCTGCCCGACCACGCCCGCAACGCGCACGGCAACCTGGCCGAGCAGAACCGGATCGTGGGGGCGCAGCGCGGTGCTGACACCACGCGGCCAGCCGGCTCGGGCCCAGATGCCAAGCTGCCGGCAACCCCCACCCGGGCCACCGCTCAAGCCGCCGCCGCTCCCGCAGGGCCGGACATCAACGGCATGCTGGCCAAGAACACCTGTACAGCCTGCCACGCGATGGACCGCAAGCTGGTCGGCCCCTCCTTCAAGGAGGTGGCTGACAAGTACGCCGGAAAGTCGGATGCGGTGGCTTATTTGGCCCAACGGATCAAGAATGGCGGCTCTGGTGTCTGGGGGCAGATCCCGATGCCGGCGCAGGGCATTTCGGCGCAGGATGCGCAGGTGCTGGCCCAATGGATCGCCCAGGGCGCCAAGAGGCCTTGAACGCCAGAGCTCCCAACCTTCCGCTACCCCATCCAACCGCCCGCGCCTGCAGGCGCGGCATCCAACACCTCAGGAGAAGACGATGATGCAAACCCGACGCGACATGCTGCAGCGCAGTGCTGCGGTGGCCGGCATGCTGGCCGGCATGGGCCTGTTGCCCCAGGTGGCGATGGCCAGCTGGAACAAGGCGGCTTTTGAGGCCAAGAACATGGCCGACCTGATGAAGGCCATGGGCACCTCGGCCCCTACCGAGAGCAAAGACGTGACCATCACCGGCCCCGACATCGCCGAGAACGGTGCGGTGGTGCCCGTGGGCTGCTCCACCACCCTGGCCGGCGTCAAGAAGCTGATGATCCTGGTGGAGAAGAACCCCAACATGCTGTGCGCGATGTTCGACGTCACCGATGGCGTGGAGCCCAACTTCACCACCCGCGTGAAGATGGGTCAGTCCTCTGATGTCTACGCCGTGGCCATCACCGCTGACAACAAAGTGCTGTTCTCTCGCAAAGAGATCAAGGTCACCCTGGGTGGCTGCGGCGGTTGATCGCCGGCACCGTCATTCCACATCGCTCGCCTTTCGCGAAACGAATTCAACGATCAGGAGAACACCATGGCAGACCCGATGCGCATTCGCGCACAAGCCACCGGCGACAAAGCCACTGTCCGCGTCCTTATGAGCCACGAAATGGAAACCGGCCAGCGCCGAGACTCCGCTGGCAAGACCATTCCCGCCTGGTTCATTCAGGATGTGTCGGCCACCCACAACGGCAAGCCCGTGTTTTCAGCGCAGTGGGGCCCGGCGGTGTCCAAGAACCCCTTCCTGCAGTTCACCGTCAAGGGTGCCAAGGCCGGCGACAAGATTGCCGTCACCTGGGTGGACAACAAAGGCGACAAGCGCACAGACGAGGCCACGGTCAGCTGAGGCCCGCTTCCCGCGCGGCTCTAGGCCCCTTGGCCCCTCGGCCCCGCGGCCATTAAGCCATCAGGCCCCACAGCCGCTGTGCCGTCCCATCACCCATCAGGAGACCACGATGACGTCCACCCTCAAGGCCATCGTGGCCGCCCTCTGCGCAGTACCCCTGCTGGCGGCGGCCCAAGCCAAGTCAACGTCCGACGGCATTGCCGAGTACCGCAAGATGCTCGAGGACGGGAACCCCGCCGAGCTGTTTGAAGCCAAGGGCGAGGCCCTTTGGAAGCAGGCCCGCGGCCCCAAGAAGGCCACGCTGGAAAAGTGCGACCTGGGCCTGGGTCCTGGCGTCGTCAAGGGTGCTTGGGTTCAACTGCCGCGCTACTTTGCCGACACGGGCAAGGTACAGGATGTGGAGTCACGCCTGGTCACCTGCATGGCCACCCTTCAGGGCTTCAACGCGGAAGAGCTCATCAAGACGCCGTTTGGCCGCGGCGAGATGGCCAACATCACCGCCTTGGCCACCTGGATCGCCACCGAGTCGCGTGGACAGCGCTTCAACCTGCCCCAGGCCCATGCCGAAGAGCAGCGCTTTTATGAACTGGGCAAGCGGGCGTTCTTCTTTCGTGGCGGTCCCATGGACTTCTCCTGTGCATCCTGTCACTCGGTGGAGGGCAAGCGAATCCGCTTACAGGAGTTGCCCAACCTTACCAAGAACCCCGGTGATGGCATCGGTTTTGCAGCCTGGCCGGCCTACCGCGTGAGCCAGGGCGCCATGTGGAGCATGCAGCTTCGCCTGAACGACTGCTACCGCCAGCAGCGCTTCCCCTATCCCGGTTTCGCTTCAGACCTGACCGTGGCGCTGGGCGTGTACATGGGCGTGAATGCCAAGGGCGCGGAGTCGATTGCCCCGGCCATCAAGCGTTGAAGTTGCGACCAGGAGACCGCAGATGAACCACCAACCCCATACCCGTTCGCGGGCCCATGCTGTGCGAACCATCAGCCTGATCGGTGCCACAGCCGTCGCCGCACTCACCGTGATCGGCTGCGCCTCGTTGCCCTCACCCAAGGAACTCGATGCGCAGGCCGCCGCCATGATCAAGGCCGCCTTCCGCGACGAGGGCATTGCCAAGGTCGACCGCATCCAACAGGACTTGGCGCAGTCGGCCTGCTCCTCAGACAAGGCACCCCCGCCCGAGACCATGCAAAAGATCATGCAGGAGGCCATGGCCACCGTGCAGTGGCCTCAAGGCGGGCGATACCTCGGCGATTGGAAGGAGGGCGAACGCCTGGCCCAAAATGGCCGGGGCATGACCTGGACCGACGCCAGCGCTGACCCCAAGGGCAATGGTGCGCAGTGCTACAACTGCCACCAGATCAGCAAGTCCGAACTCAGCTACGGCTCGCTGGGCCCCAGCCTCTACCAGTACGGCAAGCTGCGCGGCGTGGCCGACCCCAGCAGCCCTGCGGCCGAGCCTATCCTCAAGTACACCTGGGCCAAGATCTGGAACAGCAACGCCTACATGGCCTGTTCCGGCATGCCGCGCTTTGGTCACGCCAAGTTGCTCAACGAAGACCAGATCCGGCACGTGATGGCCCTGCTCTTGGATCCCAAGTCACCGGTCAACGCCCAATAAGTGGAGCCCCGTTCATGAGTTTGAGCAAGCGCGAATTCCTGCAGGTGCTGGCGGCCGCCGGGGTGGCGGGCATGGCCTTGGGCCGGCATGCGCAGGCGGACGCACAGACGGCTCAGGCCGGGCTGTATGACATCGCGCCCTTTGGGCAGGTCAGCCTGCTGCACATGACCGACTGCCACGCGCAACTCAAGCCCATCTACTTCCGCGAGCCCAGCGTGAACATGGGCATCGGCTCGATGAGGGGGCAGCTCCCGCACCTGGTTGGTGAGCACTTGCTTAAAGCGGCGGGGTTGAAACCCGGCACACCCCTGGCCCACGCCTATACGTACCTGGACTTTGAAACCGCTGCGCGCCGCTATGGGAAGGTGGGCGGTTTTGCGCACCTGGCCACGCTGGTCAAGCAACTCAAGGCCAGCCGGCCGGGCGCGCTCTTGCTGGACGGCGGTGACACCTGGCAAGGCTCGGCCACGTCGCTGTGGACGAATGCGCAGGACATGGTCGACGCTTGCAAACTGCTCACGGTGGACGTGATGACCGGCCACTGGGAGTTCACCTACGGCATGAAGCGGGTGCAGGAGATTGTCGAGAAGGACTTCAATGGCGAGGCCGCACCGGGCACGCCCGGTGGTGCGCACAAGGTCGACTTCGTGGCGCAGAACGTGCGTACCGCCGACTTCGACGACCCCGTCTTCAAGCCCTACGTGATCCGCCCCATCAACGGCGTGCCGGTGGCCATCGTGGGGCAGGCCTTTCCGTACACGCCCATTGCCAATCCGCGCTACATGGTGGCCGACTGGAGCTTCGGCATCCAAGATGCCAACATGCAAAAGGTGGTGGACGAGGCCCGTGCTAAGGGGGCACAGGTGGTGGTGGTGCTCTCGCACAACGGCATGGATGTGGACCTCAAGATGGCCAGCCGCGTGCGCGGGATCGACGCCATCATGGGCGGCCACACGCACGACGGTGTGCCCCTGGCCATTCCGGTGAAGAGCCCCGGCGGCACCACGCTGGTCACCAATGCCGGCAGCAACGGCAAGTTCCTGGGCGTGATGGACTTCGAGGTCAAGGGTGGGCGGGTCACGGATTTCCGCTACCGCCTGCTGCCCGTGTTTGCCAACCAGTTGAAGGCCGATCCCGCCATGGATGCGCTGATCAGCAAGATCCGCGCGCCCTACGAAGCCAAGCTTGCGGAGAAGCTGGCCGTCAGCGATGGCCTGCTGTACCGACGCGGCAACTTCAATGGCAGCTGGGACCAGCTGATCTGCGACGCACTGATGGAGGTTCAGGGTGCGGACCTGGCCTTCTCGCCAGGCTTTCGCTGGGGCACCTCCCTCTTGCCCGGGGATGTGATCACGCGCGAGCTGATGATGGACCAGCTGGCCATCACCTACCCCTATGCCACCGTCAGCAGCATGAGTGGCGAGATGATCAAGACGGTGTTGGAGGATGTGGCCGACAACCTCTTCAACCCCGACCCCTACTACCAGCAGGGCGGCGACATGGTTCGCGTGGGTGGCCTGACCTACACCTGCACCCCCGGCGAAAAGATGGGCGCGCGCATCAGCGACATGCGCCTGAGCGGCAAACCGCTGGAGGCCGGCAAGACCTACCGGGTTGCCGGCTGGGCCCCCGTGGCCGAAGAGGCCTCACGGGCTGGCCACAAACCCGTCTGGGATGTGGTGGAGCAGTGGCTCAAGGCCCAGCAGGGCGGGCGGGTCAAGGCCCGGCGGATCAACACGCCCAAGCTCGTGGGGCTGCAAGGCAATCCGGGGATTGCATGAAAAAGGGCACCCGAGGGTGCCCTTTGGCTCAAGCCCGCAGCATGTCGGCCCAGATGTTGTCGGCCCAGCTCAGCGCGTAGCGGCCTTCCAGTTCGCTGGCCGCTGCCGATACCCCGCCGGCACCTTGTACCGCCACAAAGGTCTTCTGCTCGGCGTTGTACTGGTGCACCGAGGCCACATGCACCACCTCGGTCTTCGAGACGAAGCTGTAGCAGGTGTTCATCACCACCGGGGTGGGGTTGACCGGCAATCCTTGCAGCTGGTTGATGATGGCCGCAGCCGCCACCTTGGCATGTTGGTTGGCCATGTGGCCCGACTTGGGCATGGCCGGCGCGCTCATCGTGGCGTCGCCCAGCACATGGATGCCCGCGGCTGCGGTGCTTTCCATCGTCAGCCAGTTCACGTTGACCCAGCGGTTGTTGGCATTGATAAGGCCTGCGCTGCGGGCCAGATCACCGGCGCGCTGCGGTGGGATCACGTTGATCACGTCGGCCTTGACATCTTCGAACTCGAGCTTGGCCACGTTGTTGCCCGCGTCCACTTCCTTGAGCTCGGCATTGGCGCGGTACTCCAGGATGCCGCTGTAGCGGTCCTTGAAGGCCTTCTCGAACAGACCCTTCTTCGAGACGATTTCAGGGTTGCCGTCCAAGACCAGCAGCTTGCTCTTGGGTTTGTGTTCCTTGAGGTAGGCCGCCACCATGCAGGCGCGCTCGTAGGGCCCGGGCGGGCAGCGGTAAGGGGCCTTGGGAATGGAGATGGCCACCACGCCGCCGTCACGCATGTCGGTGAGCTGCTTGCGCAGCGCCACGGTTTGTGGGCCCGCCTTCCAGCTGTGCAGGAACTTGGCCTGCGCGGCCGGCGTGGCCAGGCCGGCCACCGCTTCGTTCATGAAGTCCACGCCGGGCGACACCACCAAGCGGTCGTAGGGCAGGCGCGTGCCATCGGCCAGGCGCACCTGCTTGGCCGCGGCATCAATGGCGGTGACGTCGCCCTGAACCACCTTGACACCCAGGGCCCGTAGGCCCTGGTATCCCTTGGTGATCTCACCCATTTGCTTGTAGCCGCCCAACACCAGGTTGGAGATGGGGCAGGAAATGAAGCTGGCGTTTCGCTCCACCAGGGTGACGTCGATGTTGCCGCCCCACATCTTCAGGTAGTGCGCGGCCGTGCTGCCGCCAAAACCGCCGCCAATCACCACCACCCGGCCGATGGAGGGGCCGGAGGCGGTGGTGGCACAACCGGCCAGTGACAGGCCGGTCAGGGCCGTGCCGGCACCCAGGATGCGGCGGCGTGAGATCGTATGCGTCGTCATGGCGTGTTCCTTCACTTCTGGGCCGGCTTCTGGGCGGCGAAGTACCCGGCGATCAGCTTGATCTGGTCGTCGGAGTAGCCCTTGGCAATCTGGTGCATGATGGTCGTGTTCGGGATGGAGCCCGCCTTGTAGGCGGCCATCAGGGCCACGATGTTGGCCGCGGGTACGCCCGCCAAGGGCTTGACATCTTTGCCCACGGCTTGGCCGTTGGTGCCGTGGCAATTGGCGCAGGTGGCCGCCAGGTTTCGGGCCAGGTTCACATCGGTTTGGGCATGAACGCCCGTGGCGCCAAGTGCGATGGCCCAGCCCGCCAAAAGGTGCGAAATCCGCATGGACGCTACTCCTGAGTTGAATGCGACGGTATTGTGTGACAGCTTTAGAGCCGCGGAGACGGCCTCACGAACGGCTTGTGTCTAAGCTCATACCGCTGTCAAATATCAGCCGACTTGAATCTACTGGGCCTTGGGGCCTCGTGCCATCGTGAAAACCCTCTTGGCCCTCGTTGGGCGGTTCGCCTCTGTCCCTGCCGTGGTCGTGGCCTTGCTGGCCTTTGCGGCGCTGCCCGTGGCTCACGCACAGCCGCAGCGCTTGTTCCAGGGGGCTGACTTGGCCATGGGCGAAAAGCTGATGGCCGAGCACCGCTGCAGCGCCTGCCATGCGCGCAAGGTGGGGGGTGACGGCAGTGCCATCTACCGCCCGATGGGCAAGATCAACACGGCCGGCCTGCTGCGCGGAATGGTCGACTACTGCAGCACCGAATTGAACCTGGGCCTGTTCCCGGAAGAGGTCAGCGCCGTGGCTGCGGTGTTGGATCGCGATCATTACCGGTTTGAGGCACGTCCTGCCGGCAGACCATGATCCACCTTGGATCCGTTCACTACACGTCCGTGATGCACCATAGATTCGTGCGCCTGCATATACTGCAACGATGAACCAGTCCTCCTCCGAGCTGGAGCCGGAACTCGACCAAGACCGCGTCTTCGAGTCGGCGGCCGAGCTGTTTTCGATCCTGTCCACGCCCGTGCGGCTGAAGATCATCAGCGCGGTGTGCCAAGAAGAGAAGAACGTGTCAGAGCTGCTGGAGTTGATCGACACCACCCAGCCCAACATGTCGCAGCACCTGGGCACCCTTTACCGCAGTGGCATCCTGGCCAAGCGCCGCGAGGGTACCCAGATCTACTACCGGCTGCAAAGCGAGCGCGTGGCCACCCTGTGCCGTGCCGTGTGTACCCAGGTGGCCATTGAGTTGGACTCCGCCGGTGAAGTCGACCACAGCGAACGGCTGCTGCCCAGCACCCACCGTTGAGCGGCTGAACACACCCTTGCACAGCGGGCGACGGCGCTTGATCGTTGCGGCCTGCGGCGTGGGTGCCGCGGCCGCCGCACCGGTTTGGAGCACCCTGGCGGGGGCCGCTGAACAGGCGCACGACTTCATCATCGGGCCGCCCGTTCCCGACCGCGCGCCCATCCAACTGTCGGCACGTGTTTGGATGATTCAGGCCCCAGACGGATTTCCCACGATTGAGAACCGCGGCCTGATGGCCAACGTGGTCTTCGCCATTGGGCCCAAGGGCGTCGTGGTGATCGACTCGGGCTGCTCGCTGCAGATTGGTGAGATGGCCTTGCGCATGATCCGGCGGCTCACGCCGCAGCCGGTGGTGGCGGTGTTCAACAGCCACTACCACGGCGACCATTGGCTGGGCAACCACGCCTTTGCCAAAGCCTTCGGGCCATCACTGCCGATCTTTTCGCTGGCCCACACCCAGCAGATGATTCGGGGCCATGCAGGCACCCTTTGGAAAGGGCTGATGGAGCGTTGGACCAACCAGTCCACCCTGGGCACGGAGGTCGTGGCGCCGAACCAGGTGGTGGAGCATGGGCAGACACTCCAGCTGGGTGGGCTGACCTTCAAGATGCACCACTACGGGACGGCCCATACGCCTTCGGACCTTAGTGTCCAAGTCGTCGAAGAGGGGCTGACCTGCGTCGGCGATGTGGCCATGGGCAACCGCATCGCGAACATGGACGACGGTTCCTTCCCGGGGACGCTGGCCTACTACGGGCGATTGGAGCAGGCCGCCGCCGCACAGTTGTGGGTGCCCGGCCACGGACAGGCCGCCCGCGATCTGCTCCAGCGCTACGGATCGTTCCTGCGCGGCATCTGGGAAAACGCCATGGCCGCGGTCAAGGCACAGGCCTCCGAGGAACAGGCCAGGGCCCGTGTCTTGGCCGACCCCCGGGTCGCTTCCCGCGCCGCCACGATGCAGGGCTTTGCGAACAACATCGGCAAGTATGTGAGCCTGGCCTACCTGGAAGCAGAGAAGGAAGCGTTCTAGCGGGGCCTCTGAGGCCCCTCGGGCATACCCCAGGTCCCGGAACCTGGGCACCCACAGCCGGTAAGCTCGCAAGCTTTGCTTCACCGCGAGCCCTCCATGCCGTACCCTCACATCAGAACTTCCGGGCCATCAGGTGTGCCCTCCAAGGTCCGCGCACCGCGCACATGGACCACCTTGGCCACAGCCGGTCTTCTGGCAGCGCTGCTGTCAGCCTGTGCGGTGGTGGCGCCGCCCCAGGCCGCCCGCGACACCGGGGCGGTGATTGCGCCCAACGCGAACCTCTTGGTGCAGGGCATACCACCCATCCCGGCCTCCTTGGCCGCGCAGGTCGACAAGTACACCGATTTCCGAGGGCACAGCTTCGTCACCTGGCATCCCACCAAGCCCGAGATGATCGTGGCCCATCGCGCACCGGGCTCCAGCGTCAACCACCTGTTCCGGCTGACGCGGCCCATGGGACCGCTTGAACCCCTGACCCAGGGGCCCGAGCCGGTGAGCTCGGCCCACTACGAGCCCAAAGAGGGGCGCTTCCTGATTTACGCCCGGGCCACGGGCGGCAACGAGGTGTCGCAGCTCTACCGCCTGGACCTGTCAACGCGCCAGTCCACGCTGCTGACCAACCCCGACGAGCGCCACTCGTTTGAAACCTGGTTCAGCAAGAGCGGCCGCTTCCTGTTCAGCTCGGTCCCGCTGGACCGCACCGCCCGTGCGGGCACCCGCAGCACCGTCAGCACACTGCTGCGCACCATGGACCCGATGGACCCCGGCAGTGTGAAGACCCTGGCGGAGTTGCCAGGCACCGGCTGGAACGCGGGCACGCTGTCCAAGGACGAAAAGACGCTGACGATCAACCGCTACATCTCGGCCAACGAGTCGCAGGTGTGGCTGATGGATGTGGACAGTGGCCAGCGCCGGCAGGTGCTGCCCGAGCCGGGCTCCAACACCCGCGGCGTGCATGCGGCCACCCGCTTCCTGCCCGATGGATCGGGCCTGCTGGTGGCCACCGACCGCTTCAGCGAGTTCCGCGAGCTGGCCGCCTTTGATTTCAAGTCGGGCCAACTCAAGCGCATCACGGGTCACATTCCCTGGGATGTCGCGGGCGCGGGCATGAGCTATGACGGCAAGCTGCTGACCGCATCGGTGAACGTGGATGGCAAAGACGAACCCCGCTTCTTCGAGCCGGCCAACAACTGGGCGGAGCGCAGCTTCAAGGGGCTGCCGGAGGGCAGTGTCGGGTCCATGCGTTTCCACCGGAAGCAGCCCTTGGCGGCCTTCGGCGTCAACAGCGCCAAGGGCCCGGGGCAGGTCTACACGCTGGATGCAGCCAGCGGGAAGGTCACCCAATGGACCAAGGCCCACGCCCACCCGGACGTGGACGTGGCGTCCTTCAGTGATCAGCAGATCATCCGCTGGAAGAGCTTCGATGGGCGCACCATTTCCGGCTTGATTTCTCGACCCCCAGCCAAGTTCACCGGCAAGCGGCCGGTTCTGATCAACATCCACGGCGGGCCGGAGGCGCAGGCCAAAGTGGGCTTCCTGGCCCGCAACCAGTACTACGTGCAGGAGCTGGGCATCACCCTCATCCAGCCCAATGTGCGCGGCTCCACCGGCTACGGCAAGACCTTCGTGGCCCTGGACAACGGCCGGCTGCGTGAAGACTCGGTCAAGGACATCGGTGCGCTGCTGGACTGGATTGCGCAGCAACCGGACCTGGACGCTTCGCGCGTCCTGGTCACCGGGGGCAGCTATGGCGGCTACATGAGCTTGGCCGTGGCCACGCACTACGCCGACCGCATCGCCGGCAACATCGACGTGGTGGGCATTTCCCACTTTGTCACCTTCCTGGAAACCACCGAGAGCTACCGTCGTGACCTGCGCCGCGTGGAGTACGGTGACGAACGCGATCCGGCCATGCGCGAGTTTTTGCACAGCATCTCGCCGCTGACCAACGCCCACAAGATCCGCAAGCCCATGTTCGTGGTGCAGGGCAAGAACGACCCGCGCGTGCCCTGGACGGAGGCCGAGCAGATCGTGGCCAAGGCCCGGGCCAACGGCACGCCCGTGTGGTACCTGCGTGCGGAAAACGAGGGGCATGGATTTGCCCGCAAGGAAAACGCCGACTTCCAGTTCTACGCCACGATCCTGTTCATGCGTGAGACGATTTTGAAGTGAGTGCAAGGCGGCAGCGGTAACGCCCTGGTGCGCCGCACGGCCGCCCGCACGCTCTCGGTGCATGGCCGGCCCCGGCGACGCACCGAATTGGCGAAACGTCCTGGACAAAAGAGCTAAAGAGGCCTGATTTGCAGGCATGAGAGTTGCATTCCCAGGGTTTGTCCACCACAAACTCAGGAGTCCGCATGCAGCTCAATCGACGTTCCTTCGTCGCCAAAGGTGCCGTCGCTGGCGCAGCCAGCGCCACCTTGGCCGCCCCGGTCATCGCCTCTGCGCAGTCCACCATCACGTGGAAGATGACCAGCGCGTACCCCAAGGGCTCGCCCTTCTACATGGACGGGCCTGGCAGCGCCACCGACCTGGCCAGGCGCGTGGAGGCGATGTCCGGCGGTCGAATGAAGATTCAAGTCTTTGGCGCGGGCGAACTCGTGCCTGCGTTCGAGGGCTTCGATGCCGTGCGGGCGGGCACTGTGGAGATGAACCACGCCAATGCCTACTTCTGGACCGGCAAGACATTTGCCGCGCAGTACTTCACGGCGGTTCCCTTTGGCATGAACTTCCAGGGGATGAACGGCTGGCTCTATGACGGCGGTGGCCAGGAGCTGTGGAACGAGGTGTATGCCCCGTTTGGGATGATCGCCATGCCGTGTGGCAACACGGGCGTGCAGATGACGGGATGGTTCAAGAAGGAAATCAACTCGGTGGCGGACTTGCGCGGGCTGAAGATGCGCATCCCGGGCTTGGCCGGCAAGGTGTACGCATCCCTGGGTGTGGATGTGAAGGTCTTGCCTGGCGGTGAGATCTTCCCCGCATTGGAGCGCGGCGTGATTGATGCGGCCGAGTTCGTAGGGCCCTTCCAGGACAGGCGCTTGGGCCTGCACAAGGCGGCCAAGTTTTACTACACCACCGGCTGGCATGAATCGGCCACGGTGAGCGAACTGCTGATCAACAAAGCGGCCTGGGACAAGCTGCCCCGGGACCTGCAAGCCATCGTGAGCAACGCTGCCGCAGCGTGCAACGTGATCAGTGAAGGTTGGTGCCAAAAGGCCAATTCCGACGCTATGGAGGACCTGATCAAGAACCACAAGGTGGTGGCCAAGCCGCTGCCCGATTCGGTGATCAAGGCCTTGCGCACAGAGACAGACAAAGTGCTGGCCGAAGCGGTGGCTAAAGATCCGCTGGTCAAGAAGGTGCACGACAGCTACTTCGCCTTCAAGGCCAAGTTCGACCGCTGGAGCGAGATCAGCGAAGAGGCTTATCACGTCAAGGTTCGCGGCTAGGGCTGCCGCTCGATGGGCGCCCGGCAGGCCTTGAGTGGCCGGGCGGTTTGGTGTTCGTTTTTGCACCCTTGATGAAGGCCGTTCGATATGCAGAAAGCCGTTGAGGCCATAGAGGCCTTCATCGACGGCGTGGGCAAGCTCACGCTGTGGATCACCCTGTTGATGATTGGCTTGGTGGCCACCAACGTGCTCTTGCGCTACTCCATGAGCGTGGGTTCGGTGTGGGCGCAGGAGCTGGAGTGGCACTTGTTGGCCGCTTTGATACTGCTGGGGATTTGCTATGCCCTTCAGCGCGGTGACAACGTTCGTGTGGATGTGTTCTATGCGGGATACAGCGCGCGAAGGAAGTACATCGTCGACCTCGTGTCGCTCGCGCTGCTCTTGGCGGTCAGCCTGTTGTTCATCAAGATTTCCGTGCCCTATGTGATGCAGTCCTACGTGATTAGCGAGGGCTCCGCTGACCCTGGCGGTATTGCGTATCGGTGGGTGATCAAGGCCTTCATTCCGCTGGGGTATGTGTTGGTAGCGCTGCAATGCGCTGCGGCCATTGCCCGGCGGGTTCTTCAGGAGCGCGGCCGTGTTTGAGTTGCAGACCTATGCGCTGTTGATGCTCGCAGCCTTCTTTGTGCTGTTGATGATCGGAATCCCGGTGGCCACCACCTTGGCCGTGGTGGGGTTCGTGTTTGGGTGGCTGGGCTTCGGTGACACCCTGTTCAACCTGCTTGGGGCCCGCTTTTTCGGCATCGTGGCGGGCTACCAGTGGATGGCCATTCCGCTGTTTGTGTTCATGGGCGTGATGTTGGAGAAGTCGCGGCTGGCCGACGATTTGCTCGACGTCATGGGCTTGCTGGCCGGCGGGCTCAACGGCGGCATGGGGGTGGGCATCATCCTGTTTGGGGTGCTCATGGGGGCCACCACAGGCATCGTGGGGGCCACGGTCATCACGCTGGGCCTGTTGACCTTGCCCACACTGATTCGACGGGGGTATGACAAGGGGCTGGCCTGTGGCGCCATATGTGCATCCGGCACGCTCGGTCAAATCATTCCGCCCAGCCTCATTCTCATCCTCCTGTCGGACATCATGCAGTTGTCGGTGGGCACCTTGTTCGCCGCTGCAGTCATGCCGGGCTTGATGTTGGCTGGTTTGTACATCGTCTACCTGCTGGTCAGGGGCTGGATGAACCCAAGCCTGATGCCCCCGATCCCCCTGGAAGAGCGCGCCAAGGTCAGCCGCAGCGATCTGCTCAAGCGGTTTTGGAAGGTGGTCGTGCCGCCCATCTTGCTGGTGGTGTCGGTGTTGGGTGCGATCGTGGGTGGTGTGGCTGCACCCACTGAGGCGGCATCGATGGGCGCGGTGGGGGCTGTCTTGATAACGCTGTTGGCTGGACGCCTGAGTCTCAAGACCCTCAAGGATGTGGCCTTGGAGACGTCAAAGATCACCGCCATCATGATGTTCATCTTGATGGCCGCACAGGTCTTCGCGCTCGCCTTCCGCGGCCTGCAGGGGGAAGAGCTCATCACGAAGATGTTCGACTGGCTGCCCGGTGGCGTGAACAGCGACATCTGGTTCATGATGCTCCTGATTTTTGTTTTGGGCTTTTTCATTGAGTGGATCGAGATCAGCTACATCGCGGTGCCTCTGTTCATGCCGGTGTTGATCTCTCAAGGCGTTGACCCGGTTTGGCTGGCGATGCTGATCACCGTCAACCTGCAGTCCTCTTTTCTGACGCCGCCCTTCGGCTGGGCACTGTTCTACCTCAAGGGTGTAGCGCCACCGGAAGTGACGATCCGCGACATTTACCGCGGTGTGGTCCCCTTCATCTTCTTGCAGGGAATTGCGCTGGCGCTGGTCTTTTTCTACCCGCAGATCGCCCTGTGGCTGCCCAAGGTGATTGGTTGGGATTGACCGACCGGCTGGGCACACGCTGAGACGGGCGGTTACGGTTGAGGCCGGGCACCAACACGGGGCCTTGTTAGGCCATGGCAACAGCCATCACTGGAGCACTGAACATGCAATCGATCTATGGCACCCGCGGCATGGCCGTGGCCCCCCACTCCTTGGCAGCGCAATCGGCCGTTGACGTGCTGCGCGAAGGAGGGAACGCCCTGGAAGCGATGATCGCCGCTGCGGCCACCATCGCCGTGGTGTATCCGCACATGAACGCCATTGGCGGCGACGGCTTTTGGGTGATCCGCGGGCCCAATGGTGTGCCCGGGGGGATTGATGCCAGCGGCCGCAGCGCCCGAGCAGCCACACGTGAGTGGTATGCCCAGCGCGGCATCACGGGCAGCATTCCCTTTCGGGGCGGCGTGGCCGCCCTGACGGTGGCCGGAACCGTGAGCGGTTGGGGCGCTGCGCATCGCTTGTCCCAGCAGTCTTTGGGCGGCCGGCTCCCCCTGTCGCGCCTTTTGGCCGACGCCATTCATCATGCCCGCAGTGGCATGCCCACCACCTTGAGCCAAAGCGCCCTCACCGCGGCCAAGCGCTCCGACATTGAGCACGTCCCGGGATTTGCCGAAACCTTCCTGCCCGGTGGGGCAACTCCGGTGCCTGGCCAGTGGTTCAAGCAGCCGCGGCTGGCGGCCACGCTGGAGCGCCTGGCAGCCAGGGGCACTGAGGAGTTCTACCGTGGTGCTTTGGCGCGAGAAATGGCGGCAGAGCTCAAGGCCGTGGGCAGCCCCTTGGACCTGGAAGACCTCCGGTCTCACCAGGCCAGCCTGGTCGACCCGCTGACGCTCAACGCCCACGGTGCGCGGCTGCACAACATGGTGCCGCCCTCACAGGGCGTGGTCTCACTGATGATCTTGGGGCTCATGGAGCGCATGCTCAAGGTGCACGATTGGCGCCAAGGCGCCGAGAGTGCCGAGTTCGTCCACGCGCAAGTGGAAGCCACCAAGCGCGCCTTCAAGGTTCGGGATGCGCACGTCACCGACCGCGCCTTTATGAAGCTGCGGGCGCAAGACCTGCTGGCGCCGGATTTCCTGGACAGCCTGGTCGCCGATTACAAGCCTCAGCGCGCGCTGCCCTGGGGCCGTCGGACCGATCCAGGCGACACCATCTGGATGGGGGTCATCGACCGGCAGGGCGTGGCCGTGTCCTTCATCCAGAGCATCTACCACGAGTTTGGCAGTGGTGTGGTGCTGCCCCACACGGGCGTGAACTGGCAGAACCGCGGCTGCAGCTTCAGCCTGCAGCCCGGGCACATCAACACGCTTGAGCCGCTGAAGAAGCCCTTCCACACCCTCAACGCCGCCCTGGCCGAGTTTGGCGATGGCCGCTTCATGGTGTACGGCACCATGGGAGGCGACGGCCAGCCCCAGACCCAGGCCACCGTCTTCAACCGGGCGCGCCACTTTGGCGACCACCCGCAGCTGGCCATCTCGCGCCCACGGTGGTTGCTCGGCCGCACCTGGGGCAATGCCAGCGATACCCTCAAGCTCGAGGCCCGTTGGTCACCGGATGTGGTGGCGCAACTGCGCCAGTGGGGCCATGAAGTCGAGACCATCGGTGCTTGGGACGAGGCGGTGGGCCACGCCGGTCTCTTGATGCACCATGCCAACGGCGTGCTCGAAGGCGGCTTTGATCCGCGTTCGAACGGGGCTGTGGCGGCTTTTTGAGGGGTCTGCTCAAACGCGTCTGAAGGGTGTTCGGGCTCAGCCCTGCACCAGGCAGGCGTGGCGTTTCAGTTCACCGCCTGCAGGCGTTTGAACAGGGCTTGCACCGCCACCGCCATCAGCGCCGCAGGCACGGCGCCGGCCATCATCAGGGCTGCATCGTTGACGGCCAGACCGGCCACGATGCGCTCACCCAGACCGCCGGCGCCCACAAAGGCCGCCACGGTCGCGGTTCCCACGCCGGTCACCGCAGCCGTACCCACACCGGCGGTGATCAAAGGCCGTGCCGTGGCCAGTTCCACGTGCCACAACACCTGACCGGGGCGCAGGCCCAGGGCCAAACCGGCTTGCCGCAGGCCAGGTGGCACCTGGCTCAAGGCGGCCTGCGTGGCGCTGACCACGGGCAGCAGGGCGTACAAGAACAAAGCGACCAGCGCGGGCACGGTGCCAATGCGCCCCAGGGCGGCGATCAGCGCCGCCAGCAGGGCCAGGGAGGGAATGGTTTGCATCAAGCCTACCGTGCCCAGGATGACCGTGCCCCAACGGGACCGGCGTTGTGCCACGATGCCCAAAGGCAGGCCCAAGAGCACAGCCAGTCCGGTGGAGACCAGCACCAAGCCGACATGCTCAGCCAACAGGCGCGGCAGGTCGGGGGCCATCAGGCGCAGCCAGAAAGAGGCTGTGGGTGGCGGGGCGGGCCTTGGCGCCTCGGTTGCGGTCCCCGCGTCTGGCCTTGGGGCCGACGGTGGCGCTGGAGCGTGCGCTGCAGGCGGTGCCAGCGCCGCCAGCGCAGAACGCGCCACCGCCTCGAAGGATTCGCCACGCTCGGCCCGGCCATTGAGCTCGGCCATTGCGGCCTCGTTCCAGCGCCCGGCCAGGTGCCGCAGCGGGGCCTCGTCCAGGCCCAGGCGCATCAGCAGCACCGCGTCGTAGCGCGGGAATGCCCCGAGGTCGTCTTCCAGCAAGACCAGGCCCAGCCGGTGAACGGCCGCATCGGTGGAATAGGCGTCCACCACGTCCACATCCCCGCGTTGCAGGGCTGCATAGGCCAGGCCGTGGTCCAGGCCACGCCCGGCTTGCAGCTTCAGGCCGTATCGCTCACGCAGCCCGGGCCAACCGTCCGCCCGGGCTGTGAACTCTGCGCTGAAGCCGGTACGCAGTGCGGCCTGCTGCGCCGCGGACAAGGCGGCCAGGTCGCTGATCCGGCGCAGGCCCAGCTCGGCGGCCCGGTCGGCCCGCAGGGCCAGGGCGTAGCTGTTGTTGAAGCCCAGTGGTACCCCCACCTTCAGGCCACGAGGGGCCAGCCAGTCATTGATCTGGGCCAAGGTGGCCTGTGATTCCCCTCGTTGCAAGATCTCCCGAAGGATGGTCCCGGTGTACTCGGGGTACACATCGATGCGCCCGGCCCTCAAGGCCTGCTCGACGATCGCGGTGTTGCCCAGGCCTTGGCGATGCTCAGCGGCCAGGCCCTGTTCCAGCC
>JACCED010228031.1_pt1 | contig 17691 bp, 35 predicted proteins | sample 7455021 | NCBI WGS metagenome assembly JACCED01 (sample SAMN15323456, study PRJNA562643) | freshwater metagenome | isolation source: river surface water | place: USA:Blue River Watershed | collected 2017-08-19 | reverse complement strand
GATATATCCCCCACGGCGACACCTACATTGGGTTCGACCCGGGGGATGGGTTCAGCGTCTACATCAAGACCATCGATGCGTCCGTCCGTGTTCGTTGTTTCAATGATTTATTGAGCGCAGTCAACTGCGCAAGGAGAAGAAAATGATCGGCACTTTACAAATCAAAACCGTTGATGGTCACTGGCTCGATGACCCTGACACCGCACTCACAGTGAATGTGTGCATCGGTTCGTGGGACTGGGTCGAGGACGTGAACGACCAAAAGATTTTCTATTACACCGATGGGGAACCGATTGAGATCGGCACCATCATCGCTGGTGACTTCGTCATCACCAACATCCACTGAGGTACACCATGATCACCTACACCGAGTTCTTTTTGTTCATCGCATTGATAGTCGCCATCGCCCATGGCTTCTACTGGAAACACGAGGCAAAGAAAGGCTTCTTCGTGTTTAAACTGATAATGACTGACCCGAAAGCACGAGAGGAAATAATCAAGGACTACAACGAGTTGAAAAGTAAAGCGGGATGAAGAAAGGGGGCGTGAGCCCCCTTCCTGTTTGTCCCGTCAGCGCAGAGAGAGGAGAGAAAGAGCGCCCGACAAACTGATGCGGTTTTGTTTTACGAGCCACTCACACCTGACGCTCGGACGGGGGCGTCCAATCCCCCTTCAGAATGCGTCCAGATTCTCTGTGTACACGCCTGCGGTCTTGTTGTAGAGCAGGCTTGTTTCCCCTTGCGTTCCAATCCACCTGTAGCGGCACTTCCACACCGCCACCTCAACGACTGCGCCCTGCCCCCGATGCACGGTGATACCGCAGTCCGTCTTTGCCCACCACGCCATACTTCCGCTGATCGACATCCCGTCTGGACGGGGCTGATCGTTTCCTGAGCGGGACATCTTGGCTGGATGCGCCACGAACCAGCAATGGACATCGTGCGCCATGCAAAACTTCCTCACCTTCGTCAGCATATTCGAGATCGCCTCGGTCTCTGCCACGTCCTTGCGACTCATGTCAATGTAGTTGTACGGGTCAACCACCATCCCCCTCACCCCCATGCGTTTGACCGATGCCCTCGCACGTTCAAGGATCGAATCCAAGGTGCTGGGTTCTTCGCCGTTTGTGTCCATGAAAATGAAGTGATCATTGACCCATTTAAACGCCTTGTCTTTTAGCTCTGCGCCCATGCGGTCACGCCCGTCATGGAAACGCATCCCGGTGTAAATCTCCATCAGCCGCACGATGTGGGTCTCAGGCTGGTTCTCGAACGAGCAGATGCAGAACTTCCAGTCATTCGCCTTCGCAAGGTTGACCATGATCTGATCCACAAAGTTGGACTTGCCCGATGACGGGTAGCCAGTCACGACCGTCAACTGACCCGAGCCGACCGTGTAGATTTCATCCAGAGACGGGTAGCCCGTGCTTGTCCCCCGCCCGTTCCCCTTCGTGTAGAGGTCTTCGATGGACTGTTTAAACTTGTCTGCCTCGCTGATGCCGCTGATCGGATACGGCTCCGCAGAACTGATGACCGTACTAACCTGAGCGGGGTCATCAAGCAAAACTTCGTTCAAATCTTTTTTGTCAAACTTTGCGACACGGCATTTTTCTTTTCCGATGCGCCGTGCCAACTCCTCGGCAAGCGCCTGCCCGGGAGTGTCCTGATCGGTTGCCAGCACAACGTACGGTGCGGCATCAATGATCTCCCGTGCGTTCCAAACGTAGGCAAAGCGCTTGTCCTCAGAGGGGAGAACCTTTCCATCTGCGACCTTGATCGGGGCTCCCGACGGCACAGACACCACGTTGTTTAAACCAGCCTGCATGGCAGACAGGCAATCCATCTCGCCCTCAACGATGACGAGGGGCTCACCCTTGGTGACGTGCTCCAACCCAAAGAAGTCGTGAGCACCGCCGCCCTCTTGAGTGAAGTCTTTCTCTTCGATGGATCGGTACTTGGCGGCAACGAGTGCGCCGTTTCGGAAATAGGGGAAGCCCACTGCGTCTGTGGTGCGCCCCAGCTTGGCAAACCATTTGTTCGCTGAGAACAACTTGGCTCTGTCTGCAACCTCCCGGCTGATGCCACGGGTCGCAAGGTATGCGTAGTGCTTCTCTCCGAGCACTTCGCTTGTAATTGTTGGGCTTGGAACTGCTGACAATTTTCTCTCCAATTTTTTTGGTTGGACTGATCCATCCGCAAAGCAATGATGGCAGTGATACACCACCGCCCCGTCATCCTTGCGGGTCAGAACCATGTCCTTGATGTTTTTCTTTTTGCGCTCGGGTAGACAGAATGGACAAACTACCCGGGTCGTGTGGTTGAAATCGTATTGGTGAACTAGCTCATCAATCATTTCATGCTGCCATCAGATTTCCGTTTAAACGATCTGTTGGCTGCTGCGGGCTTGGCACGCAGGTTACTGCGGGTGGTGGTGCCACCTTTCCCGAGCGGGGTGATGTGATCCACGTCCTTGCCGTCACCTTTGTGAACGACACCCTCTCTCTCCAACATACGGCGGGCTTTGTTTCGTTGAGCCCGTTTCTTTTTGACCGCAGGTGTGCCGTCATAGTTTGCGTATTCAGACTTGTAATTGCGTGGTTTAGCCATGATGAGCCTCAAATTCCAAGTGGAATGAAAATGTGATGGAGTCAAACCGGGGGGAGATCAGGTATTCGTACACATGATTCTCGCCTTTGATGACAAAAATGCAAGCCGAGATTTTGGATGTGTCCGTTGGTTTGTAAGAAAAAACTTCTCCCAACGTCTCGGGGACGGCGATGTGATAGTCGATCACATGCCCGTTTTGATGGGGCTCGACCGATAGGGTCTTGTCAACGAAATCCACCGTCAACACTCCGCCCAGCAGGCTGACGAAAATGCAGTTGTCGTTCACGCCGACATCCTGTATCCGTAACCCCCGAGCCATGTCGAAGTGCTTCATGTAATCCGTGTTGGCTGGTTTAAATTCGCCAAAATCAAGCCTCTTCACTACGGGCGGCGCATCAATCCGCAATCCGGATGCTTTCCGCGCCCTCTCTGCCTGCGCCTGATTGATCCAGTCGCCGAGGTTGGGCGCTCCAACCCACTCAGCGTCCGGTATGTTGCTGGACTTTCTTGTTCTCATCTCTCTCTCCGTTGTAGGTGGGGTACTCCGGACAATCCCTTGCTTACCTAACAGAACCCGGGATGTATGGCTTGTCTTAGGATTGCGAAGCCTTGATCTTGGCGTGGCGCTGTCCGTTTCCCCCGTTTAAACTTTACTCCTGCGGTACAGCGAAATCAAGCTCGTTCTGGTCTGCGTCTCGGACGGACTCAACCTTCACGCCGTGCCCGAGCAGGGCGACTAAATCCTCCTGACCTGCGACACGGATGTTGAATGTTGATTGGGCGACATGGCTCAGTGCCTGTGCCCGGGTCTTTGCTCGCACCAGTCTGCCCTCTGTTCCGTGGTAGACCGCATAGATTCTTTCGTTCATTTATCTCTCCTGTTGAAAAATTGTTTGGGTAGTCAAATCATTTGCACTTCTCTTTTTCCTCCTTGCATTTTTGGTTTGAGATGTGCCCGGGCACAACTACTGGTGCGGGGCGGGGCGTTTCATGCGGCGCAGGCTGAGGGGCAACACGCGCAGGCGCAGGACGTGGAGCAACCCGAACAGGTGCGGGGCGAGGTGCAACAACAACTGCGGCAAGTATCAGTGATTCAATCATGCTTGCCCCTCGGTGAGGAACGTTGCAAAGGTCAGCGCCATCTTGGCGATGTATTCAGGCGTGACATTGTTACTGTCTTCAATCATCGCCTTGGCAACACCGCAGGCTTCGTTTAAAGCAACCACGCGCATACTCTGGGTTTCCTCCAACCACTGCGCATGGGTTTTGAGTGGAGCCTTGGGCTCCAGCTTCACTGCGCCCGTGCCGTAGGTGATGGCATCAGTAAATGCATCGTTAAGCGATGTCTGAAAATCTTTCGCCTTGTCAGCCATGACCTGTTCCCGTAATTTACCGATCTCATTTTGGTAATCCTGCGCGTGTTGAGCCAGCGTCTTGCCGCCCTCCTTCTCTATGAATTCCTGACGGGCGATCATCTTGTCTACATCCAGACGCAGAGACTGCGCCCTCTTCATAAAATCCTCTTGTCTTACTTGATCCGCAGTTTTTGCCATCTCTCTCTCCTTTTAAAAAACGCCGATGATTAAATTTCACCCAAAGACCCCCCTTCCCCAGAGGAATCGATGGGATTGGCTTCACCGCCTTGCGGCATCTGCATGTTCATTGCTGAACCCCTCGGCTTGCAGACTAGACCAGCCGTCCGGGTTGTAGGGGTAGTTGCCCCTTGCTCTCGCTACCGGATACCCTTTTCTTCCACGCCGTCAGGCTGAACGCATTGCTATCGTGTGGAGTACGACCGGAGGAAGTTGGGACGAAAAAAAACCGTTAGGTCTAGCCCCGAGTGAAACGGGCAATCCCTTGCGGGAGAGCCAACCCCATACGGGGCCGGAGCTAGAACTAACGGTTCTTTAGTCGGCGTTTCACTTCCAACAGTGCGCTAACTGTATCACATGCGAACGTTCGTTGCAAGTGGGGATATAGGGACTTTCCCTAATAGGTTGTTGGTGGTGCGCATCGCAGGGTGTATCTGCACACGGCGACCCTTTCGGCTTGCGCCTACTCGCCCCCAACCCATTCACCAACACGACTGGGGACTGGTTGGTCGATTCGAACGACCGCACCGTAGTCATGGACCAGAGCTTGGTTTTGTAGGGCTATGAACTCCCATCCACCCGGCTAAACCGAAGCCGGGACACATCCCAATCCCCATGCGTGTTGATCTTCGTCTCTCCGAAGTGTCACCGCCTCACCCTTTCGGGGCCGTGAAAACACACGGTTTTATTGCCACGGTTAGCGTAGGCATTCACCAACACGGCTGGGGACTGCCAATTCGGGTTCCCCCGAAAACTTCCGTTTGTCGCAATCCCCATGCGTGTTGGTTGTTGATCAAGGCTCACATAAAGCAGTGTCTGCGGCGTTATTGCACTCGATACATTGATACCGCCCGGCGCTAACCCGGATTCCTTGACCAACACGGCTGGGGACTGTGCGCCACTCCGAGCATCCCCGGAGTCAATCCCCATGCGTCTTGGAACTTGGTGTTTGTTGTTATCCTCCGCTCTACGGAGGATAACAACATCCGCAAATGCTGTCAAATAACATGTTTAAACGTGCAAAGATACTTACTGCCGGTTAGTCCTGTGATACCTGTGTATCCTGTGTATCCAGTTGGACCGGTTGGACCCGTCGGACCTGTTGCTCCGGAAGTACTTTTGCGACACGTTTAAACGTGCAGCAGCAAGTAAAAATATATGTAGTCTTGCACGGACTGGATTTATACTGGAGGGACAGGTTCTCCAATCTGTACTGCTTTTGCAGTTGCCTCTCTCTTCTTGCCCCGCCCCGTGCGGGGCTTTTCTTTGGGCGACACAGAGGGGATGCACTCCACAATGATCTCCGTGCGGGGTCTCTCGGGGTCAAGCCCCCAATAGATATGCTTCTCCTTCACCTGACGGTCGTTCTCATATATGAGACCCTGCATCAGGTCGAGGATCAATGACTCATCCAAGTCCGGTCTGCGTGATGCGTAGTAAATCCACATGGTCACCCGCAGGTCACCGGTCATTAGTGTTTCCAGCTGCCTGCACTGCTGTTTAAACATGTCAGAGTACTTCAGCGCCTTGCTGGATTTGATGAGGCGGCTCATCCCCCCAATCCTCACAACCTTGCGACTGTTTGCCTTGGATGCGGGTTCACCAAAAATAATTTGTGATATTGCTTGCAAACCTTGTTCGCTTGCACTATCATCGGGTTTCTGAGTCATACAACACCTCTGGAGAGAGCATGAAAGTTACGAACGTTCACAATGTACCACAACCCCTTGTGACACTTGCGTCCAAGCAATATTACAGCAAGGGGAAGTCCGATTACTCGGTGACAGAACTGATGTCACCTCCCCGTGTGCAACGCCTCCGAGCGCAACACGATGAAGCAATCGAGCAGGATGTATCAGAGATGCTCTGGCCCCTACTGGGTTCTGCCCTGCATGTGGTGATGGAGAGGGGCGAGACCGATGGCTGGACGTCCGAGGAGCGTTTATTTGCTGAGGTTGATGGGATGGTAGTGTCGGGTGCCATTGACCTTCAGGAGGTCACGCCGGACGGCGTGGGCATCGTGGATTACAAGTTCACCTCCGCATGGGCGGTGATGAACGACAAGATTGAGTGGGAGCAACAACTCAACGTCTACAAGTGGCTGGTCGAGCGGGTCAAGAAGATGCCCGTCAAGAGCCTGCGCATCTGCGCCCTGATCCGTGACTTCAGCCGCCATGACACCGGGCGGGAGGGCTACCCGCAAGCCCCCATTCACATGGTTGAGGTTCCCATGTGGGACGCAGTGAAGGCTGAGTCCTATATCCGTGAGCGCTTGGAGATGCATCGCAACTCCAAACTGTCAGCAGACTTTGGCGAGGCACTCCCTGAGTGCTCCGCAGAAGAGCGGTGGATGTCCGAGACAACATACGCCGTGAAGAGAGAGGGACGCAAGACTGCGATCCGTGTGTTTAAAACGATAGAGGAAGCCACAGAGTTGGCTGGAAAGGAGAAGGGGTATGTGGAAACCCGACTTGGCGAGCCCAAGCGTTGCACTGGCAATTACTGCGGTGTGGCTCAGTGGTGCGACCAGTATCAGGGAGAGTTAAGTGCTGGTGTCGTTTGAACAACGAAAGAAAGACTGGTGGGAGTGGCACAAAGCCAACCCGATGGTCTGGGACTACTTTGAACGCTTCTCCTTGGAAGCCGTTTCAAAGGGGCGGAAGAAGATCAGCCACTGGCTCATCATCAACCGCATACGGTGGGAGGTGAACATCGTGACAACCGGAGAGGACTTCAAGATCAGCAATGACTACATTGCCTTCTACGCCCGGCTCTGGAAAGCGAAGCACCCCCAACACAAAGATTTATTTACAACCAAACGCATGATTGGAGAACCACATGACGCCGAGTGAGATTGAAAACATGAAGAAGGGCCCATACGCCATCTTTGTGCTGGAGGACACTGAAATGATGGGGCAAATGATCAAGTTTTACAAAGACGAGGCTTGGTTTTTTCCTTGGAATTTCTTTTCAGGAGGATTTGACCGCGAAACCAAGAGGCTTTTTCTTCCAGACTGCAAGGAAGTGATTTGTTTTGACGATGCAAACACGATGGACATTTATTTCCACAAAAACTATTGGCTAAAAAGAATTGGAGAAACACATGACGCCGAGTGAACTTTTAAAGATCAACGTCAACGAGCACACCGAGAAGAAAAACAACCTCACCTACCTCTCATGGGCGTGGGCGTGGGCCAAGGTGCTGGAGGTAGACCCCGCCGCCAACTATGAGGTGGAGCAATTCGTCCACCCCGACAACCCGAACCTGCGCGTTCCCTACCAAGACATTGGTGGGTCGTGCATCGTCTGGGTTACCGTCTACATCTTTGGCAAGGCGGTCAAGGTGCAGTTGCCCGTGCTGGACTACCGCAACAAGTGCATCCCTGCGCCCAATGCGTTTGACATCAACACCTCCATCATGCGTTGCCTGACCAAGGGTATCGCCATGCACGGTCTGGGACTCTACATCTATGCAGGTGAGGACCTCCCGATGGACGCCGAGCCTGAGCCCGTCAAGGTCAAGCCCGTCAGCGCAGACACTGGCAAGCCTGCGGTGGAGGTAAGTGTTGACACTGGTAACGCAGACGCCAACGCCCAGCTCTTCGCTGACGGGATGATTCAGTACAGCTCTTTGGTCAAGGACGTGAAGGATTTAAACAGCTACTGGAAGGCCAACCAAGGTCAGCTGGACAAGCTGAAGGTCAGTCACCCCGACCTCTACGAGAAGGTGCGCACCACCTTCGCCGATCTCAAGCAAAAGTTTTCACAACCACAGGAGTAATACATGTCAGACAAGCAATACAAACCTTACCCGGATTCGGGTTCCCTTCGCGCAAGCCAGACCAAGAAGGGGCCCAAGTCCCCCGATTACTGGGGCTCGATTGCCATCAACCTGAAAGACCTGACCAACGTCCAGACCGTGGATGGTCTGACGGTGATCAAACTGAGTGGCTGGAAGAAGCAAGATACGCAGGGCAAGACCTACCTGTCGATTGCGGTTGACCGCTTCGTCCCCGAGCAACGCCAAGCACCCCGTCCTCAAGCCTCGCAGAAGGATGATGACTTGGACCAAGACGTCCCGTTTTAAACAAGGAGAAGAGAGATGCGCACACGTTCTACCCAAGCCCGTATTGCCGAGTTGATTCGCTGGATCAAGAGCAACAAAAATGCTTCGTCCAAGAAGTTTGTTTCTGAGACCGGCGGCACACCCCAGCAACTTTACAAACTCCGAGCATCCCTTGGAATCACGAAGAGCACCCAGAAACGCTCTGCGGCAATGAAGGAGGCGATTCTTCGCAAGAAGAAGGCAACCGATCCCAAAGTTGATCCTGAGTTTGTTTCCAAGGAAACGGTTGTGGTTGAGGGTAACACCCCCGACTTCATCTGGTACGAGATGGATTTGTTGCAACGCAAACTGAGCGACATCAGTGCTCGACTCACCCACGTCATGAAGGTTTCCCAAGCACGGGATGCAGACCAGAAAAAGATGATGCGTGATCTGATCACCGAGAACACTGAGCTTCGTGTAAACAACAGTAGCCTGAAGCAACAGGTGACGGAGCTGACGGAGATGATCAATGGCACTCCAGTTTGAAGCGAGAAAGATCGCTCTCAAGCAAGACCGGACGGGGTATGTACTCACCCTGTCTTTGCACCCCGACGAGATTCCGGAGGAGCTCCTGCGCGATTTCGTTGGGGCGCGATACGCCTGCGCTCTGGTACGGATTCAAGACGATGAGTCCCCGACCATGTACACCAACCGTGTACAGAAGGCTGGGATTCTTTGCCGCAATCACGTCTTCCAAGAGTTCGTTGCCGAGCGTCTAGTAGGTCATTCGGTAGACGAGGAACAAGCCGCCGCCGCCCTGTGTAAACACTGCGGTATCACATCACGATCAGAACTGAACGGCAACACGAGAGCCCAAGAATTCTTCGATGCCATCGTTCTGGACTTTGAAAATTGGAACCCAAATGCCGACCCCTTCTAACAACTACAAACCATTCTTGACGTACCTGACGCCCAGCGACTACATGAAGCTCAAGAAGTTCTCCGCCAAGAGTAAGACCTCTATGACGCAGATCATTCGTGAAGCAGTCACCGCCAGAATTTCTGGTGGCAACGCCTACGTCAGCGGGTTCAACGCTGGTCTCCAAGAGGCTATCGATGCCGTCAACGCCATGAAGCATGCTCAGATGCGCTTTCCCTCCGGGAAATCCTTCGCCGAGCTTGTCTCTGACGAGCTTATTGTTCGACAAATGAAGGAGCAGAAAGATGAATCTGGGAAGTCAGAGGAACCAGTGTCAAGGCTGTAAACAGTACTTCAACAGTAACAAAGCCTTCGACAAACACAGGACCGGTGAGTACGGCGTCAACAGACGATGCCGAACACCCGAAGAGATGATGGCAAAGGGAATGTTGATCAACCACGCAGGCTTCTGGATAACCAAAGCCTACGACCCGAACATAAAGAGAGGCGATGATGGAGAAGAAACCTGAAACCCCGGCGCAGACTGTGTGCCGACCGAAAAGCATCCTTGATCCAAACTTCAAGTATGTCCCTGCGGCGGCAACAGACATCACCCAGACGTGGCGCAAGTACGGCTGGAAGCCCATCGAACGCACGGAAGTCCATTATGAAAGCCGTTCTTGAATTCAACTACCCAGAGGACGAGGACAGGTTGCGTTGTGCCCTGCACGGCGGGACTGCCATCTCGGCTCTGGATGATGTCAGACGATCAATCGAGCTGTGGAAGCACGTACGTGCCGAGCCAGAAAAAGCGATAGACCGTGTTTACAACATAGTTTGTGACGCCCTGCGTCAGTGTGGAGAAGAGTGATGTGGATAAATCTTGAGTTCGGTGGGTACACCCACACCCTCCCCTTGGAAGACACGAGGGATCACGAGGTTGGGAATCAAAGTTGCTGGTGCCAGCCGGAGGTGGATGACGAGTTTAAACTGGTCGTCCACAACTCCGACGACGGGCGAGAGAAGTTTGAAACCGGAGAGAGGAAGCCGTCATGAAAAAGCTATTTCTGTTGCTGGCATTCGCGTCAGTCTCTGCAAGCGCAGAGTTCATGGATGGCAACAAACTTTTGTCCGACCTCCAAAGCCCCCACGCAGATGAGCGTATGTTTGCCATGGGGTACATCGCTGGGGTTGCAGACGCAGGACGTGGCACACAGAGTTGCCCCCACCCGAATGTCACGATTGGTCAGATGCGAGACGCCGTGCGCCAGCACTTGGATGCAACACCTACCTTGCGCCACTTCACCGCTGACGTCATTGTGAATCACGTACTGGGCAAGGCGTGGCCGTGCCCGAAGAGGGGGACAACTCTATGACCGCATGAAGAGCAACCCAATCAAAAATCAAATCAAACAAATTCACGAAGAGAAAAGGTAAATCAAATGAGTATCAAAGAAGAAACCTGTGTTATTTCCGCCCCGAAGTTCGGCACCGTCAAGTTCATCATTGAGGGCACTGCGCCTCTGGTGGTTGAGCGATTCAGCAAGAAGGCTGAGTTGATGGCAAAGATGGCTGAGGGTCCGTCAGCAAAGAACAAGAAAGAGCGATCCGCCCGTGACTACGACAAAGAGGCTGAGGAAGCCCGCTATCGCAGTTCAGAGGGCTGGGAGGGCATGAACGCCGCCGCATTCCGTGCGGCAATGATCAGCGCCTGCCGTCTGGTTGGGTTCAAGATGACGCTGGCTAAACTGTCCACCTTCATCGAAGCTGATGGCTACGACAAAAACGATGGCGTCCCGCTGGTCCGGGTCTACGGTGAGAGCCACACATACTCGGCACACACCCGCAATGCAACCGGGGTGGTTGATGTGCGCTCTCGCCCGATGTACCGCAAGTGGGCGGCATGTTTATCTGTGCGCTACGACATGGATCAATTCAAGATGGCAGACGTTTTAAACCTTGTGTCCCGGTGCGGGATGCAGGTAGGTATTGGGGCAGGGCGACCCGACAGTAAGGCAAGCGCCGGATGTGGGTTTGGCTTGTTCCAAGTTGTCCCGACTGAGAGAGAGAAGGAGGTTATCAGTCAGTTTGGGATTCAATAAGCCACTAGGCAGGCTGGGCTAGGTGCGTAGCGGTTTGGTACGTAGCGGCTCGGCCCGGCACGGCGTGGCAGGCTGGGCGTGTCGGGGTTTAGTACGGTTGGGCATGGCAGGCAGGGAACGGCTTGGCTAGGCACGGAAAGGCTCGGCGTGGTGTGGCATGGCAGGCCCGGATTGGCTTGTTGTGGCTCGGCGGATCAAGGCTTGGCAGGCAAGGTCTGACGGGGCAAGGCACCGTGGGGCATGGCAACGCAGGCGAGGAGAGGCTTGGCAAGGTCGAGCAAGGCGTGAATTGGCAAGGCAGGCTAGGAGAGTCCGAGCTAGGTGTGGCATGGCAAGGCAGGCGAGGCAAGTCACCGTGGGGCAAGGTCCGGCGAGGCAGGGCAGGCTAGGCTCGGCGCGTCCGGGCACGGCATGGTGTGGCGAGGCAGGCATGGTAAGTCTGGATGTGGTGTCGCATGGCGAGGCAGGCGTGGCTAGGCGAGTTCTGGTGATGCGTGGTGCGTTTGGGCAAGGCAGGCATGGCGAGTTTTGGCATGGAGAGGTGTGGTGCGGCCCGGTGGGGCAATGCAGGCACATTTAAACAGGAGAAAGAAATGAGTTTGGATATTGAAAAATCAGTGTTGATGGACATCGCAAAGAAAAACGGTGGTGTCTTGCAGGTGGATTCGGTTCTTGAGGAGGCACGGCACGAAAGCAGTCCTCTGCATGACCACTTCGAATGGGATGACAGCGTGGCGGCAGAGGCCCACCGTCGATACCAAGCGAGGGTGCTGATCCAGCGTTGCAAGATCACCATCGTTGACTCAGAGCCAACCACGGTTCGTGCGTTTGTCAGTCTTCAGTCAGACCGGGAAACGGGAGGCGGCTATCGCATGACAACCAAGGTCATGGACGATGAGGTTTTGCGGGAAGAGTTTCTGCGAGACATCCGCCTGACGATTGCACGGTGGACCCAAAAACTAAACCTGCTGGACTCAATCACCGCAGACCTGATCTTCAAACTTGAAGAGTCTGTGCGGGCATCTGAGGCGCAGGTTGAGAAACGGGCATGAGGGGGCGTCTATGAGCATAGAAGCAATGAAACAGGCGCTGGAGGCGTTGGAGTGTTTGTTTGGCATACCTGAACAATTTACCGGCAAGGGCGGCGGCGATGTTGCTGTTTGGACACTTGGTGGTTCTTATCGGGCACAACAAGCAATACCAGTCTTGCGCCAAGCCATAAAGCAGGCTGAGAAACAGCAAGCCCGGGAGCCGAAGAAATGGGTCTATGTTGAATGCCCGTTGTGTGGAGAAATGGCTGTTGCACACACGCATCCCAACTTAAACAAGGAGAAGAACACATGAACATTCTGGAAATGATTGCTGAATTGCGAGGCGGCATTCCTGAGCGCTGTGATTTTTGCAGTAAACCATTCACAGAACAGAACTACCCAACACCAGAAGAAGGTGGTGAATGGGCTTGTATTGAGTGCGTGACGCGATGGGATAAGCAAGAAAAGGAGACGAACACATGAGACACGGCATCGACTACAAGAAAGTTCACTGCAAGGTTGGCGATAAGGTTCCGGTCTACCCGTTCTCTTGGCTTGGCGAGCCTTTCGTGGGTGTTGTTGAGAAGGTCAGGATGAATCAATTTGGCAGGGTGAGCTACGTCATTGGCAACAGAGAGGTGTTTGCTGAGGAGTTGTTGCCTGCGGTCGGTCAGCCAAAGTTAAAAATGAGGGCTTGCACATGACCAATATCATTTCGTTCAACGGCATCACCAAACTTGACCTTGACCCAGATATGGTGCTGGAAAACACCAAGGGAAAGTTGGAGGGCGTAATCATCATCGGGTATGACCACATGGGTGTTGAATACTTTGCCTCTTCATACGCTGATGGAGGAGATGTTCTCTGGCTACTGGAGCGCATGAAGATGCGCTTACTCAACATTGCGCAGGAGATTGAATAATGACTGTCCCTTACAACGGCGAGGCGAGAGAGGCGTACGTTCTCAAGTGGACCGAGCATCACTTGCATGTTGCTGAGGCGCATCACGCCCTTGGGAATGAAACATCAATGTGGCTTTCGCTGATTAACTACGCCATGGCTGAAGAAATCTATGGCGAGCACTGGGACTACGTAAACAAACTCAAGGAGAGAACATGAACGATTGTCCAAACTGTGAGTACCACAAGCAACGCGCCGCCCGATGGCGGGCTGAAGCCTACAAGCTGGGCGGCCACGATGTGATTGAACCCACTGGAACCGAGATGCTGGTCTGCGAGGATATTGCCAAGCGCCAGCAAGTCGGCATCAAGAAATACGGCACAACCGTCTGCGCCAATCCCTTGGAGTTGCGTGAGTGGCTCCAGCATGCGTACGAGGAATGTCTGGATCAGGCGGTCTATCTGCGCAGGGCTATCCAAGAAATTGACAAGGAGAAGGGTGAATGACCACCAAGCTACACAAAGAAGCCGTTGCCGCAGTCGAGGCATGGTGCAAAAAGAAAAAATGGAAGCTGGTCAGCAAGCCGCGCCACGTTCACCCGCAGGCATACGTTGTCGGGTATGCCTCGATCAAGTGCCTCATCGTTTCAAAATGTTGGGCGGACAGCGAACCGCAAACCAGAGAGTGGAACAAGAAGTACCCGCTGGACGTCATCCATGAGTTTGACGAATCGTTGCGTCCGGGTGATTGGTGCATCGTGGCTTATGTGAGTACATGGGGTGCCGGGCAATCTATTGCGATACCCATCCCAACCAAACCCAAGGAGAAGAACGCATGAGCTGGACACTTGTAATCTACATCTACGCCGGGATGTTTGCCAAGGGGGACAGTGTCACCCTGACCCACATCCAAGGGTTTAAATCTGAGGCCCACTGTGCGGCGGCGGGCAGTGCCGCCAAACCACTGGTCAGCGGCAGTGCAAAAGAAATCCGCTTCATCTGCATTCGTCAGGAGTGAATTCATGGAAGAGAATAGTTTTTGGTTTCGTTTGTGGGCGCTTGGCGCGTCAATCGTCATTTGTTGTATTGCATCCTGCACCGTCATTTCTCTTGATACGCGAAGCAAATGGGACCGTGCGGTGACCAATGGAGCCGACCCGATGGTTGTGTCCTGCGCCCTGAATTTGAGTGGCAACGACCGGACAACGGATGCCATCATTTGCAATAACTTGGCGCAGAACCGGAAATGAACACCAAGCGCATCACCATCCCCATCAACGGGAACATTGACGCCATCAAGGCGCAACTGAAGGATGAGCTTGGGGTGGACTTTGGCTACGCCCAGCTGATCGACTACCTCATCAAGTTCTACCGTAAAAACACCAAGCCTGCAACACTGTGGCAGAAGTAAACTCCAACCCCGGACTGGACGCCCTGTGGGCGTACGTCCGTTCTTTACCCCCAAACGAGGCTTACATGGACAAGAAACAGAGAGACATTGAGCTGGCCCGTCAGGTTGGCTTCAACACCGAACACCCCGCTACCAACGAGTACCTGCATCAGTTTGCAGAGAGGATTCGTGCTGAGGTGGCGCTTGACAAGAAGGCGCAGAACGCCAAAGAACTGGGGCTGGACTATGAACGAAATTGAAAAAGAAAGAGAACGATGCGCACAACTGGTCACAAACGTACTGAAGCTACACAAAGACAATCTCGCAATCACGTCCGTGCTGAAGCGGTTGCGTTCAAGGATTCAGTACCCCTCACCCAAGACGAGCTCCTCAAGTGGTGGCCGTTTGATCGACTCGACCCCAAGCGATTCCCGCGCAGGGTCAAGCATGACGATGTAGAGGACGCCCTTCTGTGATGTACCGCAACAAGAAGCTACTGGAAGCCGTCCGTGAGGCTCCCTGCATGCACTGCGGGGCTCAGGATGGTACGGTGGTAGCCGCCCACTCCAATCAGCTCAGGGACGGCAAGGGAAGGGGGCTCAAGGCGCACGACTACCGTATCGCCGCCCTCTGCTTTCGTTGCCACGCAGAACTGGATCAGGGTCACCAGATGAGCCGGGAGGAGCGTTTAAATATGTGGGAGAACGCCCACCGGGCGACGGTGGGCTGGCTCTTCGACTCCGACCTTATTTCAGTTCGCTGACGGCCTTCTTGATCGTCTTGATGTTGGCGGTCAAGCTGGTCTCAGCCCGTCCAATATCAACCAGCAGGTCGCGCTTCTCATCCGGCTTCATGTCCAAGGAGTTGACAACCTTCTTCATGTCGCGCAACTCTTTCATCACCTTCTCGGTCTCCCGGACGTAGTCCTTTGCACCCAGCATGTCGATGTTCTCTTGGACGTACTTGGCGTACTCCTCGGGACGTGCGGTCTTCTCCAGCAGGTTTGAGGTCCTGACGAAGGTATCCACAGACTTCTGGAGTTCGTAGAACTGCGTCACCGATCCACGGGCTTCCGGGTCCAGCGCAAAGCGCTTGATGATCGGCATCTGCTCCAGCCGTTTAGACGCCTTGGGAACGTCGGAGAATTCGCTTGCCATGGCATCCACCACGTCAATCACGTACCCGCCCATGGTTCCGGTGTAGCCCTTGATCAACTGATCCAGCTTCAGAGGGGACAGGCCCAGCTTATCGCCAATCCACTCCGCAGTCTTGGATGTGCCGGGGCCCACCTGAAACTGCGGCGCAACGTCTTGCATGCCCTGACCAACGATGGGGCGCATGGTGAAGAAGTTGTAGTTCGTGGCCACCTCAACCAACGGTTTAAACGTTTGAGGGATGGGGTTAAACGCGAAGGTGTTGGCCAGAGCACGCAGGGTGGACTCGCTCAGGTCCTTGCCCGTGTCGTTGCCCATCATGTAGGCGGTGATCCGCTCGGGCATGGTCTTGAAGAGCGTACCCACCTCGAACGGGATGGGGATGCGGATGCCAAGGCTTGGGAAAATCCAGTTGTTGTCCTTGGTTTCCTCTTCCTGTTTCTCGTACTCATCGTCCCCGGCGACAGACATGTAATACATGGCAGACAAAGATGCCATGGTCATGCCACGTACCCAGAACTTGCGCTTGATCTCCTGTGCATCTGCGGTGTCCATGCGGCCCGTGGAGGCGCGGTAGAACAGGTCCAGACCTTGGAGACGGGCGTTGAAGAAGGGCAGTGCGGCGGTAGCGACACGGATCAGAATGGAGCTACCCTTGCGGTTGAAGTTCATGACCTCCAAGGCGCGGGAGATTGCCTCTGCCTCGTTGCCATTGGTCTCCTTCATGACCCGCTCGTACACAGCCATGCGGGTTGCGGCGTCGGAGGCGGTGGTACCCTTCTCCAAACCCTCCCACAGAGATTTAAACGGACGCAGCAGCTTAGAGTCCGTACCGGCCTTCTTGTTTAGGTCTGCGCTCAGGGATTTGCCCGACTGCTGGATGTTCTGGCTGAACTCGTAGCCGCCGATCACACCAGCGTTGAACAGGGCTTGCAGGTTCTTGTCCTTGCCGGACAGAGCCTTGCCGAAGTTCACCATGGTTCCCACGATAGGGGTGACGTTCTGGCCGCTGGTAACGTATGACGAAAGGGAGTCACGCAACAGGTTGGCAAGCATGAAGCCCGGGTCCTTGGTCACCAAGTTCCGCAAAGCGTTTGCAGGCGCAGACAGGATACCCAAGAACGGCAGGTCTGGCATGTTCAGGCTGGCAAGAGACTGGACGAACAGGTTGTCAACGGAGCGGTAATAGACCAGCTCGCCGTTTTCCAGAACCGTGTACGCATCCACACCCAGCCCGGATACCGGGCCGGGCATGCGCTGCACCTCGTTTAAACTCATCGCAATCTTGGTGGCTCGCTGCGCGGCAACGTTCTTCATCCCCGAGTTGATTAGCGACTGGGTGTTGCGGACCATGTTCTCCATGAAGTCGCCGAGCACATCCGATCCACCCTTGATAGCCTTCGGGCCCTTGACCCCAGAGATACCGCTGAACGGGTTGGGGCCGATGGTCTTGTCCAGCTCGAACTGGCGGTAGAAGGGGATGTAGTCTGCGTACTGCGTGTAAACACGGGCACGCTCTTTACTGAGCACGCCGGTTTGCACCGCGAAGTTCACGATGCCGTCGTTAAACGCCACAAGGTCCTTCTGCACCTGAACGAACTCGGGGTGTAATGCCTCGTACCGAGCCGCGATGGCCGCATCGGAAGCGTTGTATAAACGCTCCTTGCCCTCGGCCAGAAGGCGACGCCCACGCTTCCAACCAGCCCAGAACTGGTAGCGCTGGTAGATTTCCGGGTCGCCGTACTTGGCGAGGGGAGCCAGAGCCTCAACCAAGCCCTTGACGCTGGTATCAATCGTGGTCACGCCGTTGCGGTACACGGGCACACCACCTTGGCGGTCACCGATACCCATGGCGGATGCGGCAACGCCAGCGGACAGGTCAGATTGGAGAGCGGCAAACTCTGCGCTCTGATCAGCCAGCAGGTCAGGACCTCCGGTGGCTTTCATCAT
>JACCED011349619.1_pt1 | contig 17698 bp, 43 predicted proteins | sample 7455021 | NCBI WGS metagenome assembly JACCED01 (sample SAMN15323456, study PRJNA562643) | freshwater metagenome | isolation source: river surface water | place: USA:Blue River Watershed | collected 2017-08-19 | reverse complement strand
CCCAAGAGCAACTAGAAGAACGTGCATTAGCCAATGATACAGGTGTTCTTCCATACACTGTTGCAGATGCGGTAACAGAAATACAAGCAGAACAAGTATTAGAGGCTCTCACAGACCCCACAGCCCTTGCTGGGGCTATTTCTGAGGGTATAGCAGAGACAGCAGCATTCGTAGGACAGCTACTTACAGAGCCAGGAAAGGCAGTAGCAGAAGTATTTAAGAACGTATCTCAAGCAGGTCTAGACATGTCTGACGACCAGCGTGAGAAAGCACAAGAAGTGATCATACCAGCAATCATTGCAACACAGATTGCTAGTGTGGTTGTAGGGAGGATAAAATGAAACTAATAAAATCAATATTCAAATGGATTGTAGAAGTATTTAAAGAGAGTATTAACCAGGTATTCACCCTACTTGGATTCTTTATCGCCTGGTTGACCCTCACAGGGTCTGCTAGGGATATCGTGGGTATAGCAATTGTATGGGCAACAATCATTTGGCTAATCACAATTAATTTAAGAAAAGATAAGGAGGACAAATAATGAACTACGCAAAAATCGCAAAGCGTATGCTTGCACTCTTCATCGTTTCAGCATTGACAACCATCGGTGCTGGTGCTATCATTGGTATTGACACATTGCAGACTGCTATCCTAGCAGGTGTAATGGGTATCGCTAATGTAGTTGAAGACCTTGCTCGTGGCTACCTAAACGACGGAGAGCTATCAGACGAGGAAATCGATGCAGCATTCGTGGACAACACACCAGAAGAAGAATAAAAATATTCTTGACAAGACCCTTTCTAGGCTGTATAATAGATACATAACCTAGGAAGGGTTTTTGTTATGACGATTGAACATAAAGATTTCTCTATTGAGGAGTCAACTGCTGCAATTGAGTGGCTATATGTTGGTATCAACAACGGTTGGATTACAGAGGGTTTCTGTATGACACACGATGGCGATCCATACATGACTGAAGAAGAAGAAAAAGAATGGGAAGAGGGCGGAGACCCATGTTGCCCAGTAGTAAAATGGCTAGTTTAGATACTTGACAAATAAATAGAAGTTGTGTATAATATATATTACACATTCCTCCTTAGCTCAGAGGCAGAGCAGAGAGCTGTTAACTCTAAGGTCCCTGGTTCGATCCCAGGAGGGGGAGCAATGGGATTGACTGTCCCAGATAGTGGACTACCGACTATAAGAGGGTAGTGTAGGTGGTAGCCCCGAAGGAGCTAATCGGCATACCAAAGCCGTAAGTAGTCACGAATGGCTCGCAATGGTGCTCGTTCCCAGAGGTGGTATAGTATAGGGCGGTGATGGTAGTCTTGTCAACTACGCATCACAACAAGTCTCCGTGGCTTAGTGGTTAAAGCACCTGGTTGTCAGCCAGGGGATCGTGGGTTCAAATCCCATCGGGGACGCTATAGGGGTTAATCGCCTATACGTAGTGGGGCAATTCTACGTTAGAATATTGCCAGATGTAAGTATCTACAAACTTACCTTGTGAGGTCAGATCCTCTCAGCGGTTAGTTACCGATGTAGCAATAACTCAGTAGGTGAGGGAGTGATTACCCAAGATCCTGCAACTGCGAATATAGTTTAATGGTAAAACTTCTGCCTTCCAAGCAGATTATGGGAGTTCGATTCTCCCTATTCGCTCGGTTTTAGAGGTATGGCAAGCACGTGCTACGTAGCTGACTCTGCTTCAATAATAAACAACTAATGTGTTGTTTGCCTCTAAAGCCCAGTGCCTTGTTAGCTCAGTGGTAGAGCAATCGCCTTGTAAGCGATAGGTCGTCAGTTCAATCCTGACACGAGGCTCCACGCCCCCATCGTTTAGTGGTCAGGACATCAGGTTTTCAACCTGAAGAGGAGAGTTCAATTCTCTCTGGGGGTGCGATAGCATCAAAAGTATGCTACAATAAATACATGGAGTTCACGATGAATAACAAGCAAGGCAGTTATCAGCAGCGATTTAGTCGCCACGCTGTTGCCTTTGCATATCGTGCTTGGCATAACTAATCCCCTAAAGCCAACTTAATACTCTAACAATACCAATCTAATTAGTGAACTCCGATCATCACGTCGTCTTGGTGTAGTGGTAGCACAACAGCTTCCAAACCTGTTGGTGGGGGTTCGATTCCCTCAGACTTCGCCACCTGCTATAGCTCAATTGGTAGAGCGTCTGTTTGAAGCACAGAAGGTTCTTGGTTCAATTCCAAGTGGTAGGACTGAATAACTAAATAGTGAAACATAACCCTGTTAGTCCCCAAGGTGGGGAAGCGGTCTGTAACACCGTCGCCTCTGGCATGGTTGGTTCGATTCCAACAACAGGGACTGTGGGCATAGTTTAACGGTAAAACACATGGTTGTGGTCCATGAGTTGAGGGTTCAACTCCCTCTGTTCACCCCAGGAAGTATGACTGAGAGGTCTAAGGTAACGGTTTGCTAAACCGTCGTAGGTAAAACTACCACAGGTTCGAATCCTGTTGCTTCCGCCAATCTCCCTTAGTGTAACGGCAACACTTCTGACTTTGACTCAGACATTCTTGGTTCGAATCCAGGGGGGAGAGCAAAGATTCCTGGTATACTTATACTGAAGGAGATGATGCATAATGGCAAAATCACAATACCCAGTAGATGGGAAACCAGGGAAAGCCTGGAAGGTTACTTCGCCTTTTGGTTGGAGAATGCACCCAATTAAGAAAGTAAAGAAGCACCACAACGGTGTAGACATTTGGCAGGGTGGAGAAACCACTTACCTAGAAGCATGGGCAGACGGTAAGGTGATTGCCGTTAAGCCTAATGACAATCCAAACTCAGCAGGACACTCAATTATTGTACAGTCCACAGTCATGGGCAAGAAGGTCACATGGACCTACTTCCACATGGTAAAGGGTTCAATCAAGGTTAAGAAGGGTCAGCGAATTGAAGCTGGTCAGGTTGTTGGTAAGATGGGTGCAACTGGTTTTGCAACTGGTAAGCACCTACACTGGGAAATCTGGGCTGGTCACATCAAGGCTCAACCAATGGCTGGATTCCACAATGGCAAGGGCTACTACGATCCAATGGCATTCTGCAAGGCTGTTATTGAATTTGAGAAGGCACACGAAGAAGCAGCCAAGGAGACTCCAGAGACTGCTCCAGTAACTGTAGCACCTACTCACTCACTTCCAGATGTACCTACAGTTGATGTACCAGAAGAAGCAAAGGTTGTAGACCCAGCAGAGGTTGCTCCAAAGCCAGCAGCCACCAAGATGGCTTATCCTGGTAAGCTTATCAAGAAGGGTTCAAAGAGTGGTGCTGTCAAGTACATTCAGACAAAGCTTGGACTAACCGCAGACGGAGTCTTTGGTCCTGCAACTGAAAAAGCAGTCAAGGCTCTACAGAGCAAGCACGGTCTAACAGCTGACGGTATCGTTGGTCCAAAGACTTGGGCTAAATTAGGCTAGACAAAATCAACATTACGTAGTATAATAGTATAGTCCCCCTGGAAATGGTCTGGGGGGATTATTCCATAGGGAGACAAATGCCAACTTACGAATATGAATGTCGTGAATGTGAGACAAAGATTTCAGAGGTCAGGTCAATTAACGATCCAGAACCAACACACACTTGTACTAAGTGTGGAAACAACATGAAAAAGATATTTAATCTTGGTGCTGTAACTTTCAACGGTAGCGGATTTTACTCAAAGGATAAGTAATGGTAGAGACAAAAGAATGGACACTACTAGCCACAGATCGTTGTGACGAACCTATGTGTTATGCACAGGCATACGTAAGGTTACTTGGCGTAGGAGGCTTCCTTGATTTCTGTGGACACCACTACGAGCGACACCTTAAGCTTGGTGCAGGTCCAAAATTTGACAAGGTATTCTACGAAGTTATAGACGAACGTGAGCGACTTATAGAGAATAAGTCACAGGGCGACGACTACTAAATCGATGTATAATTAATTAGGGAACTATTATGGAATACTTTATTGGCTCTGTAATGACTATTGTGACTTTCTATGTCATTAATAGGTTTATTAATAAAGCCACAAAAAAGCACAAAGTGTTGCCAATTAAATTTTCACAATCAAATCAGTTTGAAATGATCAGGGGTATGATACCAATTCAAGACCTACTGCCATCATTCCCACAAAGAGCAAAGACACAAGCTACCAAACACTTTGACAGCAAAAGCACTCGTGTATTATATATAGACGACCAGGCATGGTTTATTAAAAACATTAATGGTATGAGTGTGCTTCACGTTGCAGAAATAGTGGATGGAAATTTTAGTGAAGAATCTGCAAAAAGGGTTGACACAATGACCATGGATGATGTAGAATTAAAGAAGACAATGTTTATTGTTGAGAAACTAACAGAAGGACTATAATGATAGTTGCAGTACAAGGAAGCAAGAGCTTCAACGACTACCAAGTATTCCTGCGTGGAATTGGTACAGCAATGCGTGAAATCGCAGACACAGAAGACAAAGAGTTTATTATCTTTTCTGCTGGACCTAAAAACATAAACGAGTTTATACATGAGTTTCTTAATGTCAACGAGCGTTCTTTGAAAGCTTACGGCATCAAGACTAAGATTGTTAAGGTTCCACCTAGCTGGATCGAAAACAATCTAAATGAAATCGACTACTTGCTTTACTTTAGCAAGCCCAAGGAGACGCTACCAAGCGTTGTAGAACAGGCTGATGCTAAGGATATTGAAGTAGGAGTATATCGCTATTGATTAATCTAAGCAAGAGCGAAAAGTCCTTCTTGTCTGTTGCACGGTATTTGGCTACTAAGTCAAACTCCAGGCAGAGACATGGAGCTGTAATTGTTAAGGGCGGACGAGTAATCGGAACTGGCTTTAACAAAGACAGAAACAATCCTTACTTTGTTTCACCTGAGCATATCAAGACACACTGTTCTGTACATGCTGAGGTAGAAGCAATTAGGGATGCTGGCTGGAATGTCAAGGGTTCTGTACTGTATGTGGCACGAGTAAATCGTCGGGGAGAAGATCAGTACAGCAAACCTTGCATTCGTTGCCAGGTAGTAATAGAAGAAACACAAATCAAAAAAGTAATATACACAGAAGGAGAGAACAATGATTGATTCTCTTGAGCTGATGGAGAAAGTTGTAGATAACAACGATTCTCTATCCTGGGATGGTTGGACAGTAATTGAAACCAAGTCATCTCCCACAGCCTGGATGTCCCCAGAAGGTGCTTACCAAAATGGTAAGTGGGTAATTCGTAAGCGTTACGAATGGGACAACGGCTGGAATCTCCCAAGAAAGTTTGTAGCACAAAATGAGTCGCAAGGATGAATGGAAAGATGATGCTGCATGTCTGGAATGGGATGTAAACATCTTCTTTGACAAGTATGAAGAAGAAGTTGAACTTAGACCTGCTGTTGACGAATACTGTATGGACTGTCCAGTTGCAAGAATGTGTTTTGCATCTGGTGTCACAGGAAAAGAATACGGCGTTTGGGGTGGGGTATATCTTGAAAAAGGTAAGATCTCTAAAGAGTTCAACAATCATAAGTCAAAGAGTGATTGGGCTAATACATGGCAAACACTAACCAACGATAAAGGATAAATATGTATACCGAAGAAATGGCAAAAGCCTTTCACGCAATATCAGCACCAGGGGACTTTAAGGTAGACCTCTACGATGCTGACAACTGGCTGACTATTGTTGTCAATCCAGAAAGTCTTGTAGGAAAGCTTGACAGCGAACTACAAGATATAGTAAAATATATCAATGATGTTAAGTTGGCACTTGAGTCCCTTGGGGCTGTCGTGCTAGTAACAAGAGACGCACTAGGAGAATAATGCTAGACATTGTTGGGCTAATCTCATTTGCTGTAATCCTGATTCTACTTGCAGTAGTTTCCTATACGGCAATTGCGTTTGGCTTGAAGAATAAAAAGCTTGCTGCAGAGGTAGTTCAACTTAAACTAGATAAACTTTCTTTGATTAGCCGTCTTGAAAAAGAGATGGATGCCAAAGAATCAGTTTCCCTGGAGCAAACAGATGGGTTCGTAAAGTTCCTATCTGAATCACGAGACTGGGCATTCAAGTATATTGAAGATGTCCAGCAAGCAATCGATGCAGTCAAAGTGTCTGCATCATTTGGACAGGTTAGTGAAGAATCGTTAACAGAACTATTCAACTTCCTGCCAGAATCAAACAAGGAGAAATAAAATGGATAAGAAGCAACTAGTAGCACTACTTGCATCATACGGACGTAGCCTTCTGGCTGCAGGACTTGCACTATACGCTGCAGGTGTAACTGACCCAGGTCAGCTCGCCAACGCTCTATGGGCTGCAATCCTCCCAGTTGTAATTCGCTACGTAAATCCAAACGACGCTGCTTTTGGCAATCTTCCAAAGGCAGAGGAGGTAGCGGTAGCGGTATCAAAGGCTAAGGCTCCTGCCAAGAAGCCAGTCGCAAAGAAGACTACTACTCTAAAGAAGTAGTATAATAGTACCAAGTACGCAGATTTTCCGCATGGACGCTACCTTGGGAAAACATCCTGGACATGATGTCAAACTGTCCAATTACCTTTTGTATGATAGAATAGGATTATGGAACAACTACTTGCAAAGCTAAGAGTGCTATTAGCAGACAACATTGCACTAAAATTTAAAGCACATGGATACCACTGGAACGTAGAGTCAGACGACTTCAAGCAGTTCCACGACTTCTTCAAAGAGATCTACGAAGACTACGAAGAGGCGACAGACGAGTATGGAGAGTGGCTTAGAATGCTCAAGGCATACGCACCATACAGACTAACAGATTTCTTTGACATGGCTACAATCACAGAGCCAGTAATTGTTGGAGACCCACAACCAATGCTTGCTGACTTGTATGAGTCAATTGAAAAGCACATCGAAGACCTAAAGGAAGCTGGCGGTCTTGCAAACGATGTTCGTGAGAATGGTCTCATGGACTTCCTAGCAGCACGACAGACAGCCTCTCAAAAATTCTGCTGGCAACTACGTGTAAGCATGGAGAAAGAGGAGATGGATTACTAATGGATAATAATCTAATTATTAAAAAGGGACCTTGCTGGGATGGCTACGCACAGCGTGGCATGAAGCCAGGGGACAATGGAAGAATGGTTCCTAACTGTGTACCAGTATCTAAGATGGACGACCTATGGGAAGACACAGACGATGTTATTTATGACACAGACTCGTTAGCAAAGGCTGAGGGATATTCTCCACCAGCAGGTGCTAGAGCAGCAGCTCGCAGAGCAATCAAGTTTAAGGAAGATGGTAAAGCCAATGGTGCTGGTACAGCAGTTGGATGGACTCGTGCAGGGCAATTGGCAAGAGGAGAGACTTTGTCTCTTAGTACTGTTAAGCGTATGTATTCATACTTCTCTCGCCATGAGGTAGACAAGAAGGGTAAGGATTGGGCTAACCAGGCTAACCCATCTAATGGATACATTATGTGGCTTGCATGGGGTGGAGACGCTGGCTACTCTTGGTCACGTAACATTGTGCAAAGAGAGATGGACAAAGGGCTATTTGCTGATTTTGGTGCAGATCGCTCAAACCATGAGAGAGTTACTGAAATGGTTGAAAAAGAAGTTGCTCCTGCAAACCCATCATTTACAGTTGACCCAAAATATCCTGGGGTAGGGATTAAGAGACCTGCTCAAGGTGGTAGACCTACTGGTGGAAACATCAAGAGTAAGTATGGCAAGAAGCCATCAGGAACTCGTAGAGGGCGTTCTGGAGACGCTACAGGCTCTGACGGAGCAATCTCCAGTGGTGGACCTGGCGGATCACTAGGATAGCAAGTGGATTTCGTATACATTTGTCGTCCTGGTGACAACGAAGAATTACGTTACTCAATCAGATCAGTCTTGTCAAGCTTCCCAGATGCAAACATTTGGGTAATCGGTGGCAAGCCTGACTGGTATGGGGGTAACTATGTTGAAGTTGAACAAACTCTAGACAAGCTAGAGAACGCAAGATGGAATATGCGTTACATATGCTGGACAGATGCTATCAATGAACAGTTTGTTCTTATGAACGACGACTTCTTTATTATGAAGAAGATAGACTTCATTGACACTCACTGTAACGGATACCTAATTGACCTAATTGAAGAGAAGGTTCGTAACCGTGAAAGCATGGGGTATGTTAGACAGCTTAATGAAACATATAAAGAACTGAAGTGGAATGGGTTTGAAGACCCAAAGAACTTTGAGTTGCATGTTCCAATGCCAATGGAGAAGTCTAAGCTGGCTGATGTATTAGATGAATACACATTGTGGCGTTCTGGCTATGGTAATACCTACGAAGAATTTGCGTTTGAGATGGAAGATGTTAAGATTCGTCCATCAGTAGAGCGTATCGAAGGTGAGTTTGCATCCACAGATGAAGCCTGGTTTCACGAACTACTGCCAAGACTCCAGGAACTTTATCCAAATCCAAGCCCATTAGAACTTGACAAAAAACGGTAACTAACGTATAATTGTAGTACAACAAAGCATAGGAGAGACATGCACGAAGATCACGCACACGAGGGAGAGACCCTCTTGGACACAATTGTTGAAGTAACTTTTGGACTAGAGCATATGGTATCAGAGTTTTTCTGGAATGCCGTATTTCTTTTGGTAGGGTTTGCTGTATCAAAGGCAGTAGCACTACGTAAGATTCACAAGTACATTGACGACAAGCACGGTGTTGAACACCAGAAAGATGAATACTAAATGCTAAAAGCATTAGAAGATCGTATTATTATTAAAACAAATAAAGAAACTGAAAAGGTTTCTTCATCTGGCTTAATCATTCAAGCACAGCAGGAGATTGAAAAGGTAGCAACAGTTATCGCTGTTGGTCCAGGACGAGTTCTTCCAAGTGGCAAACAATTAGAGCCAGAAGTTGCTGTTGGGGACAAGGTAGTTTTTAACCCAATGGCAACAATGAAACTTGAGTATGATGGGGAAGAATATCTGTCCATCTTCTCAAGGGATGTACTAGCAATTATTGAGGAGTAGCAGTGTTTGACTGGGAAGTTATTCAGGGAATGCTGACTGACCCAAACCATATAATTGTTGACTTCTTTTGGAATACCATTTACGAACTAAGCGTAGCTGTTATTTCATATAAAGTAATTGTAAACAAACTAGAAAAGAGATTTAAAGATGACAATAATCATTAAAGATATGCCAGAACCTATTAAAGTATTGGATAGAGGATATGTACGTTTGGTTGACACTCTTGGGGACGATCTATCTGTCGTCAACGCTGCTCGTGTTTCATACGATAAAGAAGTTGCAGAGTTTGGACCCAAAGACGAGAAGCTTATTAGCTTCCTCATTCGTGAGGGGCATACGTCGCCATTCCGCCATGCAGCACTTACCTTTGAAGTCTATGCACCGTTGTTCGTAGCACGTCAGTGGTGGAAGTATGCAGTAGCATCTACACATGTGGACGAGCAGAATGGATGGAACGAGAGTTCACGCCGTTACATCACTGAGCAGGAAGAGTTCTATGTTCCTAGTGCTTCATCGTGGCGTAGCAAGCCTGAGAACAGCAAGCAGGGTAGTGGAGAGCCATTGGACTTTACTATTGGACACTACTACACCAATAAGCTAAATGATATTATCAATGAGGGAACTCGTTTATATCACGAAGCCATGGATGCTGGCATTGCACCAGAGATTGCTCGCCTGTTCCTACCTGCCTATGGTATGTATGTACGCTGGCGTTGGACGGTATCGCTACAGGGCGTACTGACATTCCTTGAACAGCGTATGGAGCACGATGCACAGGTAGAGATTCAGCAGTATGCATTTGCTGTAAAGGACCTAGCACACGAAGCATTCCCTGAAACATTTAAGGCGTTGCACGTATGATTATTGGTTTAAGTGGGTATGCCCAGACAGGCAAAGACACAGTTGCAAAGTACTTGGTAGAAGAGCATGGCTTTACTCGCATTGCCTTTGCCGATGCTATCCGTGATGCCTTGTATGCTCTTGACCCACTTGTCCCAGACTATCCAGCTATCCCAGGGATCAGACTTTCCTGGGTTGTTGACAGGTCTGGTTGGGAACAGGTTAAGCAAGACTCTCCAGAGGTACGTAGAATGCTTCAGCGTTTTGGTACAGAGGTCGCCAGGAATCAATGGGACGAAGACTTCTGGGTAAAGGTAGCAATGAACAAGGCTAATGGTATTGATAATGTTGTTATCGCAGATGTTCGATTCCCTAACGAGTACGATGCAATCAAGGCTAGTGGTGGTCAGGTGTGGAGAGTACAGAAGTTGGACAATGTTCCAGTAAACAATCATGCATCAGAAACAGCACTAGATGGTCACAATTTCGATTGGGTTATTCCAAACTATGGAACTCACGAAGACTTGTACAGTATCATAGATAGCATAATGAAGTCTTAATGGCTTCGCCCAGGTAGCCTAATCGGTAAAGGCAGGACTCTTATAAGGTCAAGATAGTGGGTTCAAATCCCATCCTGGGTACAATCCCTCCATAGCTCAGTGGATAGAGCATCGGACTTCTAATCCGTGTGTCGTTGGTTCGAATCCAACTGGGGGGACGGAAGAAGGTATAATAGAAATATGGATAAAGAACTAAACATTGTAGCCTATGTACATGGCTACCTACCAAATCACAATGCTGGTGCAGAGACAATGCTACACCAGATCCTTGTTGGTCTTGCTGAATATGGACACAAGGTAACAGTTATCACCAGAGAACCAGGTGCTGACGAATACGAAGGCGTACCGATTTATGATGCCAATGATGATAGGGTCAACAAGATACTTGAGAACTCTGATATCATCTTTACTCACCTAGACTTCACCAAGAAGGCTGTCAGGTTTAGTAGGGCAATGAAGAAGCCATTAGTCCACTTAGTCCACAATGACAAACAACTTAGTTATAATCAGATTGATAGAAACAGTTGTCAGCTGGCTATCGCAAACTCTGCATGGATTGCTAAGACGGTAAGTGAGAACATTCCTAGTGTAATTGTCTACCCACCAACAGATCCAAAGTATTACACTACTAAGACTACTAGACAAGCAATTACACTGCTCAACATGAATGAAGCTAAGGGTGGAAAGATGTTTTGGCAGTTGGCTAGAATCTTCCCTGAGCGTCAGTTTATTGGGGTATTAGGGGCATACGGAGAACAGGTAACCTATGACAAAGAACTACCTAACGTAACTCTATATAAAAATGACCCAGATGTAAAGAAGATCTATGCTAAGACTGGGATTGTTCTGATGCCATCTTCATATGAGTCATGGGGTCGTGTTGGTATGGAAGCAGCCTGTTCTGGCATTCCATGTATCGCTGCACCTACACCTGGTTTAAAGGAATCACTTGCAGAGTCAGGAGTCTTTGCAGAGCATGATGATGTGGCAGGGTATGTAGAGGCAATCCGCTATCTTGATGTCAAAGAGAACTATGAGAAGCACTCTAAGGCTGCTAAGGCTCGTGCAAAGGTAGTAACAGATGCATTCAAAGAGCAATTGGCTATACTTGAAGAGAAGTTACAGACACTAGAGTTTCCAGATCCATACAAGAGATTAAGAAGATAGCTTCTCCCAAGCCCAAGACAGGACTTCAGCAGCTATAGTATCGTTGTTGGAGTCCTTTTCTTGTATCAGGGTTCTTAGGCGTTCAAATATCCTGGCTCGTTCCTGTAGGGCAGACAGACGCATAAGTTCATCAATCTTTAAATCCGTACTAGTTCTAAGACTGATAAGGTCTTGTTCGATATCGTCAGAATATGACATAAATCAATTATACATTAGTTTTGGCAAACTGAGCAGCTGCCAGTACAATCTTCGCAAATCATACTTAATTATAGCAAAAGAAAAGGTCCCTTTTGGGGACCTAATCTTCATCTTCGTAATACTTTTTTACTCTGTCTGTCCACCAGACTGCGAAGGCAAGTATTGAAAAGCCAATAATTCCTACTATAAGTTCTAACATTATTCTCCCATAGCAATCTCTAGGGCAAGAAGCTCAAGTGCTTCCTGGTCGATCTTTTCATCAGCATAAAGCTTCTTGATAGATTCAATCATACGGATACGCTCGTTAATCTTGGCTTCGTTAATCTGCTTTTCGTGAATATCTCGCAGATTCTTTAGGGTTTCACTTAGAGATAGTGTTGCGGTTGATTCCTGCAAGGTATCCTGCCTTCCATGCTTCGCCTTCTTCTTTAGAAGGGGTGTGTTCTAATGACATAGCCCATTTGAGCATATCTTCTTTTGCTTTATTTGCAAGAGACTCAAGTCTACGCTTGATCTCTCGTCTTTCCTGACGACTCATAGTCTTCCTTAATGTAATCAAGAATTGCTGAACCCAGCAACTCAACCTTGATTCCGTTGATTTCCACCACGTAGATTTTATCGGGTAGAATGTAGTAACGGAACATATCTGTCATACATATATTATACCAAAAAGGTATTGACAAAGCAATACCTAAAGGGTATAATTATAGAGAAACAAGTCGTCGCTTGGTAGGGTCGAACATCTTAGGACGTTTCTTAAATGCCTTACCATTCTGACGGTCTGAATTACGGATCCCTGATCCTTTACCTTTTTTAGCAGCCATATAGAAAGTATAGCATATGACAGAACGATGGGAAGAGCTTTATAGCAAGGCTCTCAAAGGTATCAAGTTTGAAAACCCAAGCCTGGTACAGCAAATGATTATCAATACCGCAATCCTTGATGGGGTTCGTAAAGAGCGTGAACGAATCTCTAACTATATTGAGGAGAACAGAACCTACATTGAACTTGATGCAGGAGTAGGTATCTACCGAGACAACTTCGATTCCACATCATTGCTCAAATTCATTAATCCAGACGGCGAAAAATAACTAAAAGCTCGGCGGTAAATAAGAGGAACAAATGCTTGACAAGCAAGCAAGTATCCACTATAATATATATAGGTCCATTAAACGAGAGATAACGAATGCAAACCTTTTTACCTTACAAAGACTTCGACAAGTCTGCACAAGCCCTAGACTCTAAGCGTCTTAACAAGCAAATCCTAGAGTGTTACCAAATCCTTAAGGTTCTGTCTAATCCAGATCCTCGTGCAGGATGGCGTAACCACCCAGCAGTAAAGATGTGGCGTGGCTTTGAGCACAACCTGTTTGACTACACCATGGCTATGGTTAAAGAAGCAAATGTACGTGGCATTAAGACTGACAAGAATATGGAAAATCTTACCAACCTTCTTAATGTCCACGGTATTGACTGGAGCTTTGACACTCCAGAGTGGTACACCAATGACCTTACCATGAAGCGTCTTACCACTACACACAAAGCAAACCTATACAAGAAAGACCCTATCTACTACTTTGACTTTCACAGCTCAGTAGCAGAGAGCAATCCATGTTGCCCTAATCGCAAAGAACCTTGCAAGTATTACTGGGTAGCACACGAACAAGTAGCATAAACAACTAAGGAGAAACAAATGAACGACGCAATTATCAAAGAATACAAAGCATTCCAGTCTTCTGGATACAAGACCTGGGGACCGAACGAGCCTAGGGTACAAGTCATTACCAATGACGGAGAACACTGGACTCACCTAGACTTCTCTCTTGAAGAAGCAGAGCGAATCGTAAAGATGGTTCAGGCTGCTATCGAAGAAGCTAAGAACGAACCAGACCACGACACTTCTGCATGGGACGACACACCGTTCTAATGGATAAGTTTTTAAATCTCTTCAAGTGGAGAGTACGTCTAGTCCAGAAAGGTTATGACCTTGGCTGGCAACACGGTTACGAAGCAGGTATGGTTGAAAGACACAACCAGATTGTTGACACTGTAACCGAACATGTCCACGGTATTGATTGGCTCAAGGAAGACATGTTAACAGCAAGAGAGATCGTAAAGGTAGTTAAAGACCATAAACCAGAAACGGAGTTCGTAGGTTGGGAGAAGTAGAAAACCTAGTAGAATATTCAGTCATGTTCCAAGACAAGGATTCAAAGAAGACTGGATGGATTTGGGATGTAGTTCCTGAATTGGATGAAATCACAGCAGCACAGCATGTGCTAAAGCTATCCGTAAAACAGGCGGTAGAGGAAGATCTAGAAGTAGTTGCAATGGCAAGAGCTAATAAGACTATGTTCAAAGAGAATGGAATGTACAGGACTATCTATACATCTCAATTTGAGAAGGTAGATATTCATGCTCCAATCTTCGACGGTATAAAGAATGTCTAATCTTACCTATATAACAAATACACCTATAGGAACTATATGAATCAAGAATGGATGTTGTGGATGATCTGGATATGCCTGATATACCTGATTGGAAAGAGCAATGGACGATAATTTTAGATATCACATATTCCCTGATAAGATCTATTTGATTGAAGTCAAAGGAGTCATAGAAGAGGTTACAGGGCGTGATCTACTACAGGGATATCTCATATCAAGATTCTTCGAATACCCCCTCAAAATCGATTCTGAGGCTGATTAGAGTATGTTTTATGGCAGAGTTATCCACAGATTATCTTACTGTTGTTGATAACTTTTCTCAATAAGAAGATGTTTGGGATTTGATATGAGTAATGGAGCCCATATATAGGGGGCGTTCGTAATCCTTGACACAAGATGTATGCCCCCAAATCCCCATATCACACATATCCCCATTTGTCAAGTATGCATATATAGCCCAATTTGTCAAGTATTTATGCCAAATTGTTATAAAATTCTTATTGAAAATCATTCTCATTTTGATCAAATATCAAACAAAATAACTAGATATTGACCATAAATCAGGAAAAAGCTTATGTTTTCGTAATGTTTTTATATAGGGTATTTGTATATAGTTATATAGGGGATAATTGGTATCAATTGGGATACCCTGGCTACCGCCAGCCCTTCGGGGGTAAGTAAAGAAGGATCGTAATATCCCTATATATACAAACACCATATATATCTATACCACATACCTCTGACATTTAATATGCCATGAATCTGGAAAAATATTTGATGGTTCGTAATGTCTTTTTATGTTTGATAATATTGTTTGATATCGGTGAATCTGGAAAATTTTGGGAAAATCGTAATCCTTTCGTAATGTTTGGCTATTGACAATTTGATCTAAGTGTGGTCGGCTCCATCCAGGCAAAAAGAAAAGCTCCCCCATGAAGGAGGAGCTAATCTATTTATCTATTCATCCAGTTGGAGGAGGTCATCAAGATTATCAAACCCTGTATCTTCCTCAATGTCTAGACTAGCAAGCAAGAGAGCAAAAGTTTCCTCAATAAACTCCCTAGCCCTATCAGTAGCAGGAACAATACCAGCACTAATAGCGTATGCTAACGGCAGACCCAAATCGTTATACTCAATAAAATCTACGAAGTCTCCCTCGTTACGATAGTTGAGCCATAGGTCAGCGAGTATCTGTGTCTTGTTATCAAATGTAGTTTCGTTCATAGTTATATTATACTCCATACCCCAGACATTTTACTGTCTGATGTCCCAGCGATTGTTCTTTGTGAATTCCGCACTCTCAGCAATAACAACTAGTCTATTTACTGATACATTGCGGTATGTGCTTCCAATGATTTCTCCAACCTCTTCCAAATCAAGTGTGAGGTCGTTTACTGTATCAATTAGTTTCTTCGCTACCTTTTCTTCTTCCGTTAGTTTTCTTGGCATTGTTACTCTTTTCTGTTATCTATCAATTGTATCAAATTTAGTGGGGTAGGTCAAGAGTGAAAGGAAAAAACTCTCTCAACCTACCCCTAGGTATACTCCGCCAACCCCTTAGCGGATCGATGTATACCTATCCTCGGAGTAATCTCGACGAGGAGTCCTATATTCATGTGCAGGAGGCAATGTCTCTAGCAATGACTTGATACGTACAGGAGCAAGAGCCATGAAGTTCTCTAACGTGTCAGTCCAGTCATAGCCGTAGTCCTTCTCAGGATATTGGCTACGTAGGTAACGAGCCTCTGCAAACGTTGTCTTGATAATCATGTCAGTGTAGTTAGTGTTGGTGCATCCGTCATCTTCTTTGGTCCACACTACAGGGTTGATAGTGAGGACGTTGTCAGGTACGTACTCGTCTTGGTGGTCATCCCACACTTCTTCGAAGAAGATGTTTAGGTCCCATTCCTTTATCATTAGAACAACTCCTCTTCAATGTCAACATGTACGTTTACTTTGTAGAAACGGCGGACAATCTCTAGGGCTGTGTCCCAGTATGCCAAATCAATACCAGTCTCAATGTGCATTTCCTTGAGGTCCCTTGCGATATTCTCCAAGAGTTCCTCGTTAGTTAGATAACTAGACTTGCTCATTTGCTTGTTCCTCTCCAATAATTTCTGCTAGTTCTTTTCGTGTTTCGGGGTAGATGTTGAATTCGTCTGTATCAACTGTACAGGTGGGGCATTCATCACCGTTATCCATTGTACCATAACCACCATAGCAACCGCAAGTGTCACATTCCTTGTACAACTGAACATAGACTTCTTGGTCTTCGCTATCCCAAGGTACTTCAGTTACATAGTATTGGTAACGATTTACGAATGCCCTGCCAGCAACGATGAAAGCACCACCATCACCATCGACCTCAGTCCACACATACTTGGGGTCTTGGGCAAAGACGAAATCCTGCTCTTCACCGTAGGTTTCAAAGTGCTTCTGGTCATAGCCAACAAGGTGGTTGTCGATTGGCTTGTAGTGGTCACAAAACTCGTCATAAGTAAGATACTTATACATTAGTCTTCATCCAACTCTCCGTCAAGGTGCGATACCTCAACCTCAACCTGATACCAATCGTGGGTGTAGCCCTTTACAGAAGAGTATGGAAGCCACTCGGTTGCTTCTTCCAATGCTCGTTGTTCTGCTTCTTCGTAACTACCTGCTTCGACCTCATACTCTGTGTCGAAGTGGTAGGTGATAACTGCTGTGAATGTAGCCATTATTTCCTTTCGTGGGGTAGGTATAAATTATACCAGTTTTAGAAGTGGAAGTCAATAGGGACGAGATAGATTTCTTTGTTATCTTTCTCAATCTCATCAAGGATATACTTAGGGTTGGTTGACCAAGTCTCCAAGTCAAAGAAGTAAGAGTTGAAGTCCCACTCACCCTGAAGCATATCAATCATCTTCTTGAGGGGGTAGAGTTCGAATGAGTAATCCGTGTTACCAGTGTAACTATCTAGTTTAGCATTGAGGTCAATCTCAGCCTTGTTGAAACTCTCACGATAGTCATTGAACTCTCGGATACGACTAGCAAGACATGTATTTATCTTATCAATGATTACATCGTTACCTGCTTCATAGGCAGAGATAACCATGCTGTAATCGCTGTCATCATACTGGCTGCTCTCGTTAGGGTTCCAACGTCCACCACCTGCGACAAACCAGTCATACCAAGTAGCACCAGAGCCTTCCTCGCCCATGATACCTTCAAGTTGTCGTTTAGCAATGTCTAGGCTGTCTTCTTTGCTAGAAGCCTTGACTGCTACCCATTGTAATACGTGCATGTTCTTCCTTTGTTTGGGGTTATATATAAATTATACGCTATGCTTCGTCGTTTGTCAATAGCGACACACGAAGAATTCCTAAAATCCATTTGGCTGGCAGGGTAGTCATAACTTCATCATTAGCTAAAGTATTATCAATCATCTGTACAAACTGATCGATAGCAGCCTGGTAGCCCTT
>JACCED011327781.1_pt1 | contig 17702 bp, 14 predicted proteins | sample 7455021 | NCBI WGS metagenome assembly JACCED01 (sample SAMN15323456, study PRJNA562643) | freshwater metagenome | isolation source: river surface water | place: USA:Blue River Watershed | collected 2017-08-19 | reverse complement strand
TGTCAGGCACCGTCCGCACGCGCGAAAAGGGCCAGCATCCGGCTACACGCACCTTTCAGGCTTTACGGATTTACATCAATCATGAACTCGAAGAGCTCGAGAGCGCCCTCCCGGCAGCTCTGAGTTTGTTAAAAACAGGCGGACGTATGGCCGTGATTAGCTTCCACTCGTTGGAAGATCGCGTCGTCAAGCAGTTCATCACCGCAGCATCCAAACCGGAAGCTGCGTACGCCCGCCTCCCTCTGCGCGAAAGTGAAATGCCACAGCCCGTTTTGTTGGCCCTCGCGCGGGTATTGCCGAGTGACACGGAAGTCGCGGATAACCCTCGTTCGCGCTCAGCTGTCTTGCGTGTCGCTGAGCGCACACGTACTGCGTTTGGCCCCGAAGGCGCCCAGGCGTTTATGCCTCGCGTGCAGACAGGATCGATGCGCTCCAGAAAAGGAGCGCGTTGATGGGTCGTCTCTGCGTGCTAGCCGCCGTTGTGTTGATGTTTTCAGCGATCTCTTTAGTTACGGCGCGGTACCAGGCTCGACAACTTTATAACCAGTTAGATAAATATACGACGCAAGCAGAAGATCTTGAGATTGACTGGCGTAAGTTGCAGTTAGATCGTGCGCAAGCATCTCGGAATGCGCATGTGGACAAGGTTGCACGAGAAGAGCTTCGGATGAATGTGATTTCGCCCGAACGCACTATCTACGTGAGCCAGCCCCCGGCGACTCAACCGCCCGCAAGTCCGACGAATCCCCCAGCAGGGAGCCGTCGATGAAGCACATGCCGTTCTTCAACAACCCTATGCTCAAGGTGCCATATCCTCTCTGGCGTGGGCGACTTGTGTTGTCATTAATAGGCGTTGCTTTCTTGGCGTTAGTCGCCAGAGCAATCTATTTGCAGGGCTTTACGACCGAGTTTTTGCAGCAGCAGGGTGAGAAGCGGTATGAAGTGACGCAGCCTCTGTATGCGAGCCGTGGAAAGATACTGGACCGCAACGGTGTCGTGTTGGCTGCGAGTATTCCAGCGCGGGCGATTGGCTTCACACCAAAGCACGCTCAAGAATTAAGCCCTGAGCGCCTTAAGAAATTGGCTGAGTTATTGGATATGCCCGAAGCCGATCTTAAGACCAAGATCGATCCAGAGAAGAAGACCTTTATTTATTTGAAGCGTCAGGTGCCGATCGAGGTGGCTCAGCAAATACAAAAAATGCGTGTCCCTGGCGTCAGTCTTCACCGGGACAATCGTCGCTATTACCCCGAAGGCGAAGTGGCAGGAAATATCGTTGGTCTGAATACGCTTGATGATCACGGTCAAGAGGGCGTTGAGCTTGCTTTTAACGATCAGTTGGCCGGAAAGGGCGGAAGTCGCCGTATTTTGCGCGACCGTATGGGCCGGCAGATTGATGATGTGAAGGATATCGATTTCGCGGTAGATGGCCGCGATATTCAGCTTTCAATTGATACGCGCATCCAATATCAGGTCTATCGCGCCTTGCAAGAAGCGATGGTCACGAATAAGGCAAAGGGCGCAGCGGCCGTTGTAATTGATATTAAGTCGGGTGAAATCTTGGCACTGGGCAATATGCCTACGTACGATCCGAACAAGCGCGAAACATTTCGCAGCGGGAACATGCGTAATCAGGCCTTGACTGACACGTTTGAGCCCGGCTCGATCATGAAGCCTTTTACTGTTGCATTGGCGCTCGAACTCAACCGGATTACCCCTTCGACACAGTTCAGAACAGGTAATGGCAAATTCACATATCAAGGATCGACGATCAGCGATGTGAGCGCAAACGGTACGCTTGACCCAGCGGGGATCTTGCTCAAATCAAGCAATATCGGGATGACGTTGATCTCCGAAAAGCTCGAGTCACGTGAGATGTGGACCCGCTTCAACGAACTCGGTCTGGGCCAAATGCCTCAAACGGGGTTTCCGGGTGAAGTGCCAGGTCGCTTGCGTCCTTGGGAGCGTTGGCGTTTGATCGAAAAGGCGACCATGTCTTACGGCTATGGTTTGTCTGTCTCGCTGCTGCAAATGGCACGTGCTTACTCGGTGTTTGCTCGTGACGGTGATATGGTGAGCTTGAGTTTGATCAAGCGAGATCAACCTCCTACTACAACACAAATCTATCCGCCCGATGTTGCTAAGCGTGTTCGGTTGTGGTTAGAGGCAGCAGCAGGACCAGAGGGTGCAAAAGCGGCACAAGTACAAGGTTATCGGGTCGCGGGGAAGAGCGGCACCGCTCGAAAAATTGTTGATCGTAAGTACAGCACAAGTCGCTATCGCGGCTCTTTTGTTGGTTTCGCGCCAGTGTCTGACCCACGGATTGTTGTCGCTGTGACGATTGATGAGCCGAGCTCAGGTGTGTATTACGGTGGCCGTGTTGCAGCCCCAGTTTATGCAAGCATCGTTGGCAGCACTTTACGAATTATGGGTGTGCAGCCCGATGCCCCATTCGCTTCGACTGTTGCAACGACGCAGGGAGGCGCGCGATGATCCACGCTGAACTGCTCACCAAAAATATTTCGCTGCAGGTGCTTGTCGATAAGCTCCGAGATGTCGTTAAACCCCATGCGCAGTTGCACATGGATTCCCGTGCTGTTCAAGCTGGGGATATTTTTGTCGCATGCCCAGGCGTTGTTGGGGATGCAAGAGCCTACGTCGATGCAGCGATTCAAGCTGGCGCCGCTGCGATCATATTGCACGTTGACACCGCAAAAGATTGGCAGGAGCGCACTGCCGCAGTTCCCATATTTGGTGTGGAAGACATCAAGGCGCGACTTGGAGCGCTTGCGGATATCTGGTTTGGTCAGCCATCGGCAGACCTTTGTGTGGTCGCTGTAACGGGTACGAACGGCAAAACGAGTTGCGTGCAATGGTTGGCACAAGCACTTCGAACCGAGGGAGTTCCTGTTGGAGTCATTGGCACGCTCGGCGTGACGTATCCAGACGGGTCCACAACGGATGGGCAGCTCACGACACCCGATGTCGTATCGATACACCGAACGCTCGCTGAAATGCGTAAGCGTGGTGCTGAAGTCGTGGCGCTCGAAGCATCTTCCATTGGTCTTGATCAAGGCCGACTCGATGGCGTTCGCATATCACACGCAGCATTTACGAATCTGTCGCGTGATCACCTCGATTACCACCTGACGATGCAGGCGTATGAGGCTGCGAAATTACGCTTGTTCGCCCAACCGGGCTTACAAGGAGTCGTGGTCAATGTTGATGACCCGGTTGGTGTCAAGGTTGCACGAACCGTAGGGGTACCAGCCGTTACGTTTAGCTTGTCGCGCCAAGCAGATTCTGCCAGCCTGACAGCGCGTGATCTTTCAACGAACTCGCGCGGCGCAGCGTTTGTTTTGTGCGAGAACGCCGAGTGCGTATCTGTTCAGACGCAAGTCCTTGGGGCTCACAACGTCGCGAATCTGCTGTGTGTCGCGGGTCTCTTGCGTCAGCTTGGCTGGAGCTTGTCTCGTGTCGGCGTCGCGTTTGAGAAAATTGAACCTGTTAGTGGAAGATTGCAGCGTATTGTTCCCGTCCTTTCACGTTCTCCAAGCCCAACAGTCGTGGTTGATTACGCCCACACGCCTGATGCACTAGAACGTGTATTACGAACATTGCATATTCTTGCGCAGAGCCGCGGCGCGAAGTTATGGTGCGTGTTTGGTTGTGGCGGGAATCGCGATGCGGGTAAGCGTTCGCTCATGGGGGCGGTTGCGCAAAGGCTCGCTGACCGAGTGGTCGTTACAAGCGACAACCCAAGAGAAGAAGCACCCCAAGCAATCATCGCGGACATTATTGCCGGATTGTCTAGTGGCGCTGCCAATGTATTGATCGAGGTTGATCGTGCCCAGGCGATCCTTCATGCGGTCTTGAGTGCCAACGCGGAAGACATCGTATTGTTGGCGGGTAAAGGACATGAGGCCTACCAAGAAGTGAGTGGCCAGCGTACCGCTTTTGACGACGGTCAGTGGGCACAAGCCGGCCTGATGTTGCGTCAGGAGTGCAGCGTTCAGACCGACTCCAGGAAGCTCGATGCCGGTTCGGTATTCGTCGCGCTGCGTGGTGATAATTTTGATGGCCACGACTATCTTGAGCAAGTCGCCGCATCAGGTGCGGTAGCAGCAATTGTTGATCAGACTAATCCGCAAGTCGCGTTACCGCAGATTGCGCTGGGAGATACGCGTACGGCGTTGCTGACTCTCGGTCGCGCATGGCGCAAAAAGTTTGTACTACCAATCATTGCCGTGACCGGCAGCAATGGTAAGACGACTACCAAGGAAATGATTGCTTCGATTCTGGCTGAATGGGTAGGTGAACCTAATCGGCTGGCAACGATGGGCAATTTAAATAACGAGTTAGGCGTGCCGCTCACATTGCTGAGACTGCGTTCACATCATCAGGTTGCCGTGATTGAGCTGGGAATGAATCACCCCGGTGAGATCGCAGTCCTAGGGGGTGTGACGTTGCCAACTGTGGCCCTTGTCAATAACGCGCAGCGAGAACACCAGGAGTTCATGGTGAGCGTCGAAGCTGTCGCACGTGAAAATGCTGCGGTTTTTGATTCGCTTATGCCCGGAGGGGTAAAGGTATATCCGGCAGACGATACGTTCACGACTCTATGGAATGACTTATCCGGTCAGCATGCATCCAGTACGTTTGGCTTGACTGCACCGGCACGTGTCTGGGCCAGCGACATCGACTCTGATGTTTTGGGGTCTAGCTTCGTCTTGCATACCCCTGTTGGCCAAGCTGAGATTGCATTGCCTGTGCCGGGAATGCATAACGTGCGTAATGCGTTAGCAGCAACAGCGTGCGCGTTAGCGAGTGGAGCGCCCTTGGCTTCTGTCGTTCAGGGATTGCAGAAATTCCGAGCGGCGAATGGGCGTATGCAGCCGCATCGTCTCCAGGACGGTCGTGTACTTATTGACGATACCTATAACGCCAATCCAGATTCCGTACGCGCAGCGATTGATGTATTGGCTAGCTTGCCAGCGCCTCGGGTGTTGGTGCTGGGTGACATGGGTGAGGTCGGAGATAACGGGCCCGCGATGCACACAGAAGTTGGTGCCTACGCCCGATCACGTGGCATTGACACACTATTAACGCTTGGTGAGGCGACTCGCGCGAGCGCTTTAGCATTTGGTCAGGGCGCACGTCATTGCGATTCGCCAGAGCAAATTTGCGAGATGCTTGGAAAGATGGTGATTGCGAGCTTGCTAGTTAAAGGTTCACGCTTTATGCGCATGGAGCGTGTCGTGCGTGGATACACAGAACAGTTTGGGACAACTCCCGGGGAAGTGGTGAAGCATGCTGTATGAGTTGTTCGGTTGGCTGGCAGATAACCACATACGCGGGTTTGGTGTCTTTGAGTACATCACCTTGCGTGCTGTGCTTGCGTGTGCGACCTCATTATTAATTGGGTTGATCGCTGGTCCGTGGGTAATCCGAAAGTTGACTGAATTAAAAATTGGTCAAGCAGTCCGTAGTTATGGACCAGAGAGTCATCTCGTGAAAACAGGTACCCCCACGATGGGTGGCGCGCTAATTTTGATCTCGATTGGTGTGAGTACGCTCTTGTGGGCCGATTGGAGTAATCGCTTCGTATGGGTTGTCTTGCTTGTGACCTTTGGTTTTGGTTGGATTGGTTGGGTCGACGACTATCGCAAAGTTGTACACCGTGATCCAGAAGGAATGCCAGCTCGTCAAAAGTTTTTTTGGCAAGCCTTGATCGGCCTAATTGCTGCGCTTTATCTAACGTTCGCTATTTCTGCACCTGGAACCAGCAATGTATGGCCTTTGATGCGTGACTGGGTAAATAGCGGGTTCACTCTGGTGTTGCCCACCCGTACTGATTTGATCGTGCCGTTCTTCAAAACCGTGAGTTACCCCTTGGGTGTATTTGGTTTCGTATGTTTGAGTTGGTTCGTCATTGTCGGCACAAGTAATGCGGTGAATCTGACAGATGGCTTGGACGGTCTCGCCATTATGCCCACCGTCATGGTTGGATCGGCTCTTGGTATTTTTGCATATGTGGTGGGTCGTGTTGATTACTCGCGGTACTTGCTGTTTCCCTATATTCCTGGCGCTGGGGAGTTGATGGTGTTGTGCGCGGCGCTTGCAGGCGCGGGTCTCGCATTTTTATGGTTTAACGCGTATCCCGCGCAAGTGTTTATGGGGGACGTTGGTGCACTTGCTTTGGGCGGTATGTTGGGTACGGTCGCAATTATTGTGCGTCAAGAGATTGTCTTATTCATCATGGGTGGGGTGTTCGTTGTTGAAACACTGTCAGTAATGATGCAAGTGGCATGGTTTAAATACACGAAACGTAAGTATGGGACCGGCCGACGAATTCTTCGTATGGCACCTTTACACCATCACTTTGAAGTAGGTGGCTGGAAAGAAACGCAAGTAGTAATTAGATTTTGGATTATCAGCATGATGCTGGTATTAGTTGGTTTGGCTTCACTAAAAATTCGATGAACGATTCAACAAACGTTGCTGCATTTCCCTCGCGAGTCCTGATTGTTGGACTCGGTGAGACAGGCGTTGCCGCTGCGCGGTGGTGTCTGCGCCAAGGGGCAAGTGTGCGCGTGACCGACACTCGGGAAACCCCCGCTGGTTTAGACGCACTGCGTCAAGAGGTTGATTCCAATCGGATCGAGTTTCATCTGGGATGTGATGTCTTTGCGGAGTCCCTTTTAGATGATGTAGACGCTCTGGTATTGAGCCCCGGGCTTGCTCCTGGGATGTCGCCTGTGCGTGAGTTGCTGGATGCAGCTCAGGCACGCTCGATTGAAAGCATCGGCGAAATAGAGCTGTTTGCACGAGCGCTTCTACAGCTTAAGGAGGAGCGAGGTTATGCGCCTAAAGTGCTGGGCATTACCGGAACTAACGGTAAAACAACGGTCACCGCTTTAGCGCGACACATGTTGGTAGCCGCAGGTCTGAAGGCTCGCTCAGCGGGCAATATTAGTCCTGCAGCGTTACATGCGCTGATCGAGGCGCTAGACGCGAACGACTTGCCCGATGTATGGGTACTGGAGCTATCAAGTTTTCAGCTCGAAACAACGACCAGTTTGCGTTGTACTGCGGCGACTGTTCTCAATCTCACCCAAGACCATCTTGATTGGCACGGATCGATGGAGGCCTACGGTGCCGCAAAAGCACGGATCTTCGAAATGGCTGACATTTTGCTTGTCAACCGAGATGATGGGCAAGTCACACAAATGGTTTCGTCGTTAGGCGCACTCAATGTCCGTAGCTTTGGTCGCGACGTACCAATGCTTGCTGGTGATGTGGGTATTGAGGTTAACAACGGTGTGACATGGCTCTGTATGAGTGAGCCCACTGAATTTGAAGACGATTTACCCGCACCTGTTAAGCGCAAAAAGAACGCGCCTGAGCCGCAGCGCCAACCAGGTCGAACTGTACGCATGATGCCGGCTGATGCCTTGGGTATCAAAGGCATGCATAACGCATTGAATTGTTTAGCAGCGCTCTCCCTCGCCCGGGCGTGTGGAGCGGGACTTGCGCCGATGCTGCGCGCTGCAACAGAGTATCTTGGCGAGCCTCATCGCATGGAGTTTGTGCGCTCGATTGGCGGTGTCGATTTCTTTAATGACAGCAAGGGAACAAACGTTGGTGCGACAGTTGCCGGTCTCGATGGTTTGGGTCGTCGCTTTGTGCTAATTGCTGGGGGCGTTGGCAAAGGCCAAGACTTTTCGCCACTCGCTCCAATTGTTACCAAGCATGCTCGTGCAGTAATTTTGATTGGACAGGATGCCACGCTCATTGGACAAGTGTTGAGTCCGAGTGGCGTGTCGATCGACTTTGCGCACGATATGCAGGATGCAGTGACACGAGCGTTGAAACACGCCACTGAGGGAGATGCTGTCGTCTTGTCTCCCGCGTGTGCGAGCTTCGATATGTTTCGTAATTATCCGCATCGCGGCCAAGTGTTTGCCGATGCGGTATCTGAGCTAGCACTTGAGCAAGGAGAGGTGGTGTGAGCCTTTTCGCTGAACTGACTGCGAGTGTCAATGCCGTTCCGCCCGGACGCACCACCATGCGTAATTACGACTTGGCATTAATCGTTGCTACCGCTATTTTGGTTGGCATCGGTATTCTCATGGTCTATTCAGCGGCAATCGCGTTGGCAGATGGTCCGCGGGCTCAAAACTTTAGTCGCTACTCATTTGTAATTCGACAATCAGTATTTGCTTTAATCGGAACTTTTCTTGCGACACTGGTGTTGACCGTACCAATTGAGTCTTGGCGTCGGACTTGCATTTGGTTTTTTGGTTTCGCCGTCGTTTTGTTGATATTAGTCCTGATCCCCGGAATTGGGCGAAAGGCAAATAATGCTTGGCGTTGGCTGCCAATCGGGCCGCTGACATTTCAGCCATCCGAGATGATGAAGCTGGCGATGGTGATCTTTACTGCGGACTATGTTATCCGCAAGCAAGAATATATCCAGAGCTTTAGGCGAGGTTTCTTGCCGATGGCTGTCTTGTTAGGTGGAGTCGCTTTCCTCTTAATGAAAGAGCCGGACCTCGGTGCGCTAATCGTCGTTGTTTGCATTGCGATGGGAATTTTGTTTTTGGGTGGAATTAATGCGCGGATTTTTTCAGCGCTCGTAGGAGGATTACTTTTTGCGTTCTCCATGGTGATTTGGCTGTCACCTTGGCGACGTGAGCGCGTTTTCGCCTACTTAGATCCATGGAATCCTGATTACGCGCAGTCTAAGGCCTATCAGTTATCCCACTCACTCATGGCGATTGGTCGGGGAGAGTGGACCGGCGTTGGGTTGGGTGGCAGCGTAGAGAAGTTGCATTATCTACCTGAAGCCCACACCGACTTTATTGTGGCGGTTATCGGCGAAGAGCTAGGTTTTCTTGGCATCTTTTTGGTTATCACTCTGTTCGCGATCATTATTTATCGATGTTTTGAAATCGGTAGACAGGCCATTGCGATGGAGCGTGTCTTTGGTGGGCTCATCGCGCAAGGCGTAGGTGTTTGGTTCGGCGTACAGACGTTTATCAATATCGGTGTGTGTTTGGGTCTATTGCCGACAAAGGGTTTAACGCTTCCGCTAGTTAGTTACGGTGGGTCGGGCATTTTGATGAATTTGATTGCCATCGCGATCGTGCTAAGAGTGGATTTTGAAAATCGCAATTTGATGCGAGGGGGGCGAGGCTGAGTCTGATCTCCCCCGTCATTCTTATCATGGCCGGCGGCACGGGCGGGCACATCATGCCCGGGCTGGCCGTGGCCGATGTTCTGCGGGACCGTGGTTGGACGGTTCGCTGGCTAGGGCACCCTGAAAAGATGGAAGGCAAACTCGTTCCGGCAAGAGGCTATGAGTTGTGTCCGCTCTACTTTGCTGGCTTGCGCGGTAAAGGACTCGTTGATCAATTGAAGGCGCCATTTCGATTCGTCAGCGCAATGTTGCAAGCATGGAAACACTTCACACGCGTCAAGCCAAACGTTGTACTGGGTATGGGTGGTTACGTGGCGTTTCCTGGTGGTGTCGTGAGCGCGTTGCGCGGCAAGCCATTGGTCTTGCATGAGCAAAATGCTATTGCCGGTATGACAAATCGCTATTTATCGCATCTCGCGCGACGCGTCTTGAGTGGCTTTCCAGGGGCAATCTCTGGCGCAGAGGTTGTGGGTAATCCGGTGCGCGACGAGGTTGTGCGTCTTGACGATCCAGCCCAGCGATATGCGCAGAGAAGTGGACCGTTACGTGTGTTGGTCGTGGGCGGAAGTCTTGGTGCGACAGCCTTAAATACTGTCTTACCTCAGGCATTTGCGAAGATGGGTGCACAAGCGCAACCGATCGTGACGCATCAAGCTGGCGCACAGAATATTGATGCCCTGCGGGACGCGTATGCCGAGGCCGGTGTGCAGGCTAATTGTGTTGCATTTATTGATGACATGGCGTCTGCGCTCGGTCAGACCGACCTACTGATTTGTCGCGCAGGAGCGATGACTGTTGCAGAAGTGGCTGCCGCTGGAGTGGCAGCATTATTTGTTCCTTTTCCGTTCGCTGTCGATGATCATCAAACGGCAAACGCAAAATTTTTGACTGATGCGGGAGCGGGCTGGGTGTTGCAACAGAAAGATATGACGGCCGAGAGTGTGGCGCAATGGTTGTCGACCCGCACGCGCGACGAGTTGAGCGCTGTTGCGCAGCGCGCGCGCACACATGCGCAGCCTCATGCAGCACGACGGATTGCTGACATTTGCGAAGAGTTGGCCGGAGGTAGCGCATGAAACACCGTCTCCAGCACATTCACTTTGTGGGCATCGGTGGTTCCGGTATGAGTGGAATCGCAGAGGTCTTGTTGAATTTAGGCTATCGGATTTCCGGTTCGGATCTCGCGCATTCTGCAGTGACGCAGCGCTTGCAAACGTTAGGCGCGACCATCTCCCTTGGTCATCAGAGAGAAAACGTTCTCGGTGCCGATGCAATCGTGACTTCAACGGCGGTGGCAAATAACAACCCTGAGGTGATCGCAGCACGTGAATCTCGGATTCCAGTCGTTCCGCGCGCTGTGATGCTGGCCGAGTTGATGCGACTTAAGCGTGGCATCGCGGTGGCGGGGACGCATGGCAAGACGACGACCACAAGCTTAGTCGCGAGTGTCTTAGCGGCAGGCGGGATGGACCCAACGTTTGTTATTGGTGGCCGACTCAACTCCGCAGGCGCCAATGCAGGTCTCGGCGCAGGCGACTATATCGTTGTTGAGGCTGATGAGTCTGATGCATCCTTTTTAAACTTGTTGCCGGTGATGGCCATCATCACGAATATTGATGCCGACCATATGGATACCTATGGGCATGATATTGCGCGACTCAAAAGTGCTTTCGTGGAATTTACGCAGCGTCTGCCGTTTTACGGAAGCGCGATTGTTTGTTCGGATGACGCAAACGTACGCGACATCATTCCATTCGTGTCGAGACCTCTCATCACCTATGGTTTGAATAGTGATGCGCAGTTTCAAGCTTCTAATGTACGAGCAATCGGAACTCGCATGCAGTTTGATGTTGCTCGAACAACGCGGCAGGGCACACTGCCAAAGCTGTCGATCGATCTAAGTTTGCCTGGTAAGCACAATGTCCTTAATGCGTTAGCTGCCATTGCGGTCGCGACCGAACTCGGTGTTGACGATGCCGCAATCGCGAAAGGGCTGTCGGGGTTCCGTGGAGTCGGACGGCGATTTACTCAAATTGGTGATTTCACAGCGACGAAAGGTGGTACGTTCAGTGTGATTGATGATTATGGTCACCATCCGGTTGAGATGGCCGCAACACTCGCTGCCGCAAGAGGTGCATGGCCAAATCGTCGAATCGTTTTGGCGTTTCAGCCTCATCGTTATACGCGTACACGTGATTGCTTTGAAGATTTCGTCAAAGTGTTGAGTTCCGCCGATGCTGTTTTGCTCACCGAAGTGTATGCCGCAGGTGAGCCTGCTTTAGTCGCGGCCGACGGACGTGCACTCGCACGCGGCGTGCGCGTTGCAGGAAAGGTTGAGCCTGTTTTTGTTGAAGATGTCGCTGCGATGCCAGAAGCAATCAAGAACTTTGCACAAGATGGAGACGTGGTCATCGTGATGGGTGCTGGGTCAATCAGTAAAGTGCCGGACCAACTTGGGAGTATGCGATGACACAGTCAATGGGTCGTGTCGGTGTCCTCTACGGTGGTAAGTCAGCCGAACGCGAGGTCTCGATTATGTCAGGCACAGGGGTACACGCTGCGCTGGTGAGCCAAGGCGTCGATGCACATCTTTTTGATACGGGCGCACGGAGTTTGGGTGAGTTGGCAGACGCAAAATTTGACCGCGTATTTATCGCGTTACACGGTCGATTTGGTGAGGACGGAACGATTCAGGGCGCACTCGAGTTGTTGGGCATCCCCTACACCGGTAGCGGCCCGATGGCGTCTAGCTTGGCGATGGACAAGATCATGACCAAGCGGGTTTGGCTTGAGGCGGGGCTCCCCACTCCTGGTTACGCTGCGCTGCTTAACGAGCAGAGCGTCACGGCAGCGGTTGATCGTTTGGGTTTGCCGCTCATGATGAAGCCACCGCATGAGGGGTCCACGCTTGGGATCGTTAAGGCGACGCATAAAGAAGATGTTCTGGGTGCGTATCGTCATGCTGCGCAGTATGACGATGTCGTGTTGGCAGAACAATTTATTTCGGGTCGCGAGTTGACGGTGGCAATCTTAGGTGGCGGCGAGTCAGCGCGTGCCTTGCCTCTGATCGAAATCGTTGCGCCTGGTGGCAATTACGACTATCAAAATAAATATTTTTCAGATGACACGCGCTATCTGTGTCCAGCGCCGATTGAGTCTGCGCTTGCTACACATATCGCAGAAATTAGCGTCCAAGCGTATCGCGCCCTTGGTTGCGAAGGATGGGGGCGTGCGGATGTCATTCTCGATGCGACTGGTAAAGCCTGGTTGATCGAAATGAATACCTCGCCTGGCATGACGGGCCATTCGCTCGTACCGATGGCAGCAAAAGCAGTCGGTATGGACTACCCCAGTTTGTGTATGCATATCTTGAGTGAGGCTCGCTGCAAAGTGGGTCGCCTCAAACAAGAATAACGGAGCCAGTTGTGTGGAACGAAGCTCGTACGATCAACCGCTTGGCCAACACCTTAATGGTGTTGGCAGTGCTAGCTATGCTCGCAGGCGGTGTGTACTGGCTTATTCAGCGTCCATTTTTTGCGTTGACCGCGATCGAAATCGAACCTGCGCCCAACAGTTCGTTGAAGTACGTGACCCCGGAGAATCTTCAGTCGACGGTGTCAGGAAACTTAACAGGCAATTTCTTCACAATCGATTTGTTAGAAACCCAAAGTATTTTCGAGGAGGCGCCTTGGGTGCGCTCGGCAACTGTTCGTCGCATTTGGCCCAACATGTTGCGTGTCTCCATCGAGGAGCAGCAACCGCTTGCGCTGTGGAACGACAACCAAATGATCAATACTTGGGGTCAAGCATTCACTGCCAACCAGGGCGAGCTCGACGACGACACGCAGTTGCCGCAATTCGAGGGACCCGAGGGCAAAGAACTATTGGTCGTGAATCGGTACGCCGAAATGACGAGTTGGTTTGCACCGCTGGGCTTGAATGTACGCAAGCTATCGCTGAGCGATCGACTTGCATGGGAGGCGACCCTCTCGAACGATATGACACTCGCCTTGGGTCGAGACCCAGGTGCCGATGCTCCGAACACGCAAGCTGGCATTCCTGGAGCCTTACCGTTCGCTGCGCGTATTCGACGTTTCGTACAGGCCTGGCCAGAGGTCAGTCAAAAAACCGGTGGTCGTGCTGTGACGCACGTCGACCTTCGCTATCCCAACGGCTTTGCTTTGACGCTTGCGGCATTGCCAGAACCCACTCAACCTCAAAAGAAACGATAACGCCATGACCCGTGACATCAAGGATCTAATCGTCGCCCTCGACATCGGTACCAGCAAAGTCGTTGCGGTAGTCGCTGAGATTTTGCCTGAAGGCCGTTTTGAAGTGCTTGGTCTTGGCCAGCACGAGTCGCGCGGTATGCGCAAAGGCGTCGTTGTCAATATCGAAACGACAGTCAACTCGATTCAGCGCGCTTTAGAAGAGGCCGAATTAATGGCCGATTGCAAAATTCGCGATGTGTATACCGGTATCGCTGGAAGCCACATCCGCAGTTTTAACTCTAGTGGCATGGTCGCTGTAAAAGATAAAGAGGTCACTGCGACGGATGTGGCTCGTGTGATTGAAACTGCAAAGGCAGTCAACATCCCCACCGATCAGCAGGTGTTACATGTGTTGACGCAAGAGTTCATCGTTGATGGACAGGAAGACATCCGCGAGCCGATTGGAATGAGTGGTTTGCGCTTGGAAGTGAAAGTTCACATTGTGACGGGCGCTGTGAGTGCTGCGCAGAATATTGTGAAGTGTGTGCGTCGCTGCGGACTGGAAGTTCAAGATTTGATTTTGCAGCCGCTTGCATCGAGCTTGGCATGTTTGACTGCTGATGAGAAAGAGCTTGGTGTTGTGTTGGTTGACATTGGCGGCGGCACCACCGACGTGGCGATCTATACCGGTGGCGCGATCAGACATACGGCTGTTTTGCCAATTGCGGGTGATCAGATCACAAGCGATATTGCGCAAATGCTTCGCACACCGACACCAGATGCAGAAGATATCAAACTGAGATTTGGCATTGCCAAGCAAGTACTGGCCGATCCTGATGAGACGGTGGAGGTACCTGGTTTGGGCGATCGAGGTCCAAGACTAGTAAAGCGGCAGGCGCTAGGTGCGGTGATTGAGCCGCGTGCCGAGGAGCTTTTCGGGCTCGTGCAACAAGTGATTCGCGAGTCGGGTTATGAGGATTTGCTTTCATCTGGTGTCGTGCTGACGGGTGGCACTTCGATGCTACCGGGGATGGTCGAGTTGGCCGAGGACGTCTTTCTTAAGCCCGTGCGAGTCGCGGTGCCTGATTACGACGGCAGTTTGGCCGATGTAATGCGTAATCCACGTTTCTCCACGGTCATGGGATTGTTGGGTGAGGCACGCATGCAGCGATTGCGTGGACGAAAGGTCACGCAACAGGCGGGAAGTTTCAAAGCGATTTTGGCACGTATGAAAGAGTGGTTTATGCATTGATTTTGGTGCTTTCGAGCATCGAAAGGATTGGGCGGTCGTTTTATGTTTGCCCAATCTAATGGAGAGGCGTTTCAAACCCGGCGCGGACGCAGTCGGCGGCGAGTTTGAAGCGATTTCTAAATAGTGGTTGGGGACTTTAGAAACGTTTACTTATTAAGACTTGAGGGAGTCAATCATGATGTTTGAAATGTTAGATAACGCAAATAAAGGCACGGTCATCAAAGTGGTCGGTGTCGGTGGTGCAGGCGGTAACGCTGTGGCCCACATGATTAAATCTGGCGTACAAGGTGTCGATTTCATTTGCTGCAATACTGATGCGCAAGCGTTAGCTGCAACGAATGCACCTGTGCAAATTCGTTTGGGTCGCACGGGCTTGGGCGCAGGTGCTAAGCCTGATCAAGGACGTGCCGCTGCAGAGCTCGCTCGTGAAGAAATTCGCTCAGCGTTAAGTGGAGCCAACATGGTCTTCATTACCGCTGGTATGGGTGGTGGTACGGGAACTGGCGCAGGTCCAGTTGTTGCTGAGGTTGCGAAAGAGTTGGGCATCTTGACCGTCGGTGTGGTCACCAAGCCATTCTCTTTTGAAGGCCAAAAGCGTATGAAGATGTCTGAGGAAGGCATCTCCGAACTCTCCAAGTACGTTCATTCGTTGATTGTGGTCCTCAATGAGAACCTCTATGAATTGATGGATGAAGACGCAACGCAGGCAGATTGCTTCAAGGCTGCGGACGATGTGCTTCATAATGCTTGCGCCGGGATCGCCGAGATCATCAACGTTGAAGGTAACGTGAACGTCGACTTTGAAGACGTCAAAACGATCATGGGTGAGCAAGGTCAGGCCATGCTCGGCACTGCTGTTGCGTCCGGTCCAGACCGTGCGAAATTGGCTGCTGAGCAAGCGGTTGCATGCCCATTGCTTGAGGGTGTCGATTTGAATGGTGCACGTGGTGTGTTGGTCAATATCACAGCAAGCTCATCGCTCAAGATGCGAGAGACTCGTGCGATCATGGACCACATCAGTGGCTTTGCTTCCCCAGAAGCGACAGTCATTTTTGGTACAGCCTATGACGACTCGATGGGCGAGAACTTGCGCGTGACCGTTGTGGCGACAGGCTTAGGTCGCGCTCAAAGTCGTCCACACATCGTATCGGGTGTTGAGACTGTTGAGTTACAGCGTACTGGTACCGACAACATGCCGATCATTGGCCAGCAGCAAGATTTCGCTGTGCCTTCGGTATTACGTAATCCGCGTAGCCAAGCTTCGGCGCAAGTGCGTGCGTTGGAAACAGCTGGAATGGAGCATTACGACATTCCAGCCTTCCTGCGTCGTCAAGCCGACTAACTCGCGTCGATTGCTCCCTTGGCTGGCACCCCGAATGGGTGCTGGCATCACGCACGGGTTCTCCCCAAACCCGTGCGTGGTTTCGCTTGTAAATTTGGGTGATTTTTGCGTTTTGTGCAGTGCAATGTTTACAAAAAAAAAGTACAATTCGCTAAGTTTTCAAGAGATTAGCCTGCTTATATGTTTCGCCAGCGCACGATCAAACAACTCGTAAAAACAACAGGGGTTGGCCTGCATTCCGGTCGCCGGGTAGAGCTCACCCTGCGTCCCGCGGCGCCAAACACTGGGATTGTTTTTCATCGCATCGATTTGCCCGAAGTTGTGGATTTGCCAGCGCAGGCCGGTATGGTCAAAGACACGCGTATGGCCTCTGTACTTGGTCAAGGTGCAGCACGGGTGTCCACTGTTGAGCACCTAATGTCCGCCCTAGCTGGTCTAGGAATCGATAACCTGCACATCGACCTGACCGCAGAAGAAGTCCCGATCATGGATGGCAGTGCTGCCACGTTTGTATACCTGTTGCGCTCAGCGGGTATTGAAGAGCAAGGCGTCGCTAAACAATTCTTGCGCGTTCTTAAGCCGATTGAAATTCGTGAAGGTGAGGGCGACCAAGCTAAATGGGCGCGCCTTGAGCCCCATGAAGGCTTTTCGCTAGCTTTTTCGATTGATTTTCATCATCCAGCGATTGATTCAACAGCGAGTTTCGCCGAGATTGATTTCGCGACACATTCTTACGTCAAAGAAATTGCGCGTGCGCGCACCTTCGGCTTCGTGAATGAAGTCGAAGCACTTCGCTCTGCGGGTCTGGCCCGTGGCGGAAGTCTTGATAATGCAATCGTGATGGACGAGTATCGTGTCTTGAATGCTGACGGTCTGCGATACGACGACGAATTCGTCAAACATAAAATTTTGGACGCCGTCGGTGATCTATACCTTGTTGGTAAGCCGCTCGTCGCGCGCTATGTCGCTTGCAAGTCGGGGCATGCGATCAATAATCAACTCGTACGTGCCCTCTTGGCGCAGCAAGATGCCTGGGAGTTAGTCACTTATTCTTCCGTCGCTGAGGCGCCTGCTGCGTTTCGTCAAGAGTGGAAGCTGGCTTGATATCCTGTTCGGCCGGTTGGTGATGGGCGAGTAGGCGGGCCACAGCGTCAGCGAGTGGTCCAGGCCTCAAATTTCTATTTAATTCTTCAAAGGCTTGAAGGTCTTGTTGGTCCAGGGCCCGAGCTTCTTTTTCCGGTTTTTTCGTGTCGGGTAGACCAAGCCCGCCTTGTACACGCAGCTTTATTTCATTTACGTTCCAGCCAGCAGTTTGTAAGTGAGTAGTTACTCTAGGTGCGATCTGACGGAACTTTGCGGCGAAGGCGGCACTCGAAACCATGAGTGTCAGGGTGTGGGCCTCGAGTCTGATCACCTCAAAGGCACCTCGCATTGCGGGCGGGATCGATTCTTCGATTGATGCCCTAAGTTTTAAATGCAATTGTGCAGTGGCTAAAACACTCGCAGCTTGCGAGTCATGGCCCAGCCAGCCGATTAAGTGGGCGCTGCCTGAAGGAGCCGTAGAGCGAGTCCGGCGGGGTGGTGGGCTAGCCATAAGTAAAGGATGTCGATGAAGTTAATTATTATGCCTTCGCGGCAAGGGCAGTATGCACCAATTACGCTAAGCGTTAGCCGATTAGTGATGCTCGTCGGCCT
>JACCED012121024.1_pt1 | contig 17708 bp, 16 predicted proteins | sample 7455021 | NCBI WGS metagenome assembly JACCED01 (sample SAMN15323456, study PRJNA562643) | freshwater metagenome | isolation source: river surface water | place: USA:Blue River Watershed | collected 2017-08-19 | reverse complement strand
TAGGGATTCTTCAAATAGAGCTGCAAAAGATTCAGACATGAGTTTTCACTATAAAGCCGTCAAAAGACTTGACGGGTTAGATTGCACATACCAGTACTCGCGTGGCAAGGACTGGCTCCTAAATTTCCTCAGTGAGATTTCGCCACAGTTATGAGTAATAACTAATTAGCTTGATGCCACTTTAGAACCTGATTCACCGCCTCTTCAATCGTCATCGACGTCGTGTCGAGATGGTGAGCCCCTTCAACAGCTTTCAGTGGCGAATTGCTGCGATTAGCATCGCGGGCATCTCGATCACGTAAATCCTGCAAAAGGACCTGAATATTAGCAGAAAAGCCTTTAGCTATCAATTGTTTATAGCGTCTATCAGCCCTCGCCTCGGCAGTTGCCGTTAAAAAGACTTTTGTAGCGGCATCAGTAAAAATCACGCTAGCCATGTCTCTTCCATCAGCCACTAAGCCAGGTTCTTGTCGAAAAGCCTGCTGTCTAGCAACCAAAGCTTGTCGCACTCCTTGGTGAACCGCGACCTCAGAAGCACGTTTACCCATTTCTTCTTGGCGAATCTGATCGCTGACATCTTCACCATCCAAAATGACTCTATCCCCTTGAAAAATAACATTTAAATTTTTTGCAATCGGGATTAAGTCCGCTTCGATAGCGGTTGAAATACCTTGTTTAAAGCTAGCTAAGCCAACTAATCGATATAAAGCACCACTATCTAAATAGTGATACCCCAAGCGCTCTGCTACTTTTTGAGCCACAGTCCCCTTACCCGAAGCAGTTGGGCCATCGATGGCAATAACAGGGATCAAAGGGCTCTTATCTAGGGTCATTTTGGCGATATTTTCGGGTTTTTTTCACTTTAACAGTGATTTAATTCGTGGAAATATTTCTTAATGTGAAACGTTAAAACTACTCAGATTAGCTAAAAGTAGGCACTTTTGGCCCAAAACTGTTCGAAATCTAGCTCTTGGCTATCAATGCAAATTCCTTAAAGTACTCTGGAAAGGTTTTAGCCACACAAGCTGGATCATTAATTTTGACCTTTAAAGGGCCAAATGCCGATAGTGAAAAGCACATGGCCATGCGATGGTCATCATAAGTATCGATGCCTTCAGCTGGAGTCTTCCATTCTTTGGGGGGTGTTACTTGGATATAGTCATTCCCTGCTTCAACAGTAGCGCCCATTTTCTGAAGCTCTTTCGCCATCGCAGCAATACGATCAGTTTCTTTAACCTTCCAGCTAGCTATCCCGGTTAATTTTGTAGAGCCTTCTGCAAATAAGGCTGCAACAGCCAAAGTCATTGCAGCATCAGGAATAGCTAAACAGTTCAATTCAATACCTTGTAATCGACCACTCGGCGTATCAACGCCGCGCACTTCAATCCAATCATCACCAGCCATGACATTAGCGCCCATTTGATTCAGCGCATCAGCAAAAGCGACATCACCTTGAATACTATTGCGGCCAACTCCAGTAACTCGAACAGGACCATGACCAATAGCACCAGCTGCTAAGAAATAAGATGCTGAGGATGCATCACCCTCCACATGCAAAGTACCAGGACTGCTGTAAGGCTGGCCACTATTAGCTGGAATGTAAAAACGTTGCCATTGATCGTTACGAACTTGAACACCAAATCGATCCATCAGTTTTAGAGTGATATCGATGTAGGGCTTTGAAATAAGCTCGCCAATCACTTCAATACAAATTTCATTTTTAGCGACTAATGGGAGCGCCATCAATAAAGCGGTTAAGAATTGACTGGATACATCACCGCGCACCTTGATGACTTCTTTAGTTTGTATCTGTCCTTTAGAAAGCTTCAGCGGTGGGTAACCTTCGTTTTGCTCATAAGCTACCTGAGCACCTACCATGCGCAAACCATCAACCAAATCACCAATCGGCCTCTCGTGCATCCGAGGCACGCCGTGCAGACGGTAGTCACCACCCAAGATAGCTAATGCAGCAGTCAATGGACGTATTGCTGTGCCAGCATTACCCATAAATAAATCAGCCTGATCTTTAGGTAATTTGCCAGAACAGCCATGAATCACACAGTCGCCATCAGCTTCATCAATACCAACACCAAGGGTTTTAAGAGCTGCGCGCATGACTCTGGTGTCATCAGCATCCAATAGACCTTTTAAACGAGTCGTACCGCTAGCAAGAGCGGATAAAAGCAAAACACGATTAGAAATACTTTTGGAACCTGGTAGAGCAACAGTCCCTTCTGCTTTAAGAAAAGGGCCTATTTCAATAAACTCATGTGCCGCAGAACTCATTAACGGCCTTCCCACTTTTGACGCTCTGCACTTGCGCGTGTGAATGCTTTCAACAAAGCATCGCTATCTTCTTTGGCAATCATGTCTCTTAATAATTTAGTTAGATTGAGATAGTTATCCATCTCTTTTAAAACGGCTGTTTTGTTAGCCAAACAAATATCGCGCCACATTTCAGGACTTGAAGCGGCAATTCGAGTGAAGTCTCTAAAACCAGCACCTGCATGACCAAGTTTCACATTAGCATCTTCAGAGTTAGCCACTTGTAGCATCAATGCAAATGACAACACATGCGGTAAATGTGAAATAGATGCAAAAACTGCATCATGCTGAAGAGCTGACATTCGATGCGTTGATGCTCCTGTTGCCAACCAAAATTGATTGATAGCTTCAACAGCTGGCGGAATATTTTCTTGCAGCGGGCAAATAATGACTTCTTTACCCTGATATAAATCATGCTTAGCGGCACTTGCGCCGTGTTGCGCACCACCCGCAATTGGATGAGCAGGAATGAATTGAGCGACCTTGTCACCTAAGGCAGTTTTGGCAGCCATGATGACATCTGATTTTGTACTACCAGCATCTGTAATCAAAGCATTGGCTTTGATGTGCGGCTCGATCGCATGCAAAATCGAAAACGTTTGCGCCACTGGCACGCAAACAACGATGACATCAGCCTCTTTAGCGCATTGCTCAAGAGTCACAGCTTCATCAATAGCACCCATCTTGATAGCCTCATCAAGATTTTTCTGTGAGCGACCAACACCCAGCACCTTATCGAAAGCCTTGGCTTTTTTCTGAGCTAAGCCAACAGATGCTCCAATTAAACCAACGCCAATAATGCCAAGCGTTAGTGATGCATTTTTTTGAGTAGCGTTCATTAATTAAGAATCTTTTTAAGGGCTTCAATAAATGCTTGGTTTTCTTGAGGCAAACCAATAGAAACGCGCAACCACTCTGGCAAACCATAATTACCAACAGGACGAACAATCACGCCTGCTTTGAGTAATTCCAAATTAACCTTGGCACCTGCAGATGGATCATCACCCACTTTAACCAATACAAAATTTCCTGATGACGGGAGATAACGCAAGCCCATCTGATCAAATGCTTGAGTGAGCTGAAGGTAACCAGCACGATTTAACTCAAAGCATTTCTTTAAAAATTCAACATCAGCTAAAGCTGCGATAGCCGCTGCTTGCGCCAAACTATTCACATTGAATGGCTGACGAATACGATTAAGCAGATCAGTAATATTGTTTTGCGCAATACCGTAACCAATGCGCAAACCAGCTAAGCCATACGCTTTTGAAAAACTTCTTGAAACAATCACATTCGGATACTGGCGCACCCAAGCAATTGCATCATATTGCTGCTCAGGGGTTAGAAATTCGTTGTAGGCCTCATCAACAACAACCACAACATGACTAGGCACTTTTTGAATGAAGGCTTCAATCTCGCTAGCCTTCAAAAAAGTCCCCGTCGGATTATTAGGATTAGCCACAAATACCAAACGCGTTCTCGCTGTAATGGCTTTGAGCATAGCTGGCAAATCATGGCCATAATCACTCGTTGCAGCAACCTCAATTGCTTTACCGCCAACAGCCTGCGTTGCAAGCGGATAAACAGCAAACGCATGTTTTGAGAAGACGACCTCATCACCTTCTTGAGCTACTGCTCGCGCAGTTAACTCCAAAATATCATTACTACCATTACCAAGAGTAATCCACTCAAAAGGAACGTTGAGTTTTTTGGCTAAGGCATTCTTTAATTCAAAGCCATTCGAATCAGGATAGCGCCCCAAATCTTCAGCAGCCTTGGCCATCGCTTTTTTTGCAGACTCTGGCATTCCTAAAGGATTTTCATTGGAAGCTAATTTAACAATTTTGCTTTCATCTAAACCAAACTCGCGCGCCACCTCACTGATAGGCTTACCACCCACGTAAGGAGCTATCGCGCGAACATGACTTAAACCAATTAACTTTTCTTGCCCAACATCGTTGGCCATGATCAATCTTCCTAAATTTAATGACTGCGGGGATAAGACCCCAAATTCTTAAAGAATGCTGCTTCTGCTTGCAACTCACTCAATGCAGCTGCAACCTTTGGATCAGTGGCATGACCATCCATATCAATATAGAAGAAATACTCCCAAGTACCTCTTCTTGCAGGACGAGATTCCAAACGATTCATTGAAACACCATGCTTGGCAAGAGGTGCCAATAATTGATGAACAGCGCCCGGCTTATTATTGACAGACAGAATTACTGAGGTTTGATCCTTGCCAGATGGCTGGCAAGAACCATGACTAATCACAACAAAACGCGTGCGGTTATGTGGATCATCTTGAATTTGGCTTTGAACAGCTTGCAATGCATATTGTTGTTGCGCTGAGTCACCCGCAATTGCAGCAACAGTTGAATCTTGAGCAGCCAACTTAGCAGCCTCACCATTACTGCTAACTGCTTGACGATCTAATTTAGGCGCATTACTCGACAACCAACGCTGGCACTGTGCCAGGGCTTGAGGGTGAGCTAGCACACGCGTAACTCCATCCAATTGACCAGTCTTAGTCAAGAGATGATGTTTGATAGATAAAGCAACTTCACCTGTAATTTTTAAATCTGTATCTAGAAGCAAATCAAGCGTTCTCGAAATGGCGCCCTCTGATGAGTTCTCAACCGGGGCAACACCAAAGTCTGCAGAACCCGCATCAACAGCACGGAAAACTTCATCAATGCTGGAGCATGGCACACGACTAATAGATTGACCAAACTGAGCAAAAGCAGCTTGCTCTGAAAAGGTACCTGCTGGCCCTAAATATGCAACTCGCACTGGCGCTTCAAGCGCACGACAAGCTGACATGATTTCACGCCAGATATAAGTGATGCCATCGGCAGCCAAAGGACTTTTGTTTTTTGCAATTAATCCATCGATTACTTGACGCTCACGCTCTGGACGAAAAACTGGGGCATTCACATCATGTTTAATTTTCCCAACTGCCTGAGCTGCTTCTGCTCGCGCAGCTAGCAAATCTAAAAGCTGTTGATCAATTGAGTCTATGCGAGCGCGCAAAGGCGCTAAATCTTTATCATCAGCAGCCACGTTCAAACTCCTTCATGTACTCAACCAAAGCTTGCACGCCAGCCATCGGCATTGCGTTGTAAATACTTGCTCGCATACCACCTACACTCTTATGGCCTTTGATATTCATAAGGCCAAGCTTAGAGGCTCCTTCCACAAACGAATCATTCAATGTTTCATCTTGTAAGTAGAAAGTCACATTCATACGTGAACGACAATTAGTGGCAACCTTACTGCTAAATAAGCTGCTGCTATCAATGCAGTTGTATAGCAAATCAGACTTGGCAATGTTTTGCTTTTCCATGGCAGCAACACCACCTTGGCGCTTTAACCATTTGAATACAAGACCTGCCAAATAGATGCCATAAGTTGGAGGTGTATTCAACATAGAATCATTTTCAGCTTGCTTAGCCCAATCCCAAACCATTGGGGTAATAGGCATCGCATGACCCAAAAGATCTTTACGAACAATCACAATACTTAAACCAGCCGGTCCAATATTCTTTTGCGCACCACCAAACAAAACACCGAAATCATTGATATCCCATACGCGAGACAAGATGTTGCTAGAAACGTCAGCCACTAATGGCTTACTGACCTTAGGCACATGTTGAAATTCAACACCACCAACCGTTTCGTTCGAACAAATATGCACATAGGCAGCATCATCAGAGAGCTGCCAATCTTTTTGATCGGGAATACTTGTAAATCCAGTTGAAGCACTGGATGCAGCAATATGAGCCTGCCCATACTTAGCAGCTTCTTTTGCCGATTTTTCTGTCCAAATGCCTGTAACCACAAAGTCAGCCTTAGGGCCATTCTTTGCAAGGGGCATTAAGTTCATAGGGATCGCTGCGTTTTCACCAATAGCGCCGCCTTGTAAAAATAAAACGGCATAACTATCAGGAATATTCATAAGGCTACGAAGGTCTGCAACTGCTTCTTCATAGCAAGCCATGAAAGGCTTGCCACGATGACTAACTTCCATCACGCCCATACCCAACCCATTCCAGTTGAGCATTTCATCTGCTGCCTGCTTTAAAACTTCCTCAGGGAGTGTTGCCGGACCTGGGGCAAAGTTAAAAACTCGGCGATCAAACATTCTCCGGCTCCCCGCCCTCATTTCCTTCAGGCGCATCAGTTGCTGCTTGCGTCGAATCAAGGTCAGAATCTTCTTCCTCGTCATCATCGCTTTCAGCAACACGCTGTAAACCAGATAGCTGAGTGCCTTCGTCAACGTTAATGAGTGTTACACCTTGAGTTGCACGACCCATCTCACGAATTTCAGAAACTCGTGTACGCACCAAGATACCGCCAGTTGTAATCAACATAATCTGATCTTGCTCAGAAACTAAAACAGCAGCAACAACTTTGCCGTTACGCTCTGTTGTTTGAATAGCAATCATGCCTTTAGTGCCACGACCATGACGTGTGTATTCTGAGATTGGCGTGCGCTTACCGAAACCATTCTCAGTTGCTGTTAGAACGCTACTTGGAATAGCACTTGCTTCGCCTGACTCAGTAGCAGGTGCGTCTTGACCTTCGATTTCAGAAGGCGCCACCAACATCGCAATCACTTCATGAGCTGCGTCTAAATTTATACCGCGAACACCGCGTGCTGTTCGACCCATTGGACGAACGTCATTCTCATCAAAGCGAACTGCTTTACCAGCATCAGAGAACAACATCACATCGTGACGGCCATCAGTAATGGCGGCACCAACCACGTGATCACCCTCATCTAAGTCAACAGCAATAATGCCGGCCTTACGTGGGTTAGAGAAATCTGACAAACGTGACTTCTTCACAACACCCTTGCGAGTCGCCATGAATACATACTTGTCGTCTTCATAAGCCTTGATTGGAAGAATGACCGTAATCTTTTCACCTTCAACCAATGGGAAGATGTTAACGATTGGTTTGCCACGTGATGCACGACCACCTTGCGGCAACTCCCAAACCTTCAACCAGTACATGCGGCCACGATCTGAGAAACACAAAATCGTGTCATGTGTGTTGGCGACGAATAATGTATCAATCCAATCTTCATCTTTGGTTGCTGTCGCTTGCTTACCTCGACCACCACGTTTTTGTGCGCGGTACTCAGAAAGCGGCTGACTCTTCATGTAGCCACCGTGAGACAAAGTCACCACTAAATCTTGCGGCGTAATCAAATCTTCAGTGAACAATTCTGTCGCATTCATTTCAATACGTGAACGACGACCAGTGTCATTACCTGCTTGACCAAACTCAGCTTGAACAGCATTTAATTCTTCAGTGATGATGGTTGTAATACGCGCAGGCTTTGCCAAGATGTCCAATAAGTTAGCAATCTCAAGCATCACCTCTTTGTATTCATCAACAATCTTGTTTTGCTCTAAACCAGTCAAGCGTTGCAAACGCATTTGCAAAATCTCTTGGGCCTGATCTTCAGACAAGCGATACAAGCCGTCTTCTTGCATACCCACAGCAGGATCAAGATCTTCAGGGCGGAATGAATTACGTCCACCAGGAGCATCTTTTTCTGCACGAGACAACATTTCACGAACCACTTCAGAATCCCAAGACTTCAATAGAAGTTCTTTCTTGGCTTCAGGAGGAGTTGGAGCTGCTTTAATAATACGGATGAACTCATCGATATTTGCTAGAGCAACCGCTAAACCTTCCAAGACGTGCCCACGATCACGCGCTTTGCGCAGTTCAAATACTGTACGGCGAGTTACAACCTCTCTGCGGTGAGAAAGGAAGCACTCCAACATCTGCTTAAGGTTAAGAAGGCGTGGTTGGTTATCCACCAACGCCACCATATTCATACCGAAAGTATCTTGAAGTTGTGTGTACTTGTACAAGTTATTCAAAACCACTTCAGGAACTTCGCCGCGCTTTAATTCAATAACAACGCGCATACCTGACTTATCAGACTCATCGCGAATATCGGAGATACCCTCAACTTTTTTCTCAGTAATAAGTTCAGCGATGCGCTCAAGTAAAGTTTTCTTATTAACTTGGTACGGCAATTCATCAACAATGATGGATTGGCGTGAACCACGATCCATATCTTCAAAATGGGTTTTGGCGCGCATCACCACACGGCCGCGACCAGTTCTGTAGCCATCCTTCACACCCTGGATACCGTAAATAATTCCAGCTGTTGGGAAGTCAGGCGCCGGAATGATCTCCATCAAATCATCGATGGTGCATTCTGGGTTTGATAACAAATGTAAGCAGGCTGATACAACCTCATCTAAGTTATGAGGAGGAATATTAGTAGCCATACCCACAGCAATACCTGATGATCCATTGATCAATAGGTTAGGAATCTTGGCAGGAAGAATCAAAGGCTCTTTTTCACTACCGTCGTAGTTAGGGCCGAAATCTACAGTCTCTTTATCCAGGTCGTCTAATAGCTGATGAGCTATCTTTGCCAAACGGATTTCCGTATAACGCATCGCAGCTGCGTTATCCCCGTCAACGGAACCGAAGTTACCCTGGCCATCAACAAGCATGTAACGCAAAGAAAAGTCCTGCGCCATACGAACAATCGTGTCATAAACAGCAGAGTCACCGTGCGGGTGATATTTACCGATAACGTCACCAACAATACGAGCAGACTTCTTGTAAGCCCTATTCCAGTCGTTATTTAACTCATGCATCGCGAATAAAACGCGACGATGTACTGGCTTTAAACCGTCTCTGACGTCTGGCAGGGCTCGGCCTACGATCACGCTCATGGCGTAATCTAGGTAAGAACGACGCATTTCGTCTTCTAGGGATATCGGGAGTGTCTCTTTGGCTGCGTTATTTTGTGTAAGTTCCATACAACAATTTTATCACCCCAAACTGTTATTTATACTATTTATAGTGATAAACTATTGCGGACCATATTAGATTGGCCTCCACACAGATAACAAGAGGGAAAAATGAAAAAACTACTACAACTATTGGCTATTGCAGGTATTGCTATCAGCTCTAGCGTTTTTGCACAAAACGTTGATAACTGGGTAAACAGCTCAGGTATCGTTTGGAAGAACGGTACAAACGAACTATGCTGGCGTGATGCCAACTGGACTCCAGCAACAGCTGCTAAGGGTTGTGACGGTGCTATTGCCGCAACTTTGCCTGCTGCTATGAGCGCAAAAGTATCTTACACAGCCGACGCTTTGTTTGACTTTGACAAATCAGTTTTGAAACCAGCTGCTAAAACAAGCTTGGACAACTTAGTTGGTCAAATCAAGAGCTTGGCTTTAGAAGTTGTTATTGCTACAGGTCACACTGACTCAGTAGGTACTGATGCTTACAACCAAAAACTTTCTGTTCGTCGTGCGACAGCAGTTAAGAAGTATTTGGTAAGCAAAGGTATTGACGCAAACCGCATTCAAATTGAAGGCAAAGGCGAATCACAGCCAGTTGCTGACAACAAGACTAGCGCTGGTCGTGCTAAGAACCGTCGCGTTCAAATCGAAGTTATCGGTACACGTAAGAAGTAATTCTTACTACTCCGTTTAAAAGCCCGGCTAGCCGGGCTTTTTTATTGCCTATTTTTGGGGGTAGCGGCTAATTGCCATGGATTTAACATGAATCATGTAGCTTGTTTAGAATAGAGTCATGAATGCAGATCAAACCGAAATCGAAAAATTTAGCGCTCTAGCTCACCGCTGGTGGGATCCAACTAGTGAATTTAAGCCATTACATGCTATCAACCCATTACGCCTGGACTGGATACAAAAGCATGCTGAGATCTCAGGCAAAAAGGTTTTAGACGTTGGCTGTGGTGGCGGCATCCTCACAGAATCAATGGCCAAAGCCGGCGCACAAGCAAAAGGTATTGATCTATCTGAGAAAGCCCTCAAAGTGGCAGACTTACATAGTTTAGAAAGCGGTGTGGCCGTTCAGTATGAATACATCAGCGCTGAAAATTTGGCTGCAAAAGAAGCTGGTCAATATGATGTTGTAACCTGCATGGAAATGCTTGAGCATGTCCCTGATCCATTGAGCATCATTAAGGCATGTACTCAGTTAGTAAAACCAGGCGGCAAAGTTTTCTTCAGCACACTGAACCGCAATCCAAAGTCCTACCTTTTAGCCATCATTGGGGCAGAATATATTTTGCAGATGTTGCCAAAAGGTACTCACGATTACAAAAAATTCATCAAACCATCAGAGCTGGGTGAGTTTTTAAGAGAGGCTGGTCTAGAGATGAACGAAATCATTGGCCTTAGCTACAACCCTATCACTCAGGTCTATTCATTAGGTCGAGATACAGACGTCAACTATTTAGTGGCTTGCACTAAAAAATGATGACGACAAAAACTAAATCACCCTTGTTTAAGGGTGTTTTTTTTGACTTAGATGGAACACTTGCAGATACTGCACCTGACTTAGTGGCAGCAGCTAATCTTTTAAGGCGGGTCAGAGATTTACCAGAGCTCCCCTACGCCCAATTGCGCCCAAAGGCCTCTGCGGGAGCTCGAGGTCTAATTGAAGGCGCATTTGGATACAACCCAGATCATCCTGAATTTGGAATCTTGCGTGATGAATTCCTTAACAACTATGCCGAAAATATTTGCGTGCACAGCACCTTGTTTGATGGCGTTAATGAATTACTAACTCAACTTGAAAATCAACAGATTGCTTGGGGCATTGTTACCAACAAGATTGAGCGATTTACAAATCCACTTTTGAAATTAATGGGTATTGATGAGCGAAGCCAAGCTAATATCAGCGGAGATACAACGCCATTTTCAAAACCACACCCTGCTCCGATTTTGAAAGCAGCAGAAATTTGTGGGTTAAGCCCCGCAGACTGCTTATACGTGGGTGATGACTTAAGAGATATAGAAGCAGGCAAAGCAGCTGGCATGAAAACAGTAGCTGCAGCCTATGGATACTGTGGCTGCGATGAGCCAATCTCTCAGTGGGGCGCAGACTTCATCATTACCCCCCCAGGCGAGCTAAAGTCGATTATTTTTTCTTGAAATGCTTAAATAAAATCAACGCCAGCATCACCCGCAGTAAAAGTTCCAATTGTTTTAGCATGAGCAAAGCCAAGCTCTTGGAATTTCTTTAAGACCATCAATTCATCCTCTGGCGCACAAGATACTAACAGTCCGCCACTGGTTTGCGGATCAGAAACAATCTTCCGCTTCCAATCAAGATTGCTATCAGCGATAGATATTTCATGACCATAGGCTTCTAAGTTTCGCTTCGAAGCTCCAGTTGCGGTGCCCTCTTGAACAAATTTAAGCGCTTCTTCAATAAAAGGAATTTGCTCAAAACTGACCTGGGCTTTTAATTTTGAGCCACGGCAAATCTCTAATAGATGTCCGGCCAAGCCAAAACCAGTGACATCAGTTAGCGCATGAACACCGGCCATCTTGGCAAGATCAATTCCTGGAGTGTTAAGTTTAGTAGTGTGCTCAATCATGGTGGCATAACCAGAATCACTTAAAGCACCTTTCTTTAAGGCTGCCGATAGCACCCCCACCCCCAAAGGTTTACCTAAAATAATCTTGTCACCAGACTTAGCGCCATTATTTTTCTTAACGTTATTGGGGTGGACTAAACCAATCGCAACAAGGCCATAAATGGGCTCCAGCACATCAATTGAATGACCCCCAGCAATCGGAATACCCGCCTGAGAACAAACTGATTCTCCACCAGCTAGAATTTTTCCAATAACCTCTAATGGCAATTTATCTAAGGGCATTCCAACTATGGCCAAGGCCATAATAGGACGACCACCCATGGCATAAATGTCTGAAATAGCATTAGTGGCAGCAATACGACCAAAATCAAATGGGTCATCCACAATTGGTGTGAAAAAGTCAGTAGTTGCAATTAAAGCCTGCTCGTCATTTAAGCGATAAACAGCAGCATCATCACTAGTCTCAATGCCCACCATCAATGCCTCAGGCATGATTTTCATCGGTGAATTAGCAAGAAGTTTTGAGAGGACGCCTGGGGCTATTTTGCAGCCACACCCACCACCGTGGGAGAATTGAGTTAATTTAATAGTCATATTGATAAAAGTTAGATGAAACCATCAGCAACAGCGAACGTAACACAACTGCAAGACTTTGATGAAGTTATTGATGTACGCACGCCTGATGAGTATGCAGATGATCATATACCAGGAGCTATTAATTACCCAGTTCTATCAAATGAAGAACGTGTCATTGTGGGCACTATGTATAAACAAGTGTCTTCATTTGAAGCCAAAAAATTAGGTGCTGCTTTTATTGCAAAAAGAGTGGCTTACTACATTGAAAATAATTTCATTGATAAACCTAAAAACTGGAAACCACTCATTTACTGCTGGAGAGGTGGCAAACGCAGTGGATCAATGACACATATCTTCAGACAAATTGGTTGGAATGCGCATATTCTTGATGGTGGCTATAAGTCCTATCGTAAAGATGTTGTTAGTCAGCTCAATGAATTGCCAACCCAATTTCAATTTCAGGTAATCACTGGGATGACTGGCAGCGGCAAAAGTAAAGTGCTGGAAAAGTTATCCGCCATAGGTGCTCAGGTATTAGATCTAGAAAACTTGGCTCAGCATAAGGGCTCTGTATTAGGCAATCTTCCTGAATCACCCCAGCCCAGCCAAAAAAGTTTTGAAACTCAAATACTCACGCAGCTTAAAAAGCTGGATTGCGAAAAGATCGTATTTGTTGAAGCTGAAAGTCGAAAAATTGGAACTCTCCATGTGCCCGACACCCTATTAGAAAGGATGCGCAAGAGTCCTTGTTTGCGCATAGAGGCGACCACAGATGCGCGAGTAGCATTTTTAATAGATGACTACCCTTATTTCATCAATCAGCCTGATAATCTAATTAGTACCATCGACTTTCTAAAAGAGTTACATGGCAAGGAAAGACTAGACCACTGGAAAACATTAGTTCATCAAAAAGAATGGCGCCAACTGGTTTCAGAATTACTTGAAAAGCATTACGACGCACTTTACAAACGTTCACAAAATTCCAATTATGTGAATTATGAGAAAGCGCCGTGTTATCAAACTGCAGACTTATCTGCCAAAGGAATTGAAATTTTAGCAACGCAAATTTTGATGGGTAGCCATCATGTATAAATCTTATCTTCACGAATCAGACTATCCACTTATTACTTGGGATGAGGGTGAAACAACCCACTCTTGCCGCTGGAGATCTGAAAAGGGCTCACCAGCACCCAAGAAATTGATAATTGCTGATGACACACTCACTGCAGATGAGGCCTATACCCTTGCATGTGAAGGTACTGGCATTATTTGGCGAGGTGATTTTCAAAATGCTAAACAGCTACTCCAAGCACTTGCTAGACGAGCAGATAAGCCTTCAAAAAAGAGTATTCGCAATAAATCAAAAGCCAGAAAACCTGGTGAAGGACTTATCCCCTTAGCAAAACCGATGTCTGAAATTTTTCACCTACATCGCCAAGCACAATCGCAAAGAAGTCGCACATTGGGCATGCTGTTAATTCAGTTTGAGCCTGATCACACCATTCCACTTCGCCGCTCACCAGATGTTTCAGAGGCATGCCTAGCAGTTTATGGAGAGGTCAATGAACCCTATGTCACATCGCTGAGAGAACTACTTGGATTTATTGGATCCTTAGAATGGCGTAAAAAAGGTATGGCGATTGATGCCATTAAAGACCTAGGTGATGGCCGTATTCATCCACACTATGGCGTCTTTGCTCCAGTTCGCTCTGAGTACTTGGGTCTTTTAGAAAAAGCGCCTTTCCCTGCGGCCATGACTGGGAACTCTTTGGCATTTGATATTGGTACAGGTACGGGTGTATTGGCAGCTGTTCTTGCAAAGCGTGGCGTACAAAAAATTATTGCTACTGACCAAGATGATCGAGCTATTGAATGTGCTGAAGAAAACTTTGAAGGTCTTGGCATCAAAAAACAAGTCAAATTATTAAAGACTGATTTGTTTCCTGATGGGAAGGCACCATTAATTGTTTGTAATCCGCCATGGGTTCCTGCACGCCCAAGCTCACCGATTGAATTTGCTGTTTACGATCCAGAAAGCCAAATGCTGAAAGGATTTATTGCAAATCTTGCAGATCATCTAAGTCCTGGTGGAGAGGGTTGGTTAATCTTGTCTGACTTGGCTGAGCATTTAGGTCTTCGCACTCGAGCCGAACTTTTAGCTTTAATTGAATCTCATGGACTAAAAGTATTAGGTCGATATGACGTTAGACCAACCCATGCAAAAGCCTTGGATACTCAAGACCCACTTTATCGAGCCAGGGCTGCCGAAGTCACATCTCTTTGGAGATTGGGAGTCTAAGCAAATTTCTCATTTGCTTAATACTTGAATGGCATTACGTGAATAAGGTTTTGATCTAAGAAGATGGGGAGAGATTCCCCCTCTTTAATTCGACCCCTCTTTTTACCTGTCATGGTGACGTTCACAATATAACCAGGCAAATCTGAACAAGACAATTTGGCCATGGTTATCTCACCAAGATCTTGAGCCTGAATAACTGTAGCTTGAAACTGAGCAGCGGTTGAGTTTTCTGAGTGCCACAACTCAACACCATCAACAGGAATAACCCAATTCACCTTTTGACCAGCTCTAATTTTGCCTTTATCTCTGACGATAAGAATAGGAGCATCAGGCGGGGTATCAGAAGACGACATTCCAATCCAACGCAACAATCCATATCCTGAGGTGCTTGATGGTCCTAACCACTCTCCTTGAAAACGATTCTGAATTCCAAGTAAATCAGCAACACGGGCATTACGTGGCGAACCATGAATGATCCCGGGAGAACCTGTTTGAAGAACAACTCCGTCATCCATCACGACTAACTGGTCAGCCATTAAGCTGGCCTCACGCAAATCATGAGTCACAAGAACAATAGGAATACCCAATGATTTACGCATATCAATTATTAATTGATACAAGTCCTGACGAGTCATTTGATCAACAGCAGAAAATGGCTCATCTAATAAAAGTAATTTAGGCTCTCTAGCTAAGGCTCGCGCAATAGCCACACGTTGCTGCTGCCCACCTGACAATTGATGTGGGCGGCGCACTTGCTGATCAGGAGATAGTTGAACATGATTTAACCACTGCTGAGCTTTAATAAATCTTTCATGCTTAGGTAAATGCATGAGTGATAGCGCCACATTATGAATTGCATCTAGGTGCGGCATCAGAGCGTAATGTTGAAAAACCATGCCAACATGGCGATCCTGTGCAGGAATAAATATATCTTTTTTTGAGTCAAACCAGACTTCGTTCCCAATCTGAATTCTTCCAGATTCTGGCTTCATTAATCCAGCCAGCACACGCAGAACTGAAGTCTTGCCCGCACCGGATGTTCCAACAATCGCTAAAAGATCACCTGCATCGCAATTCCCAGCGCACTCTAGCTTCATCGGCAGAGACTGATGAATATTGAAGATCAATGAGGTATGACTCATCTCTTTGGTTTCCTCATGATCTTAGCGGCCGCAAAAAATGAGACAGCCACAGCACTTAAGGAAAGTAGCAACAATAATAGAGACATGCGATCCGCAGATTCAAAGTCAAATGCTTGAACCCGATCATAAATAGAAATAGCGATCGTCTTGGTTTCGCCAGGGATATTACCGCCCATCATCAAGACCACACCAAACTCACCCAAAGTATGAACAAAAGTTAATACTGCTGCCGATAAAACACCTGGCCATACCAATGGCAACTCTATATACAAAAAAGTTTGCCAAGCGGACAAGCCACTCACCGCTCCTGCATCAATGAGTTGTTTCGGTATGTTGTCAAACGCTCGTTGGGTAGGCTGCACAATAAAAGGAATGTTAAAAATCATAGAGGCCACTAATAAGCCCATAAAGCTAAAACTTAATTGAATGCCCAATACTTCTTTTAACCAAGAGCCCAAGCCAGAGTCACCACCTAAGGAGACCAATAAGTAATAACCCAAAACAGTTGGAGGCAATACCAAAGGTAAAACAATGAGGGCTTCAACAAAAGACTTGCCGGAAAAATCTGAATAGGCCAACATCCTTCCCACCCAAATACCAAGCGGTAACAAAATCAGCAATGTGAGACCTGCTAACTTAAGAGATAAACCAAGGGCTTGCCAATCCATCTATGACCTTTGATGTTGAGGCGCAGAAAAACCAAAGCGCCTCATAATAGATTGAGCTTTCGGCTCACTAATGTATCGATAAAAATCTTCTATCACTTTAGGCGCATCTTTCATTAGAGCCATACGTTGTATTAAAGGCTGATGCCATGATTCAGGGATCAACTCAAAATGACCCAAACGTTCAATCGATGGCGATAAGGCAAGTGACTGAGCGATGATGCCTCCCTGGGTTGAGCCAGAGAGCGCAAATTGAGTCGCTTGTGAAATATTTTCACCAAAGACCAACTTACTCTTGATGCTCTCCCACAGACCAGCCTTCACAAGCGCCTCTTTTGCTCGCATTCCATACGGTGCATGATTAGGATTAGCTATAGCAAACCTTTGAAGACGACCATCTTTGATTGATTGTCCAAGATCTTTTAATTGTCCATCAGCCTTTAGGGTTGATTGATTAGGCACAATCATTCCAATTCGACCCTTGGCATAAATCTGACCACGATCTTTGGTTTTGCCTGCATCACTTAGCTTAAAAATGAAACTTTCATCCGCAGACATCAGCATATGAAACGGTGCACCCTGAATAATTTGCGTATAAAAATGCCCTGAAGAACCAAAAACTAAACGTACTTGTTGCCCCGTGTCTTTTTCAAAATGTAGGGCCACTTCTTCTAGTGAAAACTTAAGATCTGAAGCTGCGGCAACAGTTGGCTGGGATTGGGCAAAAATAGCGCCCCCTCCACATATGAGCGGAAGCTGGGATAACCACTTGAGACATTGACGACGAGAAGTCAAAATCAGATCCATTTGATTGATGAGCGCTATGAAGAATTATAGTCTTCGCGTAAACTTTATTAACATCAAATCTAGATGAAAAAAAGCCAACCGGTTAAGGTTGGCTTTTTAGTTGTTGGTGGAGCCGGCGGGGATCGAACCCGCGTCCGCAAATCCTCCACATAGAGTTCTACATACTTAGTTGTGTCATTTAATTTAACTAATTAGTCACGGACCAACACGTTACAAACTAGCGATTCACTAAATTTTCGAGCTGCACATCGTGACACTATGCAACCTTATCTCTTGTAAATGACCCTGATGTAGCTTTGACACTACCTGACCCAAGAGAGAATCAGTTCAGGGGCTGCAGCAATTAAGCTGCTAGTGCGTAACGTTCGTCGTTAGCAGTTATTACATTCCCATTGTTTTACGAGATGACGGGTCCTCGGTATGCCCTC
>JACCED011335903.1_pt1 | contig 17713 bp, 13 predicted proteins | sample 7455021 | NCBI WGS metagenome assembly JACCED01 (sample SAMN15323456, study PRJNA562643) | freshwater metagenome | isolation source: river surface water | place: USA:Blue River Watershed | collected 2017-08-19 | reverse complement strand
TCAAGCTGCTGCAAGAAGCGCAGCGGCTTGCGTTCAACACCGGAGCGACTCAGACGCTTGCGCAGCAGCTCCCTGGCTACCAGGTCGCAGGCTTCTCGCCGGCGCAGTTGGCCGCGATCCAGGCCACTGAGCAGCAGGGTGTCGGGGCCTTCACGCCCTACATGACCGCTGCCAACCAGGCGCTCGGCGGGGCTTACTCGACCACTGGCGAAGCTGCCGACATCTTGCGTGGCGCTGACACCCGCAAGCAGTTCACCGATGCGCAGTTGGCCATGCAACAGGCTGGCGGTGCGGCCGCTGGCATCACCGGCGGTCTCAAGCCCATTGAGCAGGGCCTGGGCTATCTGCAGGCTGCTGGCCAGCGGGCCGTGGCTTCTGACACTTCGGCCAGGTTCAACCCGGCCTTCCAGGACATCAACACGGGCCTTGGCTCACTGGCCACGGCCCAGAACATGGCGGCGCTGTCCAGCCAGGCGGACCTGCGCCCGGCCACTGCAGCCATCGGACAAGGGCTCACGGGCCTGACCGAAGCGCAGCGCATGGCTGCGATGAGCATGGGTGCGGACCTATCTGGCTCCCAGGCACTCCTGAGCCAAGCTGCTGGCATGACCGCTGGCGCGCGCCCGGACTTCACCGGTGCGCAAGGCGTCACCATGGGCGGCCTGCAGCAGGGCTCGCTCGCGGCCCAGCAAGCAGCTCTGGCGGCCCAGCAGCCGGGCTTTGGCCAAGCCAACGCCTATCTGGGCATGGCAGGCCAGGCTGCGGCCCAGGCCGGCCCTTCTGACTTCACCGGCGCTGTCCAAGGCTTGGGCGGTGCTGGCCAGACGGCTGCGCAGGCCTCTCAAGCCGCTGCCCAGGCTGCCGCGCAGCCGGGCTTCAACATGGGCGTGTACAACGCCATGACCGCTGCGGAGCAGGCCCGCTTGGCCGCTGCGCAGCCGGGCTTTGAGACCGCAGGCCGCACGCTCCAGCAGGGCATTGCCCAACTGGGCGGGGCCACACAGGCCTACGACCCGACATCGGCTCAGGCCTTCATGAATCCGTACCAGCAGCAGGTGATCGACGAGACCATGCGTCAGATCAACCGCCAAGGTGCGATTGCGCAGCAGGGACTGGCGGCACAGGCCGTGCGCTCCGGTGCATTCGGCGGAGAGCGCGAGGGCGTTCAACGTGCCGAGATGGAGCGCAACCTGATGGATCAGCGCGCCAGCACGATTGCCAACCTCCTGTCGCAGGGCTACAGCCAGTCGCAGGCGCAGGCCATGTCGGCGTTCGAGCAACAGCAGCAGCGCCAGGCGCAGGCTGCACAAGGCATTGGCCAGCTCGGCAGCCAACAGGCTGCCTTGGCCGCTCAACAGGCAGGCCTTGGCCAAAGCGCCGCGCAGCAGCTCGCTCAAGCCGCGCAGTTGCAGACTCAGGCCGCTGGCCAGCAGGGTCAGTTGGGCTTGCAGGCCGCGCAGCAGCGCTTCCAACAGGCTGGGTTCGATGCTCAAACGGCCATGCAGATGGCTCAGTTGCAGCAGACCCAACAACAGCAGCAGGTGCAGCAGTCTCAGTTGCTTTCAGGCATCGGCAGCTTGTACGGCCAGCAGGCGCAGGCGCAGGGCGCTCTTGGCCAGCAGGCCGCGCAGACTGCCATGCAGCAGGCGCAGCTCGGTCTGCAAAGCGGTGCCCAGTTGGGGCAGTTCGCGGCCCAAGGAGCACAGCTCGGGCAAGCCGCCGCCGGTCAGCTCGCCAACATCGGCCAGACCGTGGGCCAGCAGGCCGCGCAGCAAGCGCAGCTTGGCCAGGCAGCAGCAGGTCTCTACGGCAACCTTGCTTCGCAGCAGATCGCTGGTGGCCAGGGGCTGGGTCAGCTCGGCGTGCAGCAGGCAGGTCTTGGCCAACAGGCCGCAGGCCAGTACCTGCAGGCCGCCAGCCAGTACGGCAACCTTGCTTCGCAGCAGGGCGCGCTTGCTGGCCAGGAGGCTGCGATCAACCAGAACATCGCCAATCTGCTGATGCAGCAGGGCCAGCAGTACGGTGCCATGGGTGGCCAGATCGCCAACATCTACGGCCAGCAGGGTCAGCAGTTCCAGGGCCTTGGCCAAGGGATTGGTGCGCTGGCTTCGCAGCAGTTCGGTATCGGTCAGCAGCAGGCAGCAGGCCTTGGTCAGTTGGCCGGGCAGCTTGGCCAGCTCGGCGTGCAGCAAGGTGCACTGGGCCAGACCGCGCAGGCGCTGCAGCAGGGCGACATCAACTTCCTGTACAACGTGGGCCAGGCCCAGCAGGCATTCAACCAGCAGACGCTGGATGCGCAGCGCGCCAGCGAGCTGCAGAAAATTTACGCTCCCTACCAGCAGGCCGGCTTCCTGTCCGACATCTACAAGGGCGCACCGTCGAGCCAGATGTCCACGCAGGTGGCCAGCCAGCCGACGGCCAGCCCGTTCCAGCAGGCAGTGGGTATCGGCCTGGGCGCAATCTCGACAGCCGCCGGGGCCAAAAAGGCAGGGCTTTTCTAAGGGGTCATGATGGACGACAAAATGATGAACGAGGAGCAGGATGTCGAGAACGTCGGCATCATGCAAGGCTTCATGGACGACATGGAGGACGAGCTCGAAGACGAAGACGAGCTCGAAAATGAGGAGGAAGATGCGGCCGCCATGGAGCGCCGCCCGGACTCCCCTGAAATCCTCATGAACAACCTGCGCGGCGACATGCGCTCTATCGAAGCGCGCCGCGATGAGCTGGCCGATCTGGTCGGCTACGCCGCTGCCTCGGAGACCCCCGAGCCGGTGCTGGCGATGCTGCAGCCGATCCTGGCGCAAGGCGGCGGCTTGGGCGCGCTGCCCCAGTCAGCAGCCGTGGCCCAAGGACCACAGCCCCCGATGATGCCTCCGATGCCCCCGGCAGGCGGACCTGCTGGCATGCCTCCGGGCGCACCGCCCATGGTCCCCGGATCAGAGATGGCACCGCCTCCTGACAGTGGCGGCATTGCTGCGCTGCTGGCCGGTGCTGGTGGCCCGCCTCCTGGTGGCGCTCCGGCAGGGGCTCCTCCGATGCCGCCCGAGCAGCCGCCCATGCAGATGGCCGCTGGTGGGTACGTTCAGCGTTTTCAAACGGGGTCTGACGAGGACGGCGTGACCCCTGCTGGCGAAACGTCCTCACTCGGCTTCTCCCCCACCCCTGAGATGGTGGAGATGGCGCGCACCCAACTGACCAACATGCTGGCGCAAAAGCCGCTGGCAGTGCCGGACCTGGCCACTGAGTCGGCCCGGCGTGCCGAGATGTACAAGAAGATCATGGGTGACAACACGGAGTCGCGCCAGGCGCAGCTCCTGCTGTCGCTCGGTCAGCGGGCCTTTGGCTTTGCTGGCAACGTCGATGACCAGGGCCGCCCCTTGCGCGGATCGTTCTTCTCCCGCCTGGCTGGTGCTTCGCGCACGCTGCCCGGCGAGATGGCGCAGTACATCGCGGCCACGGACAAGGAGCAGCGTCAGCTCAAGCTCATGGGCATGCAAGCGGCCGAGAAGGAGATCGCCGGCACGAAGGAGCAGAACCTCAAGCTGCTGGACAACCAGCGCAAGGCGTTCGGCGACATCCTCAAGGCTGCTGCCAAGGACAAGAACCCGCAAGGCGGCATCTTTGGCAGGGGCGTCACCGGTGGCGCGTTGAACTTCATGTACATGAAGGCCGACGACTTTGCCAAGGGCAAGCTGGACCCCGAGAACGAGCGCGCCTTCATGACCGCGATCACGGAGTACACGCAGCCCACACTGGTCACCTACACCAACCCGCTGACCCAGGAAACCGGCACGCGCGAGCAGCGCAACCAACTGCCTGACTTCGTGGTGACAGCTCTCAAGGCCCGCAACATGGCCGTGCCAACGACCACCGGCGGTGCTCCTGTCACTGGCGGCGGCCGCGTGGCAGCTCCCCAACCGGCGACGGCCGCCCCTGGCCGGGCTCGTCCCGTGCCGGCTCCTGGCGCGTCGGTCGCGGACCTGCCGCCCGATGTGGCCAACGTCGCGCAAGCGGCTCCGCAGTCCACGTTCTTCGATCTGGCCAGCACCGGTACCGGCTTCGTGCCCGTGCTCGTGGCAGGTGTGGCGCGCAACATCCCGCTGGAGGCTGCTGGCCGCATCAAGCCGGAGTTCCAGCAGGCCACGACCATGCTGGAGAACATGCGCAACCGTGTGGTCAACGTGCTGCAGGAGAATCCACGCTTTGCCGAGGGCGAGCGCAAGCAGATTCTGAGCGAACTGAATCTCGGCCCACGGCTCTTGGACAACAAGCAGAGCTTCATCAACCAGATCATCGCGCTGGACAACGTCTTCAGCGGCATCGAGGACAAGACCACCGCGCTCACCCAGGCGCGCGAGACGGGCATGGAGAAGCGCCGCGAGGCCTTCAAGAAGCTCGAAGAGGTCAACTTCGTGCGTGACCTGCTCGGCGTGCGTCAGCGCAAGATCGACAACACCGATCAGTGGAAGGCCGCAGCGCCTGGTGAGTACCTTGTGTTCGACCCGAACCGCAAGATTTACGTCTACGCTCAGAAGAAGGGGACCCAATAATGGCTCCGCCCACCCCCAAAGCACCGACGCTCGAAGAGCTGTATCCCGGCATCAGCACCACCGGCAAGACCGACGCCGAAAAGGACGCCGAGCTGGCGCAGACTTACCCGGGCCTGACGCCGGAGCCCACCATGGGCGAGGCCGCAAAGGAGACCCTGCTGGGCGCTGGCCAGGGGCTTGTGCGTACCAGCCCTATGGTCGGTGGCGCGTACATGGGCCTGAAGGCAGGTGCTCCGTTCTTCCCGCCCTACGGTGCCATTGGGGGCATGATCCTGGGCGGCGCGACCGGCTTCTTCGCCGGCCGGCAGGCCGAGCAGTTGTTCCCTGGCGTCTCCCGTGAGGACCTGATTCCCTACCGCGAGGGCGGCAAGACCTTTGGCGACTCCATCGCCTTCGCTCCGACAGCCTTTGGCATCCCGCAGATGACGGCCAACCGCGTGGCGCGGTTCGTCTCCGGCATCGGTGATGCAGCTCGCCGCAACCCCAAGGCTTTCCTGCTGGCCGAGACCTCCGCTGCCGGTGGCGCGGGCGTTGGCGGTGGCCTGGCCGAGGCCTACGACCCCGGTGCTGCTGGCACGCGCTTCGGTGCGGAAGTGGTCGGTGGCCTGTTCTCGCCTGGCCGTCTGCTCATCAACGGCACGACGACAGCGGCTGACTTTGTCGGCAAGATGCGCTCGACGGTCAGCCAGACCGGCCGTGAAGCACGGGCCGCGAACCGCCTCTACACAATCCTGACAGAAGCTGGCGAGGACGTGCCGCGCCTGATCCGCGAGCTGGAGCGCCCGCTGCCCGGTGGCGTGGCCACGCCCACGTCAGCCCAGAAGACCGGCAGCGTTGCGCTGTCGGAGCTGGAGACCACGCTGGGCAAGGCCCACGCCCGCTTCATGGGCGAGAGCATGGAGCAGGGCCGCCAGGCTTTGCGCGCCTACCAGCTCTTGGCAGATCGACTCAAGGACATCGGCACGCCGGACGCTCTACGCAAGGCAGCCGAGCTGCGCGAGACCGCGTTCAACCAGATGCTCAACGGCCGCCTGGCCGCAGCAGATGCCACCGCAGCAGACAAGATTCGCCTCATCTCACGCGACACGCCCCAGGCGCGCCGCCAGATCGGCGAGATCGTCAAGATGGAGACCGAGAACGCCCTGCGCAGCGCCCGCGACTACGAGTCCAGCCTGTGGCAGGCGGGCCTGGCTCAACTGACCAAGCCGAGCAAGGCCACGGTCACCAGCACGGTGCCCACGGGTCTCGTGGATGCTACTGGCCAGCCGATCACGCGTCAGGTGACACAGGAAGTGGTCCAAGCACCACGGCTCGCGCCCAGCCGCACGGTGCAGGACTTCCTGCAGCGCACGCTGGAGATCGGCGACGCGGTGTACACGAACACCATGCCCAAGGTGGTCAAGGACATCATGGCCGACTTTGGCGTCACCGACGACGTGGTGCGCAAGTACAAGCTCGGCAAGAACACCCAGGAGTTCATGGACACCGGTGCGGTGCCTGCTCGCTTTGTGCCCAAGGCCAAAGAGGTGGACATCGCCGAGCTGATCAACTACCGCTCCAACCTGCTCAAGCTCTCGCGTGAAGCTGCTGGCCGGGGCGAGGTGGCCAATGCCGACTTCTACAGCACCCTGGCCGAGGGCATGCTGCGCGATCTGGAGGGCGTGAAGAACCCTGCGTTCGACTCCGCTCGCCAGTTCTCCAAGGCATTGAACGACACCTTCACCCGCACGTTCGCGAAGACCGCGTCTGAGACGGGCGATCTGACCCGCTCCGGTGCCCAGCGCATCCCTGCGGAGACCCTGGTGCTGCGCGCCTTCGGCTCCAACGCCGACGTCACCGCCCAGCGGATGACCGAGATCGAGGACGCCGTGAAGTTCATGGCGGCCCAGTATGACAACGCGGTGGCTCAGTTTGGAGCCAGCAGCCCACAGGCCTTGGCGCTCAAGCCCCAGGCCGACCTGGCCCGCAGCCGTGTGTCGTCGATCACGGATGCCCAGGCCCGGGCCCTGCGTCTGATGGCTTCCAAGGCGGTTGATCCGTCCACTGGCCGCCTGAATGTGCGCCAGCTCGAAGGCTTCATCGCACAGAACAGGCCGATGCTCGACAAGATGGGCATCACCGGTGACCTGCGCAACGCCACCACGGCCGAGAACGCCCTGCGCGCCACGCAGGAGCAGAACAGCTTCATCAACAAGACGCTGCGCAACCAGACAGCGTTTGCTCAACTGCTGAAGTTTGAGAACCCGACCACTGCGGTGTCGGAGGCGCTCAACAGCCGCTTTCCTGTCAAGAACGTCAGCAACATGGCCAAGCTGGCGTCAGCCGGCGGCCCAGATGCCGTCAACGGCTTGAAGTCCACGCTGTACGACTACGCCTACACCAAGGCCGGCGGCAACAGTGGGAACTTCAACATCCAGGCTTTTGACGACGCGCTCTTCAAGCCCATCGCGCCCAATCAGCCCTCGCTGATCAACATCATGCGCGCCAACAACCTGATGACGCTGACGGAGGTGAAGAACCTGCGCCAGCTCATCAACCCGATGGTGCGCATCGAAGAGGCCATGGGCAACAAGCGCGTGCTCGACAACGTCGTCGAGGGCGCGGATGCGGTGAGTGAGCTGGCCATGCGTGTGATCGGTTCGCGCATCGGCACGGCAGCAGCTCCCAGTGGTCCTGGCTCGCTGATCGCGGCCAGCGCCGGCTCCAAGGCCGTGCGCCAGCTCTTCGACAAGATGCCGACCATGTTCACGCGGGGCATCATCGAGCAGGCCGCTCAGGACCCGCAGTTCATGGCACTGCTGCTGCGTCGGGGGACCACGGAGCGCGAGAAGCTCAACATCGCCCGCTCGCTGCACAGCTACATGCTGATGTCCGGCTTGAACTACGCCACGTACGAAGAGCCACAGCCCGCGCCCCAGGCCGGCACTCAAGCCCCGTTCACCCAACAGGGCCAAGCAGCGCGTGCGCTGCGTCAGATGCCGCCGGCTCCCTCTACCCGAGGCGTGCCGTTCATGCAGCAGGGCGGTCCTGGCCAGCCACCCAAGGCGGGTGGCGGCGGCCCCGCCGCTCCGGCTGCGCCTGGCGGCGCGGCATCCATGCTGCAGCAGCTCTTCCCGTTCGACAGCATCACAGGGCTGGCAGCGCAGCGGCCGCCGCAGTAACCCGCTCCATCCACGCGGCCTTGAATTCCTTGAATTCTCGGCCCGTGGTGGTGAACTCCTGCGTCGTGCCATCCTGCACGGCAATCAGCACAGCAGCAAAGTCAATGTCGGTGCCGTGCATCGCGTCGTGCGCAATCGCGTAAGCCGCGAGCTGGTGGAAGTAGTCCGTGATGAACTCAAAGCGCTTGGGTTTGACCGACTGCTTGAAGTCCACGATGGCCAGCTTGCCCCGGTAGGTCGCCACGAGATCAGTGGTCCCCGCATAACGGCCCGCCAGGTGCACTGACACCTCGGACCCGTGGACCGCCTCGATTTCGGGGAAGTACTTGTTGGCCAGTGTGAGCGCCATCAGGTGCCCCTTCATGGCCGCCCAGTCCGTGCCGAACTTCAGCGCCTCGCCTGTCAGGATGGCCTCCAGCGTGGTGTGCATGTTCGTGCCGATGTAGGCCGCTTGCTCTTTCTGTCGTAGGGCTTCTTCGGGCCCGACCCGCTGTGCCCAGGCTTCAAGCTGGGCCTTGTCCTTCGTGCGATCCAGGATGGTTGTCACCGAGGGGACATGTCCAAATTCCGGCACTTCGTAGACACGTCCCGACGACGTGTCTATTTTTTGGAGTTTTTTGTACTCGAACCGAAATTCCCAGGGGATCAGATGAGCCATTGCTTGATGTCCTCGCCCAGAACCTGGGTCGCGATGTCGATCTTGTTGCGCAGGGCCTTGACGATCTTCTCGTCCACCGTGCCCGGGGCGATCAGATCGATGTAGGTCACGTTCTTCGTCTGGCCGATGCGGTGTGCGCGGTCCTCGGACTGCAGCCGTTTCTCCAGGTCGAAGCTGTTGCTGTAGTAGACCATCGTGGCCGCCGCTGTCAGGGTCAGGCCGTAGCCACCCGTGCTCGGGTTGCCCACGAAGAAGCGCAGCTCGTCGTTGGGGTCCTGGAAGCGGTTGACGATGCGCTGGCGCTCCTCGGCCTCCGTGTCCCCGTAGTAGGTGGCCACGCTGCTCATGCCGTACTCCTTCTGCAGCGCGAGCTTGATGGCCTCGATGTCGTGCCGATAGTTGGCCCAGATGATCATCTTGCCGTCGGTCGCCTCGACGATGGCCATGAGCTCATCGATGCGCTTGTTGGGCAGCTCTTTGATCGTGCCGTCGTCGAGCTTGACGTGGCCGCAGACGATCTGATGCAGCCGCATGAGCTGCGTGAGCGCGTTGACCGTGCTCACCATGCCGCCGTCGATCAGCGCCATGGCCACAGCCTTCATGTCGTTGTAGGCCTTCACCTGCTCGTCCGTCAGATCAACCTCACGCTTGACGTAGAGCTTGTCTGGCAGGTCCAGGCACTCCTCCTTCTTCACGCGAAAGCTGAAGCGGTCGAGCTTTTCTTTGAGCTCATCGAGCCGGCGGTAGCCCACGATCTGCTTGAAGCTGTGGCTGGCGAGCTGGCGTTCCACCACCACCGCGTAGCGAGCCTGAAAGGCGTAGTAGCTGCTGATGTTCAGGCAGCCGTCGGACAGGAATGCGCACTGCTGGTACAGGTCCATCGGGCTCTTGGTGACCGGGGAGCCCGTGGCAATGCGCCTGAACCGCGCACCACGGCCCACCTTCTCGGTGTTCTTGCTGCGGGCCGAGCCTGGCGTCTTGATGGTGGTGCTCTCGTCGATGATCATCATCGCGTCGTGCACGAAGAGAAAGCGCTTGGCAAAGGCCGTGCCCTTGGCCGTGCTGAAGGCCTCGACGTTCATGCACAGAATCTTCAGGTCCTCGGTGGACACGAAGAGGTCATCGAGCGCCTTTGCCTCGGCCTTGCGGGGGCTCGGCGACCAGATGGCCATGCGGTGCACAATGTGCTCAGGCAGGTGCTTGGGGATTTCGGTGTCGTACCAGTTGCGGTACACGCCCTTGGGTGCCACCACCAGCACCGCGTTGATCTTGCCCTTGTCGTAGAGCATCGCGGCGTTGTTGATGAGCATGAAGCTCTTGCCCGTGCCCATGTCGGCAAAGAGTGCCGCTACAGGGAAGTCCCAGAAGCGCTGCAGGTAGGCCTGCTGGTGCAGGAAAGGCTTGTTCTTGAACGGGTAGGTCTCAAGGAATCGGTCCATGTGTTCTCACTTTCTTGAAGGGGGCTTGCGCGGCCCTTGTTGAGAGTGTACACTGGTCGCTCATTTCCAGAAAGGAGAAATTCAGTGCCAACTGTGTACGTCGTGTCCGAGACCACGAATCACAACATTGCGAGTGCTTTGGACTACGGCAAGATCGAAACCATTCTGCCGCCTATGGCGCAGATCGCGTTTTCAGTCGTGCCTACAGTACGACGCATCCAGCGCAAGCTGGAGAAGTTTTGCGACGATGACTTCCTGCTGCTCATCGGCGACCCCTCTGCCATAGGTATCACCTGTGCAGTAGCTGCGGCCCGTAACAACGGCCGCTTCAAGTGCCTCAAATGGGACAAGCGCGAAAGGCGCTATATTCCGTTGGAGGTTGATCTTTTCAAGAAAGGAGAAAGTGATGAGTCTTACGAATTTATTTGAGAACGATGCTGACGCCCTGCAAGTTTCTGACGAGCAGGTGACAGGTATCTCTGGCCTTGCACGTCGTGCTAAGTTGCTGGAGAAAGAGCTCGCGGACCTGGAGAAAACCCTCTCCGAGAAGAACGAGCAGTACCGTAAGCTGACCGAGCAAACCATACCTGAGGCCATGGCCGAAGCAGGTATGAAAGCGTTCGCGATGGAGGACGGTAGCAGCATCAGTATCAAACCGTTCTACGGGGCCAGCATTCCGAAGGCCCGTCAAGCTGAAGCGTACCAATGGCTGCGCGACAACGGCTTTGACGACATCATCAAGAACACTGTGAGCGTGCGGTTCGGTCGCAACGAGGACGAACTGTGCTCACGTCTTCTCACGCTTCTGGGCGAGCAAGGCTATCCGGCCGAGCAGACCGAGAAGATTGAGCCCCAGACCCTCAAGGCCTGGGTGAAGGAGCGTATCGAGAAGGGGCAGCCCGTCGATACCGATCTTTTTGGCGTATTCATTGGCCAAAAAGCTGTCATCAAGTCTGTTTAACACGAACCACGAAGAAAGGACCATGAACCATGGCTAAGACTGATATTGCGGAACAAAAGGCCAGCACCGCACTGGCGATCATGAGCGACCTGGAGCAAGACGCCGGTCAAGGTTTCGAGAACATGAGCCAGGAGGACTATGCACTGCCCTTCCTGCGCCTGCTCACGAGTACCAGCCCGGAAGTCGGCGATGTGGATGGTGCCCTCCCCGGCATGATCCTCAACAGCGTCACCGGCGAGCTCTTTGACGGCAAGCGTGGCGTGCAGGTGGTACCTTGCGCGTACATCCGTCAGTACATCGAGTGGGCCCCGCGTGGCCAAGGTAGCGGTGCTCCCGTGCACATCTACCCGGCTACCAGCGACATCCTGTCCCAGACGCATCGCGATCCTGGTGACAACAAGGACTACCTGGACAACGGCAACTACATCGAGAACACCGCCAATCACTACGTGATGGTGATTGACGAGAACGGTGTCCCCAGCCCTGCGCTGATCGTGATGAAGTCCACGCAGCTCAAGAAGAGCCGCAAGTGGAACAGCATGATGCAGTCGGTGAAGATGACGGGCAAAAACGGCCTGTTCACCCCGCCGATGTACAGCCAGATTTACCGCCTGACCACCACGGCCGAGTCCAACGACAAGGGCAAGTGGTTTGGCTGGGAGATCGAGCGTACGGGTCCGGTGGAGTCCAATGACATCTACATGGCCTGCAAACAGTTCGCGCAGTCTGTCAGCGCGGGCGACGTGAAGGTCAAGCACGAGGGTGCGGAGGGGGCCGAGAGCCACGCAGGACCAGCACCGTTCTGAGTTTCGGGGCCGAAAGTGGTTGGGTCACGGATAGTTGAGTCGTTCCAGGTAGCTCCTGGAAGGCAAAACACGGGTACCCGCCCAACCATGAGTAGGCCCCACCTTACAAGAAAGAAGAAATGACAGACATCACGCGGTTCAAGGCGATATTCAGTGGGCTCGATATTGCATACGGAACCTACAAGATCGAGGGGTCCAAGGAGAGCGGCAAACAAGCCGGCAAAGCGGTCGTGGTGCGCAAGCCCCCGACGGATGATTTGTGGACCAAGCACCTGGAGGGCGTTGATCCCTCGCTTGGCATCATTCCGATTCGGGCGGACAACACGTGCATCTGGGGCTGCATTGACATTGACCAGTACCCGCTGGATCACCAGGGGCTGATCAAGCGCATCCGCGAGATGAACTTGCCGCTGGTGGTATGCCGCAGCAAGAGTGGTGGTGCGCACGTTTTCCTGTTCGTGAGCGAGCCGATTCCGGCCGCCAACATGCAGCGTTACCTCAAGGCCTGTGCAGCATTGCTGGGCGAGGCAGGGCGCGAGATTTTTCCCAAGCAGGCCGAGATACTGGTCGAGCGGGGCGACACCGGCAACTTCCTGAACCTGCCGTACTTCGGCGGCGATCAGACCATGCGCTACGCCATCAAGGACGATGGCACGGCGGCGACGCTGGAGGAGTTCTACGAGCTGCACGCAAAGTGGGTGCAGCCGCCTGACATTCAGCCACCGGAAGAGCCCAAGAAACCCGATCACCCCATCAAGGACGGCCCACCATGCCTACAGGCTATCTGCGCTCAAGGCGTCCCCGAGGGGACACGCAACAACGCCCTGTTCAACATTGGTATCTTCCTCAAGCGGGCCAAGCCCGCGACCTGGGACAACGAGCTGGCCGAGCACAACGTGAAGTTCGTGCAGCCAATGCTTCCCAACAACGAGCTGCAGGTCATCATCAAGCAGCTCCACAAGAAGGACTACAAGTACAAGTGCAAGGACGCACCGTTGAACAGCTTCTGCAACAGTGGTCTGTGCAGAACCCGCAAATACGGTATCGGTGCGGACGGCCCTGACGCACCACAGCTTTCATCCCTGTCCAAGTACAACAGCGAGCCGCCCCTGTGGTTCCTGGACATCAACGGCAAGCGCATCGAGCTCGACACCGAGGCGCTGTACAACCAATCGGCTTTCCAGAAGGCCTGCGTCGAGAAGATCAACGTGCTGCCTCCGACACTGCGCAAGCAAGACTGGGAGCAGCTCCTCAACGCCTTGCTTCGTGAGATGGTCGAGAGTGAGCAGATCACTGAAGCGCCCGAGGACACCAGCCTGACTGGACGCTTCAATGATCTGATGGAAGAGTTCACGACCCACATGCAACAGGCCATGGACCGCGATGAGATTCTCATGGGCCGGCCTTGGGTGAACGAAGACGAGGCCAAGGTCTACTTCCGCATGAAGGACCTGGAGGCGCACCTGATGCGCAACAACTTCAAGGGCCTGACCGCACCGAAGATGGCCCAGCGCATCCGTGAGCTCGGCGGTGAGCCGATCAGCTTGTTCCTGAAGAACCGCACCGCACGCTGCTGGCGCATGCCGATGTTCGGCAAGCAGGATTCGCCCTTCGACACACCGGAGCAGAAGAAAGCAAGGAGCCCATTTTGATCCGTCACACGTCAGGTGAGGCGGTCTGGCGACTGCCGGACGTCGAGCCTCCGCCAGGCGGCAGCAAGATTTTGCTGCTGACCGTGGGCGGCGTGTGCGTGATGGGCACGTGGATGAACAACGCAGGGTTCGTGGCCTGGGCACCGCTGCCCGCGCTCACACCCGAAGTCAAAGAACGACTGAGAGGCACCAAGCAATGAGCATCACAAAAGTGTTCGGGCCACCAGGCTCAGGCAAGACAACCTTCCTGCTCAACGTCGTCGAGATGGAGCTCGCCGACAACGTGCACCCCACCAAGATCGGCTACTTCTCCTTCACCAAGAAGGCCGCCACTGAGGCGCGTGACCGCGCCGTGGCCAAGTTCCCGCAACTGCGCCCCGACAGCGACTTCCCATGGTTTCGCACGCTGCACAGCCTGGCCTACCGGTGCCTGGGCATCGGCACCAAGGACATGATGACGCCGGAGAACTACCGCGAGTTTGCGCTGGAGGCCGGCATCGAGATCAGCGTTGGCCAGGGCGAAGACGACTTCATGGTGCAGGCGGACAACCCCATCCTCAACGAGATCAACATCGCACGGATCAAGGGCCTGGACCTGAAGACCCACTACAACCAGTCCGTCATGGGGCTGGAGTGGTTCCACTTCGAGTACGTGGAGCGCGCCTACCGGCACTACAAGCAGTCGCGCAACCTGCTGGACTTCACTGACCTGCTGGAGCAAGTGCTCCTGGAGCCGGACCGCCTGCCCCGGCTCGACGTTCTCATCATCGACGAGGCGCAGGACCTCTCACGCTTGCAATGGAGGCTGGTTGAGCAGTTGGCACTGCGCTCCCAGCGTTCGTTTTTGGCAGGCGACGACGACCAGGCCGTCTACACCTGGGCAGGAGCCGACGTGGACAGCTTCCTGAGCTTCGAGGGCGAGATCAAGGTGCTGGACCAGTCCTACCGTGTGCCGGCCAAGGTGCACGCCCTGGCCAACAACGTGGTGCGCCGCATCCGCAAGCGCCAGCCCAAGGTCTGGAAGGCGCGCGAAGAGACCGGCGTGGTGGAGTACTACAACGACTGGCACCACGTGGACGTCTCCCATGGCGAGTGGCTGGTGCTGGCTGCGGCCAACTACATGCTCACCGACATGCACGACTGGTTGAAGAGCCAGGGCCTCTTGTTCGAGCGCCACGGCCAACGGTCCGTGCCCGAGGCAGTGCTCACCGCCGTGCTGGGCTGGGAGCGGCTGCGCAAGGGCGGCGAGGTGCCCTTCGAGGTGGTCAAGGCCATCTACAAGTACATGGACACCGACTGCGTCAAGCACGGCCACAAGGGCCTGAAGACGGCCGACCCAGGGGCCATGTACACCATCGATCTCCTGAAAGAAAAGCACGGACTTCTTTCTACAGAAATCTGGCACGAGGCCCTGACCAAGATCGCCGAGGACAAGCGCCACTACATCATCTCGCTGCTGCGCCGGGGCGTGAAGCTCACGGGCAAGGCCCCGATCAAGCTCTCCACGATCCACGGGGCCAAGGGCGGCGAGGCCGACAACGTGCTGCTGCTGGCGGACCTGACGACCAAGTTCGCCAAGGACTACGAGCGCAACTCCGACGACATCAACCGGCTGCTGTACGTGGGCATCACCCGTGCAAAGCAGTCCCTGCACATCGTGCTTCCCAAGAATGAACAGAAAGGCTTCCGGCTATGAAGCGCGACACACGGACCATGTCCATGTTCCCCCGGGTTTCCGAGTGGGTTCCTCCACAGACTTTCCCCAACTTGTCCACAGCCACGGAGATTGCAATTGACCTTGAGACGTGTGATCCAAACATGGAGTCTATGGGGCCCGGCTGGCCTCGTCGTGACGGCTACATTGTCGGCTTTGCTGTTGCCGTCGATGGATGGGCTGGCTACTTCCCTGTGGCTCATGGCGGCGGTGGCAATCTTGATCGACGCCTTGTTGAGCGCTGGGTCAAGGATGTTCTCGCGACGCCGGCAGACAAGATCATGCACAACGCCGCCTACGACCTCGGGTGGCTGCGAGCCTCCGGCTTCGAGGTGAATGGCCGCGTTTTCGACACGATGCTGGCCGCACCCCTGCTGGACGAGAACCGCTTCAGCTACGCCCTGAACAGCCTGGGCTTTGACTACCTCAAGGAGGTGAAGTCGGAGCAGGGTCTGAAGGAGTCCGCGCAGGACTTCGGTGTACACCCGAAGAAGGAGCTGTGGAAGCTGCCGGCCATGCACGTGGGCGAGTACGCCGAGCAGGACGCGGCGCTCACGCTCAAGCTCTGGCATCACTTCAAGGCCCTGCTGCAGCGCGACGAGGTGCAGTCGATCTTCGAGCTGGAGACCGAGGTGCTGCCGGTGCTGGTGGACATCACGCTCAAGGGCATCCGCTTCAACCGCGAGGAGTGCGAGCGCCAGGTGGAGGAGATGCGCCGCAAGGAGCAGGACATTCTCAAGTACATCAAGAACCAGGCCGGCGTGAAGGTGGACATCTGGGCTGCAGCCAGCATCGCGCAGGCCTTCGACAAGCTCTCGATCCAGTACCCACGGACCGCGCAGGGCGCGCCCAGCTTCACCAAGAGCTTCCTGGACACCCACGACCACCCAATGGCCAAGATGATCGTGGAGGCCCGCGAGCTGAACAAGACCCACGGCACGTTCCTGGAGCCCTACCTCAAGCACAGCGCGGCCGATGGGCGCATCCACACCCACTTCAACCAGATGCGCAACGAAGACGGCGGCACGGTCACAGGACGCCTGTCGGCTGCCAACCCCAACCTGCAGCAGGTGCCCGCGCGCCACGAGGTGATCGGGCCGCTGGTGCGGGGGCTGTTCCTGCCGGAGGAGGGCCAGCTTTGGGCCGCCAACGACTTCTCCTCGCAGGAGCCGCGATTGCTGGTCCACTATGCCACGCTCCTGGACCTGCCGGGTGCTGAAAAGATGGCCCAGGCGTATAGGGATGACCCCAATACCGACTTCCACCAGATGGTCGCGGACATGGCCGGCATCAAGCGCAAGGCTGCCAAGACCATTGGTCTGGGCCTGATGTACGGCATGGGCAAGCAGAAGCTCGCCAACAGCCTGGAGCTGCCCCTGGACGAGGCCAGCGAGCTGATCGCCACCTTCCACCAGAAGGTTCCCTTCCTGCGCGGCACGGTGGACGCGGTGATGAAGCGCATCGAGCACCCGGCCTCGGGCGGCGCGATCCGCACGCTCCTGGGCCGCAAATGCCGCTTCCCGCTGTGGGAGCCGGTGGAGTGGGGCGTGAACAAGGCGCTGCCCTACGAGCAGGCCATCATCGAATACGGCCGACGCATCAAGCGGGCGGGCACCTACAAGGGCCTGAACCGGCTCATCCAGGGCTCGGCCGCCGACCAGACCAAAGCCGGCATGGTGGCGCTGGCCAAGGCCGGGTTCGACATCCGGCTGCAGGTGCACGACGAGATCGCGCTGTCGGTCCGCAATCGGGACGAGGCGGTCGAAGCATCACGGATCATGGCCAACGCGGTGACACTGGAAGTGCCCTCGCGCGTGGACGTGGAAGTTGGCCCAAGCTGGGGTGAGGCTGCATAATGGAGCTGGGTTTTCAGCAGTTGTCTCCTGTCCCATCAAGGGCTTCGGCCGCGCACGTCGCGGCCGCTTTTTTCGAGACCTAGAAAGGAGAAATCGATGCCGCATGAAGAGCCGGAAGACGGTGAAGAGTTCGTGCCGAAAGAGCGCGAGCCGCAGGGCCCCAAGCGCAAGCGTGGACGCCCTGGCAGGCCACGCAAGCTCGGTGCAAAGCGCCGCAAAAAGAAGGACCCACCAGATCGGTTGTCCCCGTCTCAGCGCAAGAAGGCGCGCTGGATCACGGTGACCGTGCCAGCGGACGCCTACGTCAAGCTCAAAGAGATCGCCGCGTTTCGCAAGACGTCGATGTCGCAGACCATCGCCGACATCGTGGAGCCCGTGTTCGACAAGGTGTATGAGGAATCAATGCTGCTGCTTCGCATCGAACAGCGCCGACAGAAAGAAGAGGAAGAACGTGAAGCACAACGCCGAAATAACCCTACCCGTCGAACTCATTTTTGACGTGCTCGAACCCATGCAAGTGGGCGACATGGTCATCCCCGCGCAGATCGACATCCGCGAGGTACTGCTCGAAATCACCGGCCCGGCTGGCAAGCCCCGCAAGGTGGACATCACCAAGGGCATCCCCGAGGAGCAGATACTGCTGTGGGAAGACGAGATCATCGACAGCTATGGCCAGGATTCTGAGGAATGAGCGGATCGCCGCTGCAGTAGCCTGGACAAAGGATCGTATCGGGGCCGACGGGATCGGTGACAACTGCAGCGCAGTGAGCCTGGTGGACGCGCACGACCGCTTCATCGCGGTGTGCGTGTTCTCCTCCTACATCGGCACCAATATCGACATGCACCTGGCTGCCGAGCCTGGCCGACACTGGCTCTCGCGCAGCTACTACAACGCGGTGATGCAGTTGCCTTT
>JACCED010385787.1_pt1 | contig 17714 bp, 11 predicted proteins | sample 7455021 | NCBI WGS metagenome assembly JACCED01 (sample SAMN15323456, study PRJNA562643) | freshwater metagenome | isolation source: river surface water | place: USA:Blue River Watershed | collected 2017-08-19 | reverse complement strand
TGTACTAATAATATTACTGATGAATTGATTATAATTTTCTTCATAAATAAAATCATTTTTATAATTTACAAAAAAGTTTGTTAAAAATATTTTAGCATCTACATTTAAATGTTTATGTTCACGAATTTCTTTTAATAACTCATTTTTCATTATCTTTTTACCTTTATTTTCTTCTTTTGTTTCAACTGAGTTAACTTCTGTTTTAACTTCTTCTATTTGTTTAACAGACTCAACATTTTTTTTTGATTTCCGTACTTTTTTCTCTTTTATTTCTTCTACTTGTTGAACAATTTCAACATTTTTTTGAACTGTTGCGATTTTTCTATTTTTAGGTGACATAATGTATACACGATTTTTTGTTTTTTCTATACATTTTTCTTATACATTTTCTTTTAAATTTAAACGCACTTATACATTTTATAAACTTTTTATATTTTTGTTAATAAAATATATTTTGTTAACAAAAATAGTAATAAAATTATGAATTAATTTATAAAATGTATAATACATATTATAATAATGTATACATATAATATATACATTTATCCTATACATTTTTTACCTTATAATTTTTTATATATTTCTATATACATTTTTGTATAAAATCATTTATTTATAAATATTGATATTTATATATAAATTTATTGATATTTATAATAAAATAATGTATATAAAGATAAGTTTATTATAATAAAGTATAATAAATACTATATTATAAAATGGAAATTCCAATTCATACTACAACAGAATATGATATCGCAAAAATGATATTTGAAAAATATCAAAATAATTATAAATATTATGATACAAAATGGTATCTAAAAGATGTAGTAAATAATAAATGGGTTCAAGATAATGAAAAAGCTACTTATATGATTCAAATTCATATTTTAACATATATTTGTGAAAAATATATGGATAAAATGTATGAAAATAATAAAAATATTTCAGTTATAAATAATCTAAAAGAAAATATGTATATTGTTGATATGCTAAAAAAATTGTATACAAAAACATTTCAAGATAAGATTATTAAAGAATGTGCTGAATTTTATTATGATGTAAATTTCGCGTGCTAATTTATAACATATTATTATAAATTTCGTTTGCCAAAGTATTTACAGGAGTTTCAAAATTAACATGCATACCATATTTAAAGGCTACAGGGCGTTTACTTAAAATAAAGAATTTAGCATCAGATACGGACAAATTAATATTATTTTCTTTTTTATGAAAATATATTAAAAAAAGGAGAACTAATGCGGCGCTTCGTTGCATTCCGGCAAAGCAATGAATTAAAATTGTTTTTCCTTCTTTATATTCTTTATATAAAATGGGAATTAATGATTTGGCACAAAAATAAAAAGCGTGTAATTCTTCCATTTGTAAATTATCTTCAATCGGAACTCTATAATACTTTATTTCAGGAATAGTATCATAGAAATTAGGAATATCTTTTGTAGCATTAACGATAACATTAATATTTTTATCAATAATAAAAGTTTTATTATAAGCGCTTAAACGGTCGCCTAAATATAAACGATCTAAAATGCGTGACATATTTATTTTATATATTTATAATAAATATTAATTCTTTTATATTTATTTATAATTTATATTAAATAAAAATATAAAAAACGAATGAAAAATTAAACTTTTTTTTTCCGCCCTCTTTTTTTAACTTCTATATTTTCAATATTTTCTTCTTTTTTTAGTTTTATTTCTTCTTCTTTATAAATTATGTTTTCTTCTTCTTTATTACTTGTTTGTTTTTCTTTATGAATTATTTTTTGGTCTTCTTTATGAATTATTTTTTGATCTTCTTTATGAATTATTTTTTGATCTTCTTTATGAATTATTTTTTGGTCTTCTTTTTTATGAAAAAGAATATGTTTTAAAATATATACAATATACATTTCCATAAAAATAACATCTTTATTTGATATTTTCATTTTATACTCAATAAAGGATAATTTTTCAGTTAAATCATTTAAAATATGAAAAGAATTGTGATAATATTCAACGGCACAAGAATACAAATATTTTAAAACCATAGATGAATCAATATTATTAACATAAAGTTCAAGTAATAATTCGCGTATAATATTCATATTTTCAAAAAAAGTATTTTGTGTAATATTAAATATAATATTTTTAAGTTTAATACATTTTTTAATATATATAGGAGTATAAATATTTTTGTACATGTATGGATTTTTAAATGATGAAATATAAATGGCCATATTACCGAAAATATCTTTTAAATTATAAAATATTTGTACAGGTTTATAAGTAAAATTATTTAAATGACTATTTAAAATCATTTGATTTATAACTGTTTCTTTTTCATTTTGTAATAATTGTATATGATCAATATGATTATCAATAATATTTAAATGATTTTGAATAATATATTTATCATAAACATTATATAATGATTTTTTTACTTGGTCATATGATGGTATTTTACAATATAATGTAAAAAAACGACTAATAATCGCAGGATTAAGATTATTTAAATTATTAATTTCAAGAATAAATCGTACATTACTTGAAGATTTTTCAATAATTCTTAAAAAAAATTTTTGAATTTCAATAGAAGATTTATCAAAATCACTAATGTATAATAATTTAGGAATATTAAATCCCATATTAGGTGTGCTAACAATATTTCGAATAAATTTAATATTTTGATTATCATCAATAATATCATTATTTTTAAAATTTTTAATAGAAAATTGAATATGAAAAGGTGAATATTTATAGCGAAATCCTTCAACATTATTTTTAAGATTATAAATCGAACGAGTATTTAAAAGGGAAGCAATAAAAGCAAATATTTGAGTTGTTTTACAAGAACCACGTGGTCCAGTAATAATAATATTTTGTAAATTATAAATCGATTTTAAATCATAATTTTCGATATCATTATTATTATTTATTTGATCATTATTTCTATGCTCTAAAATGGAATATAAATATTTTTCAATATAATGTGATTTAAAATCAAGTTCATGATAAAATGGTTTTTCATCAAAAAAAGACAAATACATTTTTTATATTAAATAAATTGTTATTTAATAAAAATATTCTTTTAAGTACATTTTTATATTCCATTTTTTATATTTCATTTTTTATATTTCATTTTTATATTTCATTTTTTATATTCCATTTTTATATTCTATTTTTAATTATATTTTTACATATTTTTTAATTTTATATTTTTTAATTTTATATTTTTTTAATTTTATATTTTTTTAATTTTATATTTTTTTAATTTTTATGATTACTTTAGTATATAAATAACAAATAAAACATTTAGTGCTATTAACACATAGTCTATTAAGTTTAATCTATACTAAAAGAGCGGTGTGTTAGACCATTCTAATATTTCATATTATTACCGCGTTTAATGATAAGCTGTTATCAGCTTATTGGTAATCAATACTACTTTACTATTTTTGATAGTATATTTTAAAATATTTGATAACGCTATATAAAATCGATTAACGTATCGATATTTATATGATTCTATTCTTCTAAAAGAATGAGTCGTTACTTCGTTCATATTTTAAATTAAATATTACAATTTTATATACTTTTCATTACTTTTTCATTTATTTACCAATTATATGATTTAAAATCATTATTGGTATAAATTACTTTTCATTACTTACGTATATAATAAATATAATATAGAATGTAATATATTTTTTGATAGAATTTCAAATCATATCAAAATATATTCATTTATTTATTTATTTACCGGCCTGCTCACAAAAATGTATGTATACAGACCTAATATATTTTGCTTATCATCAAATTATTAGGATGATAACAACACGAAAATATACTAATCTATGCGCCAATTGCGTGATACGCATTGCGTGATACGCATAAACCTTGAAACTAAATAGTTCCCAATCAATTATTATGATTTAAATAATCATAATAATTTTATTGTCATTTTTTTTATAAAAAATTGGTTATCTACGATACATTAAAATATATTATTTATAATTTATAAAAAATTGGTTATTTACGTTCCTTTACTTTTAATATCAATAATAGTGGAAATTTGGGACATTAGTTTTTCCATATATTTATCATCATCAAATTGTGTAATATGATCTTGATTAATTAAGAATTGATCAATATTTCCATTATAATGTTCTAATTCATTAACAACAATATAGCTTTTTTCATAAATTCTAGCTAATACACTTTTAATATAAATACCATTTAAATCCTCAATCCATAAATCATTACGTTTTACTTGATAATTTTTTCCACCTAAAAATCGTACAATTTGTTGGTCTTTAGGAATATTTTTAATAAAAAGACGTCTAAAAAGACGAATATCACCAGTAATATCACATTTTTCTAAACATTCTCGAACAAATTCAGGTTCAATACCTTCAATTTGAAAAATATCAGTAATTTCAAAATGTTCAATTTTTTTCTTTTTAACATTTTTATCAATATCATCATAACTAACAGCACGAGCTCTTTGTTTTTTAATAGAATCAACTTTTGTAAGTGAAATAGTTTCAGAAATGTCATTTTCATCTTGGCATTTATTAACTTCTTGAATAACAGGTGGTTTAAAGAATCGGTCAAATGAAGATATTTTTTTAGAAAGATCTTTTACTTCTTTTTCTTTTTTTTCTTTCTTTTTACCATTATTTTCATCTCCGGTTTCTACATCATCATCATCATTGCGTTCAGCACGTACTTTTCGCTCACGTTTTTGTTTATTAGGTAATTTAATTTGTGTTTTTAATAAATCCCAAAGTTCATCTTGATAATTTTCAATTTCTTCATTAGCTTTATCAATTAATTCCATTAATTCGTGAATTCTTTTAACTCGCTTTTCTGTTTCTAATCTTTTTAATTCGCTTTTTGATAAATTATTTTTATCCATTTCTTTTGATTCTTCATTATCGATTGTGTTTGATTGTTCTGAAACCACTTCTTTAAATTCTTCTACTTGTTCCATTTTATATTTTTAATAATGATTATAATTATATACTTATATAATTATAAATAAACTTCTTTATATTAAAAAAATATAAAAATAAAAAAATAAAAAATATTTTTTTTTAGGTAAATGCGATTGTTTTTTTATAAAAAAAATTTAATTTGTTTCAACACGAAATTTTAAGTAAATCGAAAAAATGAGTATATAAGGTAAAAATATTTTAAAAACGTGATTAAAATGGATGCTATTTTCTTTCATTTTATCATATGAATGATTATTTTGTAATTGAAGTACATTATTTGTTTCCAAATGTTTAAGTAAAATTCGTAATTCATATAATTGTTCTTTTAAATTATTTTGAATAACACATAAATGTTGATTTGCTAAATGTATTGTTTTAGGATCAATATGTTCATTATTTATGATTTTATCTTTTTCATTTTCTAATGATTTTAAAATATTTGTTATTTTATGGCTTTCATTTAAAATATTTTGAAATTCTTCATTCTTAAATTCTTGAATTGAACTATTTAAATCAAAAATTTTAGAAATTTGAATTTCATCTATATTATTTTCATTTGTATACTTACTTTCAAAACTATTCATTTACCTTTTTAAAAATATTTTTCATTCTATATTATTTATATAATCATTTTTTTTATATCCAAATATTATGTTTATAAATTAATTTTTTGTTAATAAAACTTTTTTTGTTAACAAATTAAAAATAAAAATAAAAATAAAAATTCGTTCAAAAAGCAAAAATAATTTTCTTTAAAATATAGAATTCATATATTAAATATAAAATGAGTGTAAAAGAATCTAAAGGAAAGTGTAAATATTGTCATTTAGCAGGACATGTTATTGATAAATGCCCAACAATAATATGTAAACATTGTAAAGCAATTGGTCATCCAAATTGGTTATGTAAAAGCAAACCAAATGCTGAAAATGTAAAAAGCCCATTAAGCCCAAATTTAAGAAATAAAAAGAGTATATATGCTTTTGATTCAACAAATAGTTTATCAAAATCGCAATCACAAAATTTTGATTCAACAAATAGTTTATCAAAATCGCAATCACAAAATTTTGATCCAATAAATTTAGAATCAGAAGGAATAAATGAAACAGTTCTTTTAATAAATAATTTAGAAAATAATCATTCTTTTAAAACATCTTTATTAAAAGAAAATAAAAATGAAATTAAGAATGAAATTAAGAATGAAATTAAGAATGAAATTAAGAATGTATATGTAGGATTTAAGGAAGATTTTAAACAAAAAGTTGAATCAACGAAAGTTGAAACACCAATTCTTAATTTACAATATTATCATAAAATAATAAATTGTAAATGGGGTGATTTAATTGATACATTATAAAATATATTTATTCATTATATCTTTGATCTCTACGACTGTGAGATTGAGTATGTAATTGATCATAATGAGGTTGATTATGTTGAGTACGAGATCTCGGATTTGGTCGACGAGTACCAGTTATACTAGTAGTATTAAAATTTGTTTTACACGATTTTTTAATAATATTTTTATTTATATTTGTTATATTTAAATTTTGAGTAGGAATTTTTAATAATTTATTTTTATAATAATGTAAGTTTTTAACGCAAGATTCATTTTTTTCTTTTTTATTTACATATTTAATATGTTTAACAATATTATTATATATATTTTTTGTAAACTTTGTATTTTTATTTAAAATATTTTGTGTTAAATTAAAAGTATTTGATTTAAATAATTGATGATTTGTATATAATTTTAATTTAGTAGTTAAAGCATTTTGATTATTTATATTAACATTTTTATTAGAATTATTTAAAGTAAAATTAGAAGGTAATTTATTTTTAGATATTTCTTTTACAAAATTTGTTAAAGTTACTTCGTTTTTAATGTATCTTAATACAATATTTTTAAAATCTATATTTGTTAATTTATCCAAATAAAAGAATTCTAATAATAATTCATCATTTGTAAATATATTAGAAGGATTTGTAATATTAACATTAAAATCATAATGTTTAAATAATGTTATATTTTCAATTTGTTTACATATACTAATAATTTGGTTAAAAAAATCAACATTTGTATCAAATAAAATTTTAAACATTTTATATAATTTATTAACTTGATATTTTTTATATAAAAATATAACTGAAATTATATTTAAAAATAATTTTTCTTCATCTATTTTTTGAGAATGATTTCCAAAAATAATATTAAGATTATTATCATAAACTGTAATATTATTTTTAATGTTTGTAAATAATACTTCATCTATATTTTGATAACGATAATGAAATATTAAATTTTTATAATTTTCAATACTTCTTATATTTTTATTATTAATCAATAATAATCTATTTATATTATTATTTAAATTTTCTGTTTTTGGATTATATTTTTTACTTTTGATTTTATTATTAATTTTTATAACTAAATTAGTTCTTAAATTACTTAAACTTTGACGAGGTGGAGGTTGAGGTGGATATAGACTTGTAGAATTATTATAATAATTGCTTGTACTACCACCTCCTCCTCCATTAAATGAAGGCATTTTTTCACGTGCTCTACTTGCTCCACTTCTTTCTTCATGTGCTCTACTTGCTCTACTTCTTTCTTCTTGTGCTCTACTTGCTCTACTTCTTTCTTCATGTGCTCTTCTTTCTTCTATTATGTTTCCTTCTTCAATATTTTTATAATCGTGAATAAAAGATAAATATTCATTTGAAGATATAATTTTATAAGATGTATTATGATTTTTAGAAAATTTAAATATATAAAATGATTGAGGAACAAAATTATCTGTAAACTTTCCATACATATTACTTAAAAATATTGTTTTATTAAAAAGTGTAAAATAATTAAAAATATTTTTAAATATATTACCATTAATAATATCATAAAAAGTAAATCCAAAAGTATCTATCTTTATATTATTTGGTTCAACATTTTTAATAATAGATCGATCTATATCTATTACTTGTAATATATTTGATTCTTTTTCAGTAGCTTCTTCGGTTGCTTCTTCATGTACACGAGATATAGAAACATTATTACTAATTTTAGGATGTATAATAATATTTTGAATTGATTTTTTATTTTTTTGAATGAAAGATAAATATTTTTTAAGTATATTATCAATATTATTATAAGCATTTTCTAAAACAACCTTATTTTCAGCTTGATTTATAGCTTCATTTATAGATTTATTTTCAGCTTTATTTTCAGCTTTATTAGTAGCTTTATTTCTAGATTTATTTTGAGGTTTATTTTCAGGCTCATTCATAGCTTCATTTGTAGCTTTATTTTTAGATTTATTTTGAGGTTTATTTTCAGGCTGATTCATAGCTTCATTTCTGCCATTATATGTTGATTGATTTCTGGTATGATGATTATTTATATTAAAATTTGTTGTAATATTTTCAAAATATAATTCTTTATTATAATTTCCAATTTTTCTAGCTAAATATTTAATTAATTGAGAATCTAAATAATAAAGTGTATTTTGAATATGTAATATACTATTATTTTTTAAATATTTATATAATTGAGATAAGTTTGTAAATTCTTTATTAATATAAAAGTCAATATTATGTGTAATATTTACTTTTCGTAATCTAAATATTCCTTGAGCAACTTCTGTTAATTTATTTTTTTCATCAATTAATACTAAACCTTTCATATTTAATGGTTGTTTAAAATCAATACCAATAATATGTTTATTATCATAATAAATAAATAATTCATCACTTTTATGAATATGATTATCATAAGTAATGATATTTTCATCACCATCATAAATTAATTTATCTCCATTATCATTAACATAATAAATTTTTTTATTTTGTTCGAAATAATTGTAAATGTATTTAACCATTTGTTCAACAGATGTATTTAAAATATATCCACCAACATCAATTAATGAATTATAATTTCGAATATTATTTTGAATAAATAAAAATTTAAATAATTCAGTTTCTTTTGTATTAATTTTTTCAATATTAATTTCTAATTGTGCTAAATTAGTAGATGGTATATTAGAAGTACTATTACTATTAAATATTTTAGGAATAACTTTTTGTAATTTTCCAAGAATAGAAGATTTAATTGATCCATTTGAATAAGTATCTTTATCAATAAAATTACATATTGAAAGCATATATTTTTTAATATCATTATTTATATTCATTCTTCTATTTAAATTTTCATGATTTATACTAAATTGAGGTAATATATGATTAAAAGCATTTAATGGTAATTCAAAATCAACAGTACCTGTAAACATTATTTTATTTTTAGCCATTTCCATAATATCAATAAATGAAATATTATTATGACTTTTATCAACATTTATAAATAATGGAATAATAATTTTACTCAAATATGTTTTTAATAATTCTTTTTTATCCATATCATTCATACTTCTATATTTAGTCATATATTTAGTAGTATAAATTTCTTTCAAAACGTCAATATTATTCATATTATAGTATGAAATAATATTTTGTAAATCATTTGTATCTTCATTATTTAAAAAATTAAATATTTCAGTATAATAATATTGAGCAATTGAAATATTGAATACAGATGATAATTGTATACTTTCTTTATTTTTATGATTATATCTATCAATCATTAATAAGAAATCAGTAAATCTTATATTATATTTCCATTCTTGAATATAACTATATATTGTTCCACAAATTGTTAATTCAATATCACTAAATTTAGAAGAATTAATAGGATCATAATTATTTAAATAAGGTACACAAATAAAATGATTAAAATTTTTATGAATTGGTACATTTTTTAAATAATCAAAATTACCAAAACCATATCCATTATTACCATTATAATTTTTACTTTTAATAAAATCAATACTATTATGAATTATATTATGAATATGCGTTTTTCGATTTGGATTATTAAAATAACTATTTTGATTTGCGCTAGGTAATATAAAATAATTCCAGTAAATATCAAAAATAGTATTAATATTATCTAATTGAGTACCGATTCCATTAATAATATTTAAGTTACTTTTTAATGGATCAATCATACTATCAATTTCATCCATAATAATAAAATTATTTCTAAAAAATGATTCAATAATATTTATTTTTTCAATATTTGCTAACACATAACTTTTCATATAATTATCACTAATAATATTAATATAATTTTGGTCAATCATTTGGAGTATATAATGACTATTTTCTTTTTTAGATTCACTCATTAATATATTTAAATCATTTAATTTGCGTATTGTAAAATTATCCAAATATTTAATATATGAAATAAATGTTTTATAACTTTGATTAACTAATGATTCAGGTAATATTATCGAATATTTCTGATATGATTTTTTATATATATTGTTTAATAAAATAAGAGGTGTAATAAGATTTGTTTTACCTCGTCCCATAAGAAGTTGATATGCTATTTCAGAACCAATATTTGGATTTTGTTGATTAAGATATAATTTATTAATAAACTCTTTTTGTTCTTGGCGAATATAATATCCGTTTTCAATTTCAAAAATAATTTCTTCAATATTTTTTAATATTACGTTTCCATTCGAATTTTTATAATTATAGTTGTGACTTAGTATTACATTTGTATCAATTGGCTTATAAATTTCACCTAATAAAGAATTATTATTTAATAAAATACCATTATTTGTATTCATAATTAATAATAATTCATTTGAAATATTTAATAATTGATTTAAATAAAGTTTAAAATATAAATAATTACAATTTTGTAAAATAATATTATTTAATGAATATAATTTTAAATATTTATTAAATATATTATTTTTAACTTTCACATTTTCTCTAGCTCCAGCATTTTCTCTGGCTCCAGCATTTTTTTTGGTTCCAGCATTTTCTCTGGCTCCAGCATTTTTTTTGGTTCCAGCATTTTCTCTGGTTCCAGCATTTTCTCTGGTTCCAGCATTTTCTCTGGTTCCAGCATTTTCTCTAGTAGCAGCATTTTCTCTGGCTCCGGCATTTTCAGTAGCTTCATTATTATAAGAATTTATTTTAAATATATAATTAAAAACATTTGTGTGATAATTTGTTTCATAATGTAACATAGGTTTTATAAAATCAATATTTAACATACTTTTTTCTTTTTTAAAAAGTAAATTAAATTCATTTAACATTTTTGTTTTAAAATTAGAATTTGTTAATAATCTTTTTTTATTTGAATTATTTGATGAAAAATATAATATACTTTTAATAAAAATATTTAAATTAGTTAATTTTTGTACGTTTGATAATAAAGTAGTTTGATTATTCGATGTAATACGTAATTGATTAAAATAATTATCAATTATAGTATGATATTCGTGTAAAAAAATATTAAAATGATTATCATAATTATTAACAATATCTTCAATATTATATATATTTTCATAATTATATAAAATCTTTTTTCGTACAAAAGTAATAATTTTATCATGATAATCCATATTTTTATTTTTTGATAAATCCATTAATGTAAACCAATATGGAATATCAATAAGATCATTATCAATTAAATGTGAAACCAATGATAATAAATTATATTCTTTTGAATTATTTGGATGATTATTTAAATAAACTTGTTTAAAAGTATTTAATAAAAAATTAGTGTATGTAATATTTTTTGAAAAACAAAATGTTAAAGTTAAAAGTAATAAAGAATATAAATCATTATTTTTAAAAAATAAATATGAATTATGTAATTGAAATATTTGAATATCACTTTCAATATTATTTATTAAATATAATGTTTTTTGAACAATTTTTTGATGTTTAATATTATCATTATTAATATTTTTATTAATATAATATGGTTTACCTTGAATATATAATGATTTATTTAATTCATTTTTTAATATATTTTTATTTATAAATAATAATAAAAAGTAATTTTCGAAATCATCTTTTAATAAAAATCCATTATTAATACCAGATAAAAGTATTTGTAATATAGATTTATTATCTAAATTATTTATAATTTGGTAATCTTTATTTTTAATATGATCGTGTAATAAAATGAATGATGAATCAAAATGAATATAATAATTAGAATGATTTAAAAATATAATTTTTGTTTTATTTGTTAAATTATTATGTAAAATTAAATATTTTTCATTAATTGAATTTAATATATTTTTAACAAAATAAATATTATTTATAAGAGCTTGATTTGTATGTATATTAAAAAATGTATTATGTATATCATCTATTACAAAATAATTTATACTATTTATATCATATGTTAAATAATTATTACTTGTATTAAACATAATAAGTTGATTAAATTCATTTATATAATAAATATGTTCATCTTTTTTTAATAAAAATAAAAGATTATAAGTATCTACAAATAAATTTTTATATTTACTAATTAAAGGATTTGTAAAATATAATATTTCAAATTCAGAATTATATTTTTGAATTACATTATCATTATCAATATCATTTAATAAAGGAATATATAAATATTCTTCTAAAGTATTTGATTCATTATTTAAAATATTTAAATAAATATTATATGGTATTTTATTATATGTATTTTGATATACTTCATTTATAAATTGAACATAATCTTTCTTTAAAAAATATTGAATATATTTACTATTTACTTTTAAAAATACTTTTTCAAAAAATCCATCATATGCTTCTATTTTTTCTTTATTATATTTAACAACATAATTAAATATTTCAATAAATGTATAACCATAAGTATCACAAATATATGGTATTTGTTGAATAAATAAATCAAGATTAATATTTGAGAAAGATTTTAATGCGTGATCTAATGAAATATTTTTATCAAAAATATTAAAATAATTAAAAATAATATTTTTTTTTAAGTTAGATGATGATGTATTTGAATAAATTGAAAAATGTATATTATTTAAATTATTTGGATTTTGTGCCATAAAAGAAATGAAATTGGAATAATGATATAAAATAAAATCATGATTAAAAACCATATAATTAATAAAAGATGGTACCCATTTTTCAATAGGACCTACTTTATTTTTAATATATAATTTTTTATCTTCAATATAATTTATATATTGTGGAAAATTTAAAACATATTCTCTATTATTAATATTTAATTTACCGTAATTTTGTAATTTATTTTCATTAATAAGATTAATAAAAGAATCTAAATTAGTACTATTTTTTAAATAACTTTTATAATAAGACAATTGATTATTTAAATAATCATCAATATTTTCTCTTTCATTTAAAGGTTTAATATCATCTGTAAAATTATAAATTAAACTTGTAATTCTTCTAGGTAATAGTTGTCTATGTTTTGAATAAAAAAATGCTCCAAATAATAAAGATTTATATATAATATTTAATGGAATATTTAATAGTTGATTCGATATAAATAATGTATTTACAAAATAAAATTTATTACTATCTGTATTATATCCAATTATTATTTTTTTTAAATTTTGAATGTTATTATTACTAAATAATTTACGTATAATTTGTTTATTTAAAATGGATTCATTTATATTATTTATATTTTTATTAAAGGCATCATAAAATAAAGATTTTGAATTTGAAATAATTAAAAATAATAAAAAATTTAATTCAAAAGAATTATTAAATTTTATAATGGAATAATTATAATTTAATAAATTATTTTTATCAAAATGTAATATTTGATATGATTTATTTGATTTAAATATATGTTTTACAAAATCGTATATTAATATATGTATAAAATTTTTTATTTTATTTGATTTTTTTAAATTTGATGTTTTTGGTGAATTATAATTTTGTGATATTAATTTAATATTATTTAAATCAATAATACTATTTTCATCAAATCTTTTAATTAATAATTTATAAGTTGTATAAATTTCTGAAATACTTGTATATTCTTGATTTATAATATGAATTGGTTTATATATTTTATTTATAGATTTTTGATAAATTTCTGACAAACAATTTTTAAGTTTTTCTTTTAATGAATCACTAATATTTTTATCTCTAAATAATAAATTACAATTATTAATATATATATTATAATCATCTTTATTTAAAATATCATAAATATGAAAAGTTTGATTTCTTGAATTTTGTATTGGTAAAACTAATTTTAAATGAGCAATAATTTGTGAAGTTATATAATTTTTTATATAAGTATAAAAATTATGAAAAAGCTCATTATGATCATTTCCATTTATTAAATGATTAGATCTTCTTTTATTTTTATATTCAAATTTCATCATAAAATATTTAATAAAATATAAAAGTGAAAAAAATGAACACGATCCTGAAAATTGTTTGTAATCAATAAATAACGGTTTAAAAGTATTTTGTGGTACAATATCAAATATTAAAGTATAAAAATCAATTGCTGGATTACTATTTTTAGGAACAAAATCACCATTTAAATGGTTTAATCTAAATTCATTTACTTTAAAATCATCTAAAAATCCAGTAGGTACACGCTTAGCTTCTAATATTGCTTTATATATATCAATTTTTACATTATTTATTTCAATATTATCTGTATTAATTACATTTGAATCAATATTAATTTTATATACATTTTCTAAATATCTATTTAAAGAATTAAGATTTGATATATTTTTTTTTTGAATATGTAAAATTTTAATAATATCTTCACGAGAAATATTTTGTGATTCAATAATAATGTTTGATTTAAGATTTTCATCTAAATAAGAGTCATTATTTTGAAAATTACTATTTTTATAATTACGATCAAAATTATGATAATTTGATCCTAATCCGGAATTAATAATTTGTAAATTATATGTATTATCACGATTTTTAGATATATATAAAGATAATGCATGTGCGGATTGATAAGCCCATCCTCCAAAAAGAAGAATTTCATTATTTTCTTCAATATATTGTAAAATATCCGTATAATATTTTATAAAATATCCATTATTATCTCTTGAAAGTTGATTTTGATAAATTGTAAAAGCATTTTTTATTAAATGATTTAATTTATTTAATTGAGATACTAAAATATTTCTTTCAGGATTTATTTCTTCAATAAATTTTTCTAAAATATGTGAAAATACACTTGATACTTGTGACATATTATTACCATCACCATCTTTTAAATAAATATCAAAAAACAAATGTTTTACAAAATTTGAATGAAAAATAGAAATATCATAATTATTATTATCATCTTTATTTAATATAATTTTATCAAACTGATTACTTTTAACATAATTATTTATAGATGTTTGAATATTTTGTGGTAACATTATTATATTATTATCTACTAATAATAATATATATTTATTTATTTTTTAACATATATTTTTTAACATATATTTTTTTTATAAAAAGCTCCAAATTTCATTATCTTTAGGAATTGAAATATCACATGGAGATACTTTCATAAATTGTTTATTAAAACCTACTTTAAAACAATCATTACCATTCATACAATCTGGTAAACCAGTTGTTAATACTTGTGATTCAACAGATCCTAAAGTTAAACATTTTGGTGACGGTGTTCCCATAGTATCTTGTAATAAAATGCGATTATATTTATCCATTTGAACTTTTAATGAAGCATTGTCATTACAATTTGTCATATATACTTTTTCTTTATCACCTGATGATGGATTGTAAGCAACACAACTTTGGTCAAAATTGCTAACTAATTTATTATTTGAATCAATTGTCCATTTTTGATATGTTACAAAAGGATTAAAAGTATCTAAAAATGAAAGTGATGCTTTAGGATCATTACCTGAAGCACGCGTTATTACACGATTTGGATTCGCATATACTTTATTTGTACTATCATATGAAGATACTTTATTTATTAAATACCCTTGAGTAACAAAATTACCACCACTTAAACCAGTAGGTCCCATTGCTCCAGTAGGACCACGAAGTATATTTTTATTAGCGTTTACATATTCACTAACACTTTTTGGAACCATATTGTTAAAAATAGTTTGTACTTCACTTTTTTGAGTTTCTGATAATTTAAGGGCATCAGCTTTTTGAGCTTCAACATTTTTATCATAATCTTCATAACTTTCAATAATACTTTGAACATTAGATCTATATTTATGAATTTGATAACCAAGATAAATTAAGCATATTAATAAAAATAATCCTAAAAATTCTTTAATTTTACAAAGTGATATATTATATTTCATATTATATATTTATGATTATACTAATAATACTATTTATAATATTTATTTTTTATAAAAAATTATCTAAAAAAATATTTATTTTTTATTTAGATTTTTGTTTTTTGTTTTATTTTTGTTTATATTATTTTTACATTATTTACATAAAGGAATTAATATTTATTGAATATCATTTGGATTAAATGTTACAAATGGATTAGATAGATAATATAAATTATTTCTTCCACGTGTAATATGTCCAAATTGATTTTCATCAAGCTTCATCATATAAAAATCAAATTTAATATAATTTGAATTTTGATCTGAAGTTTGTTCAACATTAAAATGATTACGTTTAACATCATTTTCATTCATATTATTTACATCAAAGTTAATTGTGTAAAGTCCAATATCGTGAAAATAATCACAATTATTTGGAAGAACTCCGTGTTGTTTGTAATGGTCACGAATCTTGGGAATCTTAATGTATTTAGGATTATATAAAAATAATCCTACTTCAAAAGATGTTCCATTTTCCACAACAAATGAAAAATCAAGGTCACGCATATAACTTCCACTAATGGAATCGGTGTCATGATTAATCATCATTGGTTTTGATGGAAAAGCCGAAAATGACTTTCCACTTCCATCAGCATTACGTGAGGTATATATACCTAGCGCAAAATTATCGTAAGCAAAGTTAGCCTGACTAATTTGGAATGTTGGTAGCATTTTAATTGAATGTATTTCTTTTAAACAAAATGAAACTGTTTTATAATCTCTTTATAATAAAATATCTTCTTAAATATTATTTATTCAATTTTTTTATATAAAAAAATTAAATAGTAACGTAAATAAAGTTATACAAAAAAATAATTTATATACAAAAATAATTTATAAAAATGATAGATAAATTATATCATAATATTTTTATATTTTATTTATTCTATATTCCTTGGTTTAGGTTAAAATGCCTGAACACGAGGATACCGGTAAGCGTTGGTGCTATACCATTGCGATTGACAAGGGTCTTATTGGACTCCCTATTGCTGCTGTTGCTGCTGCTCTTCATATTACAGCTCTTCCTGCTACTACTGCTTATGCGGCGGTTACTGGAAAAACGGAGCTTTTAGAGAAGAATTTTGAGGGAGCTATCCTCAACACATTTTACCCACTTACATGGGCTTGCTCCGCATTTACGTGCGGTGAGTTTGGCTCATATGCTGTAGTGGAAACACTTTATGCGAACGGTCTTGTCTCAAAGGATGAGCACCGTAAGGTGATGTGGTGAAGAAGCTTTATACTATACTATATAATTAAAAAAAGAATAAAAAGTAAAATATAAAAGAAAAACCCATAAAAAAATCATAAAAATTATAAATAACTACGTATTAAAAGAGTTTGCCCAAAAATATTTATGCTCCAGTTGGCTTTTGTTCAATAACTGGTTCAAAAATAGAGTCATATAATGTATATGGAGTCTCAAATGATGGATAAATAGAATTATATTTTTCGCGTATAATTTGTTGATAAATTTGTTTTTGATGATAATTAATAG
>JACCED010435204.1_pt1 | contig 17720 bp, 16 predicted proteins | sample 7455021 | NCBI WGS metagenome assembly JACCED01 (sample SAMN15323456, study PRJNA562643) | freshwater metagenome | isolation source: river surface water | place: USA:Blue River Watershed | collected 2017-08-19 | reverse complement strand
TCGCCTTCCGCGCCGCCCCATCTGGTGCCGCACGCTCCGCAACATCACCCTCCAAAGCTACAGGGCCAGCCCCCGAAGCAGCACTCGTCGCCGTCATCTGTTGATTGCCTTCCCGCAGTCGGGCGCAGATAACTCCAGAAAAACGGCGCGGTAAACGCCTTTTTGTGCGATTTTTATAATAAATAAAATTCGACAATTAGAATTCCGCAAGTCCTGGATTCGCATGCTGCTGATTTTTTAGGATTTTGTCTTTAATTTATGAAAATTTTTTTGATTTTTTGCGGAATAATTTATTTTCACAGATATTTTATCCACAGCCTCCCTGAAACCGCCTGTGAATAACTTTATCTCAATCTGGCATTACATCAAATTCAATTAACATTCCTGTTTTATTTTCAAACAGAACACGCCGTCCATCGGCGCTTGTCGATCCGTCATTTAGTCTGCACGATCAGCCTATCTGCCACAGAAGCAGACCAAATGAGGGACACGCCATGCTCACCCGCCGTGCAGTCGCCCTTCACACTGCGGCGCTCAGCGCCGCCGTCGTCACACCCCTCTCCGCCGCACGGGCCCAGGCTTCAGCCTGGCCAGATCGGCCGGTACGGGTGGTGGTGCCATTCGGCCCGGGCGGGGCCATTGATATTCTGATCCGCATTCTGGCGCCGCATTTCCCATCGCTCGGCAATGGGCAGCCGATCATTGTGGATAATCGTCCCGGCGCGGGCGGTACGATTGGCGCGGCGCATGTCGCCCAGGCGCGCCCGGATGGCAGCACCTTCCTCATGGGGGAATTGGCCTCTGGCGCGCTGGCGCATGAACTCTATCGGGATCTGCCCTATGACCCGCGACGCGCCTTCACCCCGGTTATTTTCCTTGCCGATATGCCGCTCATTCTGGTGGCGCGCAGCAATCGCGCGGAAGCGGATTTGCCCGCCATCCTGAACGCCGCGAAAGCAAAGCCCGGCAGCTTCAGCTATGGCAGCGTGGGCGCTGGCCATATCAGCCACCTCACCATGGAATTACTTCAGCGCCGCGCCGGTGGCGATATGGGGATGCTGCATGTGGTCTATCGCAGCGGCGCCGATATGGTCGCGGCCGTCGCGAAGGGAGAGGTGGATCTTACCGTCACCTCCATCTCCTCAGCCGCCCCCTTCCTGCAGGCGGGCAGCATTCGGATCATCGCGGTCAGCACACCAAACCCCTACCCCGGCCTGCCCGGCATTCCCACCATAGCGGCAACCGTGCCGGGGGTGACGGGATCACTTTGGTACGGGCTGGTCGGGCCGGCTGGTCTGCCGGCGGAAATCACGGCCAAGGCGAATGCCGCCTTCAATAGCATTCTCGCGCAGCCGGATATCGTGGAAACACTCCGCCGCCAGCAGGGCGCCGTCGCCATGGGTGGGCCGCCCGAAGCCTTCGCCGCGCATATCCAGGGCGAAATGGACCGTTGGACACCCATCATCCGCGCGGCGGGCATTCGCGCGCAATAAGGCCGCCTCAACCCAGATTGGCCTGAACGCGGTTTTTCATTCTATGCTTCGCCCTATCGGCGCATGTGGCGCCGGAGCGGAGGCTTGGCCATGGATCTTCTCATTCGCAGTTCTTGTGTGGTGACCCCCTATAGTATCGGCCCAGCTGAAATCGGCATCGCGGGAGAGAAGATCGTCGCCGTCGCCGCGCCAGGGACCTTGCCGGTTGGGCCGGGCACCAGGGTGGTGGAAGCGGGTGATCGTATCGTCATGCCGGGCGGCATTGATCCGCATACCCATTGCCTCTGGCCCATTCCCGGTCCGGATGGAAAAATCGGCATGACCATGGGGGCGTCCGTGGTGGGGCGCGCTGCCTTGCATGGCGGCACCACAACCATCCTTGATTTCGTGCGCTGGACCCATGGCAAGACCATCGAAGGCGCCATTGCGGAACGTGACGCGGCCTGGAAGGCGGATGGCTGCCCGTGTGATTACGCATATCACATCATGGTGGAAGGCGATTTGCCGCCCGATATTCCCGCGCAATTGGGTGAAGCCATCGAAGCTGGCCATGCCACAACGAAAATCTTCACCACGGATATCACGCCATCGCGCAAGGGCCGCATGGTGGATTTCGGCGATATCTGGGAAGTTTTTCAGGTGCTATCCGCCAAGGGCGGGCTTGGCGTGATCCATGCTGAAGACAACGACATTGTCATGCATATGTACGCCAAGCTGTTCCGCGAAAACCGCGCGGGGTTTGAGAATATGGCGGAAGTGCACAATACGCTTTCGGAAGATCTTTCCTTCCGCCGTGTCATGCGCTTGGCGGAACATGTGCCGGGCACAGCGCTTTATATGATGCATGTTTCGGCCGGCAATGGGGTGCGCGCCATTCGCGATGCGCGCGCCAAGGGCCTGCCGATTTATGGCGAATCACTGCACCAATACATGCTCTACACCAGTGAGGATTATAAGCGCCCGAATGGGCAGATGTATCACACCTACCCATCGCTGAAGTCGCAAGCGGATCAGGATGAATTATGGGCCGGGGCGCGTGATGGTTCCATTTCCTGCGTCGCAACCGATGAGCTTTGCTGTTCGCTCGCGGTCAAAACCCAAGGCAAGCGGGTGGATGACACAACTGGCGGCAATTCCGGCGTGGAACCCCGCGTTGCGGTGATGTATACGGAAATGGTCGGCAAGCGCGGCTTTTCGCTGCGGCAATTCGTGGATGCGGTATCCACCAATGCCGCCCGCATCATGGGCATGTATCCGCGCAAGGGCGCCATTGCCGCCGGCGCCGATGCCGATATCTGCATTCTTGATCCGTCCTTGAAACGCAGCGTGCGCGCCGAAGCGCTGCATGAAAGCGATTACACCCCCTGGGAAGGCCGGCAGGTGGATGCCTGGCCGAGCATGACCATTCTGCGCGGCAAGGTTGTGGTGGAAAATGACCGTTGGCTTGGCGATGCCAGTGGCGGCCAATGGCTTGCCCGGCGCATTCCGGAAGAAATTCGCACCGCGCCGGCGCTGTGACCCCACCAGCGCTGCGCGATCTTTTGGCTGATAGCCTCGCCCTTTGGGGCGTGGAGGGCCGCGTGCGCGTCGCCGATGAAGGCGTGCATGTCAGTGTTGGAGAGGTGCGGCTGGACATCATGCCGGCGGTGGATGGCGATAGCCCCATTCGCTGGTGGATCCTGCGTGATGGCCGCCGCCGCCCCTGCCCTTCCATGCTTGGTCTGCTGCGTAGCCTGCGCAATGCCCTTGGCGTTCCCGGGGCCGCACCGGCGCGGGCAAGGGTTGCGGCCGCGCCGTGATTCCTGTTGCTGTCATCACTGGCTTTCTGGGCAGTGGCAAAACCACCTTGCTCCGCGCCGTGCTGCGTGACCCCGCCTATGCCGGCAGTGCGGTCATCGTCAATGAATGGGGCGAAATCGGGCTTGATCATGAATTGCTGGAAACCGGCGGGGAGAACTTGCTCGGGCTCGCCAATGGTTGCCTCTGCTGCGCCATGCGCGGTGACCTGGCGCGCACCTTGTTGGATCTGTTGGCACGCCGCAAAGCCGGCAGCATTCCCGCCTTTCACCGCGTTCTGATCGAAACCTCGGGCCTTGCTGATCCTGGGCCCATTTTGCACACGCTGTTGAACGATCCGGCGCTGGCGGAAAATTTTCGGGTGGAAGCGGTGGTCACGGTGGTGGACGCCGTATTGGCGGAAGAAACCATCGCACGCCATCCGGAAGCCGCGCAGCAAATCATTCTGGCGGATCGGATCCTGCTGAGTAAAACCGATTTGGTCAGTGATACAACAGCACTGGAAGAACGGATCGCGGCCCTTAATCCTGGCGCGCCGCGCCTGCGTGCCGTGCAGGGTGCCATCGCGCCCGATGCGCTGTTTGCCTCAGCCGCCAGGCCGGAAGCCGTGGCTGCCTGGCTACAGGCCAATGCGCTGCCACAAGCGCGTCACAGCGCGGGGGTGGAAACCATTTCCATCCTGCGCGACGCGCCCATCCCGGCTGTCATCCTGCCGCTGTTTCTTGAAGCGCTGGCAGAACATGCGGGTGAAAAACTGCTGCGCATGAAAGGCATTGTGCAGGTGGCCGAAAGCCCAGAACGGCCGGCCATTTTGCATGGCATCCGCCATGTGCTCCATCCGATGCAATGGCTTGATGCCTGGCCGTCAGCGGATCAGCGCTCCAGGCTGGTGTTGATCGGCCAGGGCATTCCACGCTGGTGGCCTGCCCGGCTGCTGGATGCCCTGGAAGACGAATTGCGCGGCTGAACCGTTAAGCCACGCGCCGCGCAGGGCGCTTCACCTATTGGCCCGCTGCGCGAATGGCGGCCCAGACCCTTTCCGGCGAGGCGGGCATTTCCAGATGATGAATGCCCAAGGGGCGCAGCGCATCCACCACCGCATTGATCAGCACAGGCAGCGCGCCCACTGTTCCCGCTTCGCCCGCACCCTTCACGCCCAAGGCATTGGTCTTGGTCGGCACGGGATTGCTTTTGACCACCATATCCGGGAAATCCGCCGCCCGCGGCATGAGGTAGTCCGCAAAACTCGCTGTCAGTAACTGCCCATGCGCGTCATAGCGGATATCCTCACCAAAAACCTGACCAAGGCCCTGCGCAATACCGCCATGGATCTGGCCCTTGAGCAGGAGCGGATTGATGACCCGCCCGACATCATCCACCACCACATAGGCAACCGTCTGGGTCTCACCGGTTTCGGGATCAATTTCCACTTCGGCGATATGGCACCCATTGGGGAAGGTGGCATCGCCAGGGCGCGTGATCAGCAGGGCGGAAAGGCCCAATTCCTCGCCCATCGGCAATTGGCCGGGCACATAACTCCGCCGCGCCAAAGCCTCGATCCCGATGCCACGATCCGTACCGGCAACACGGAATTGCCCTTCGGCAAATTCAATATCGGCTTCGGAAGCTTCCAGGAAATGAGAGGCGATTTTCTTGCCCCTTTCGATGATGCGATCCGCCGCCGCCATCAGCGCGCCACCCGCCGCCATCATGGAACGTGAACCGATGGTGCCGCGGCCATGGGTGACGATATCCGTATCACCATTGATGAAGCGGATGCGTTCCGCCGGAATACCCAGCCGTTCAGAAGCAATCTGCCGGAATACGGTTTCATGCCCCTGGCCATGATTATGGCTGCCCATGAGCAAGGTCACGCTGCCGCCGGAATCAAAGCGAATTTCCGCAGCTTCTTCCATGGGGCCGCGATGTGGCCCCCCGGCGCTTTCAATGGCATTCGCAATGCCGATGCCCCGCAATTTACCCCGCGCCTTGGCTGCGGCCCGCCGCGCCTCAAACCCCGCCCAATCAGCGGCTTGAAGGGCAAGCGCCATGTTCTTCGGGAAATCACCGCTGTCATAGGTGTAATCAAGCCCGGTGCGAAACGGCATCGCCTCTGGCGGGATCAGGTTCTTCTGCCGCAGCGCAATCCGGTCCATGCCAAGCTCATCGGCGGCAAGATCAATGACGCGTTCGATGGCGTAGATCGCCTCAGGCCGGCCAGCCCCACGATAGGGTGCGGTGGGCTGCGTATGGGTGAAAATGCAGCGCACTTCGGTGAAGATATGCGGCGTTCGATAGACGCCCGCCAAACCGCCGACATTATTGGTGGCCGAAACCGGCCCCTGCCAGGCAAGATAGGCCCCGACATTGCAAAGCGTGTGGACACGAAAGCCAAGGAAAGTGCCATCCGCCGCCAGCGCCAATTCCGCCGTGGAGAGATTGTCCCGCGCATGGGTATCGGACAGGAAGCTTTCCGTGCGCGTCGCTGTCCAACGCACCGGCCGGCCAAGGCGCTTCGCCGCATGCAGCGCCAGGACATATTCCTGAAACGGGCTTTCCTTCATGCCAAAACCGCCACCGACATCGGGCGAGATGATGCGCAAGCGGTTGGAGGGTATTTTCAGCGCATATTCAGCGATTTCATTGCGCATGACATGGGGCAATTGCGTCCCAGTGGTCAGGGTGTAGCGTTCTTCCACCGGATCATAGCTGGCCAAGGCATTGCGCGGTTCCATGGGATTGGCCGAAACGCGCGTGATGCGGAATTCAAGCCTGGTGACATGCGCCGCACGCGCAAAAGCCGCATCCACCGCCGCCGCATCGCCCAGGCGAAAATAGACACTCTCATTTTCTGGCGCCAAATCGGGCCAAAGCTTGGGGGCATCGGCCTTGATCGCCTGCGCCACATCGGTCACGGCCGGCAAAGGTTCATATTCCACCACAATGGCTTCCGCCGCATCCTGCGCGGCAGCGCGGGTGGTGGCGATAACCGCAGCCACCGCATCCCCCACATAGCGCACCTGATCTTCCGCCAGCATGCGCCATGGCGTTTGCGCCAAAGGCTTGCCATTGCGTTGCAGCCTTGGGGTAATGCAGCGCAGCACACCAAGATCCGTAATGTCTGCCGCCGTCAGCACCAGCAGCACCCCCGGCATGCTGCGCGCAGCGCTGACATCCAGGCGCCGCAGCCGTGCCGCAGCATGCGGAGAGCGCAACATGAACAGTTGCGCCGCATCCGTGCCGCCCAGATCATCGACATAGCGCCCCTGGCCGCGCAGAAAACGGCCATCTTCCAGGCGGCGCACAGGTGCGCCAATGCCGGTGCCTCTCATGGTCGTGGGGGCTGTGCTCATGCTTGCTTATCTCCTGCCGTTAAGCTCGGCGGGGTTGATGGTCGTCGTCAATGCGTCAGCGCGGCGGGGCGGTTAAGCCTGCCCGCGCTCAGCTTGGCTGCAGATTGAGGCGACGGATGATGTTGCCCCAGTTTTCGACCTCAGACGCCATGAAGGTTTTCAAGGCATCGGGTGCCAGGGTGCGGATTTCCAGCCCCTGCACCGCCAATTGCTGGCCGAGACCAGGCTCCGCCAAGGTTTCGGCGAGGGCAGCATTGATGCGCGCAATCACCGCTGGCGGCACACCCGCCGCCGCGCCCAACATGAACCAGACCGAAAGATTATAGCCCGGCAAAGCATCCGAGAGCGGCGGGATTTCCGGCGCCAAGGCCGAACGCCCCAAGGTGGTGACCGCAAGGGCCCGGACACGGCCTTCGCGCGCTTGCACCAAAGCCTCCCCCAGATCGGCAATCGTGTAGGAAATGCGCCCGGCCGCGCATTCATTCGTCGCCTCCGGCTGGCCGCGATAGGCGACTTCCAGGGCTTCAATCCCCGCCATATTGGCCATCAACGCGCCGGCTACATGGCGGCTTGGGGCGCCATGGCCAAAGGTCAATTGCCCAGGCCGCGCCTTGGCATAGGCGAAAAGCTCCGCCGCATTGCGCACCGGCAGGCGCGGGTCACAAATCAACAGGTAAGGCGCATCCGCCACCAGGCCAATCGGCACCAGATCGCGCAGCGGATGGTACGGCAGGTCCTTCATCATATGCGGGGCGCTGGCGCCGGTGGAAACGCCAATCATCAACAAGGTATGCCCATCGGCCGGCGCCGCCAGGGCGGCACGAATGCCAATCACCCCCTGCCCGCCGCCACGATTATCGACAATGACAGGCTGCCCAAGGCGCTGCGCCAGCCCGGGCGCGTAAAGCCGCGTCAGGATATCGGTCTGCGTACCAGCGGGGAAAGTGACGATGATCCGGATGGGCTTATCCGGCCAGGCGGCCCGGGCCGTGGGCGCGGCAAGCACCAGCGGCGCGGCCAATAAACCACGACGAGCGATTTCCATGGCACTTCCTCCTTATTTCTAAGAAGGGATCGGACCATAGGCCGGGGGCTATGCGCAAGCGGCGTTACCACTTCTTCCAGATGGGGCGATGCGAAAGGACCGGGCGATGGTGGTTGTGGTGCGGGCGATGGTGATACTGCGGGTAATGGGTCGGTGCGGCATAGGCATAAGGGCGATACCCATAGCCGCCCGCATAACCATAGCTTGGGGCATAGCCATAGCCGGGATGGCTTGAGTAGCCCGAATTGGCGACACAGCCCGTCAAGGGCAACAGCACGCCCAGCATGAGTGGGAAGCATTTCGGAACGCGCATCTGGCACCTCCTGAAATCGGGATTCCCGATCCGCAGGAAGCACATCATGGCAGCATGTTGGGACGCAGGCAGGATCAGGGCTTTTTCATGATGCCCTGAAAGCCTTCTTATTTGCGCACTTCCACCGTGCAAGCACGGGTGAATTCACGGTCAGACAGGATCCAATCCTGCGCGCCGGTGAAATGGCCAATACCATCGGCCCCAAGCCGGCCTTCATAGCGCGCGCGATAGCCAAAGCCGCGCCCGGAAGATCCGCCCTGCATCATCAGCGTACCATCCGCCGCAACCCGTCCTTCCCCCCGCTCCCAGGCGCCGGTGCGCGCCGCTGTGGCGGATAGGACAGGGCGTTCATATTTCGCGAGCCCCGCCTCAACACGAATGGTGAAGGCAACATCCAGGGGCGTCTGGGTCATGCCGGCAACCGCATCGCAGCGCAGCCTGCCTTCCCAGATGCCATTAAAAGATTGCGCTGCCACCGGGGCGGCAGCGCAACAGATCAGTGCCAGAAAACCAGCGCGGATCATTGATCCGCGTAGCAATGGGTTTCCGCCGCGCCACCGGGATTGGTCACGGCACCAAGATAGGCCGGGCCAACCAATTGCGCATATTTCCACAAGGCACCGGAATTATAGTCGGTCTTGCGGGGCTTCCATTCAGCGCGACGCTTGGCGATTTCCTCATCGGAAACCAGCATGTCGATGGTCCCTTTTTCGGCATCGATCACGATCTTGTCGCCATTCTTGAGCAGCGCAATCGGCCCACCCACCGCCGCTTCCGGCCCGACATGGCCGATGCAGAAGCCGCGTGTGGCGCCCGAGAAACGCCCATCGGTGATCAGCGCCACCTTGTCGCCCATGCCCTGGCCATAAATCGCCGAGGTGGTGGAGAGCATTTCACGCATGCCCGGCCCGCCCTTCGGCCCTTCATAGCGCACGATGATGACATCGCCCGGCTTATAGGCGCGCATTTCAACGGCCTTGAAGGCATCTTCTTCACAGTCAAAGCAAAGCGCCGTGCCTTCAAAGCGGAGCTTTTCCATGCCAGCGATTTTCACGATGGCGCCTTCAGGGGCGAGGTTGCCCTTGAGTGCCACCACGCCACCGATCGGGCTGATCGGATCGGAACAGGGGCGCACCACATCCTGGTTCTTGGGCACGATCACTTCGCGGTGGTTTTCCGCAATGGTCTTGCCTGTGACCGTCATGCAATCGCCTTTTACATAACCACCATCAATCAACGCCTTGATGATGATGGGCACGCCACCAATGCGATGCACGTCGGCCGCGACATATTTTCCGCCGGGCTTCAAATCGGCGATGTGCGGGGTCTTGCGCATGATTTCCGCTACATCCTGCAGCGTGAAGCGAATGCCCGCTTCATGCGCCATGGCCGGCAGATGGAGCGCGGCATTGGTCGAACCACCAGTCGCGCCAACAATCGCCGCGGCATTATGCAGGGAATTGAGCGTCACGATATCGCGCGGGCGGATATTGCGGCGGATCAGTTCCACCACGGCCTTGCCCGATTCAATCGCCCAACGGTCGCGGTCTTCATCGGGGGCCGGCGCACCGGCGGAAAAGGGCAGCGCGAGGCCGATCATTTCCGAAACGCAAGCCATGGTATTGGCGGTGAACTGGCCGCCACAAGCGCCCGCGCCGGGGCAAGCATGGCGTTCCAGCTCGTCCAGCTCTTCATCAGACATGCCACCAGCGGCGTGCTTGCCCACCGCTTCAAACACATCCAGCACCGTCACGTCGCGGCCGTGATGCTTACCCGGCATGATGGACCCGCCATACATGAACACGGATGGCACATTGAGCCGGATCATGGACATCATGACGCCCGGCAAGGATTTATCGCAGCCCGCAATGCCCACCAGCGCGTCATAGCAATGGCCGCGCATGGTGAGTTCGATGGAATCCGCAATCGCCTCACGCGAGGCAAGAGAGGATTTCATGGATTGATGGCCCATAGCGATACCATCGGTCACGGTGATGGTCGTGAATTCGCGCGGCGTGGCACCGGCTTCCCGCACGCCCACCTTCGCGGCCTGCGCCTGGCGCGACAGGGCGATATTGCAGGGTGCCGCTTCATTCCAGCAGGACGCGACGCCCACCAAAGGCTGCGCGATTTCTTCCGCGGTCAGACCCATGGCGTAATAATAGGAACGATGCGGTGCACGCTCCGGCCCCATGGTGGTGTGCCGGCTCGGCAGCTTCGACTTGTCCCATTTGGTCATCGGCTATTTCCTCCTGCCAATTTCGCGAACCGCGATCACCCGACCGCGTACAAGAAACCCACACTGATCGCCAGCCCAATTATGGCAGCGATGAATTGCGCCAGGACCGGCTTTGGCTGCCAATCAGCCAAGCGGATCTTGGTAAGGCGATCCCGCAACAGCACGGTTACGCCCATGAAAAGCGTAATCGCAGCAAAAAGCTTCAATGTTGCGGAATCGAACATGGCCTAGCCTGAAATCCGCGCCATGGCCGCATCCAGCCGGGCGATTTCTGCCCGCCAGGTGGCGACCCTCTCACGGTTTTCTTCAACAATTTCGACCGGCGCGCGGGAGACAAAGCTTTCATTGGCCAGCTTCGCTTCGGTCTTTTCCACATCACCAGCCAAGCGCGCACGCTCCTTGGCAAGGCGCGCCCTTTCGGCGGCAAAATCCACCACATCCGCCAAAGGCAGCATGAGGGTGGTTTCATCCAAAACGGCCTGCACCACCCCTTTCGGGGCGTCGCCGGTCAGCGCCGTAATGTCACTCGCGCGGCCCAAGCGGCGAATGGCATCGGCCCAGCGTTCGGCCCGCGCCAGGCTTTCCGGCTTGGCACCGGCCAAAATCAGCGGCACCGTGATGGAAGGCGCCACATTCATCTCGGACCTGACCGTGCGCATTTCCGAAATCAGCCGCACCACCCAATCCAGTTCCGCGCGCGCTTCCGCGGCATCAGCCACCGGCATGGCTTCGGGCCAGGCGGTGCGGATCAGGCTGCATTCAGGGCCATAGCCCAATTGGTGCCAAAGCTCCTCGGTAATGAAGGGCATCACCGGGTGCAGCAGGCGAAGAATGATGCCCAGCACATGCTGCGCTGCGCCCTTCACCTCCTCCTTCTCTGGGCCATCCGGGCCATTCAGCACGGGCTTGGCGAATTCCAGGAACCAGTCGCAGAAACTGTTCCAGGCAAAACGATACCCCGCATTGGCATAATCATCGAAGCGCAGCGCTTCCAAGGCGGCATTGGCTTCCGCCACCGCGTCATTCGCCGCATCCAATATCCAGCGCGAAAGCGGCAATTTGGCCGCTGCCGGGTTGAAATCGGCACGCGGCGCGATGCCATTCATTTCGCAAAACCGCGCCGCATTCCAGATTTTCGTGGCAAAAGACCGATAGCTTTCCACCCGCTGTCGGCCGAGCTTGATATCGCGCCCTGGGGAAGCCAGGGCACATAACGTGAAGCGCATGGCATCCGCGCCATAGGCATCCACCAATTCCAAGGGGTCCATCACATTGCCGCGCGATTTGGACATTTTCTGCCCTTTTTCATCGCGCACCAACCCGTGGATGCAAACGGTCTTGAAGGGCACTTCGCCCATGAAATGAATGCCCATCATCATCATCCGGGCAACCCAGAAGAAGATGATGTCCCAGCCCGTCACCAACACATCGCCGGGATAGTATTTCGCGAGTTCGGGCGTTTTTTCCGGCCAGCCAATGGTGGAAAAGGGCCATAGCGCGCTGGAAAACCAGGTATCCAGCACATCCTCATCGCGCGTCAGCGCCACCGGCTTGCCGTATTTCGCTACTGCCGCCGCATGGGCTTCTGCTTCGGTATGAGCGACAAACACCTCCCCATCCGGGGCATACCAGGCGGGGATCTGGTGCCCCCACCACAGCTGGCGGGAAATGCACCAGGGCTGGATGTCGCGCATCCAGGCGAAAAAGATGTTTTCGAATTGCTTGGGCGAGAACACAGTCTGGCCGGACTCAACCGCACGAATGGCCGGGCCGGCGAGTGTCTTGGCATCCACATACCATTGCATGGTGAGCCGCGGTTCAATCGGCACACCGGAACGATCGCCATGCGGCACCATATGGGTATGCGGTTCGATCTTCTCGACCAGTTCCAGTTCTTCCAAGCGCGCCACAATCGCCTTGCGCGCCGCGAAGCGATCCTGCCCTGCAAGCCCGCGCACAAATTCATGATCCGCAAAGCCATCGGCCGCAGCGAAATGCGCACTTATTTCATCGAGCATCACGCGCCCTTCGGCATCCAGCACGGATGGCATGGCCAGATCATGGCGCCGCCCGACCTCAAAATCATTGAAGTCATGGGCGGGCGTAATCTTCACAGCGCCTGATCCCTTTTCGGGATCGGAATATTCATCCGCCACCACCGGAATGGCGCGCCCCAACAAGGGCAGGATCACGCGCTTGCCAATCAAATCCTTGAAGCGCTCATCTTCCGGGTGCACGGCAACGGCGGTATCGCCCAGCATGGTTTCCGGGCGCGTGGTGGCCACCACCAGGAACCGCCCCGGCGCGCCTTCCACCGGGTAACGCAGATGCCACAGGTTCCCCTTCACTTCCTTGCTTTCGACTTCCAGATCGGAAATCGCCGTTAGGAATTTCGGGTCCCAATTCACCAACCGCCGGTCGCGATAAATCAGGCCCTGGCGGTGCAAGGTCACGAACACCTCGCGCACCGCCGCCGAAAGCCCCTCATCCATCGTGAAGCGTTCACGTGGCCAATCGAGCGACGCGCCAAGCCGGCGCAATTGCCGGGTGATGGTGCCGCCCGATTGGGCTTTCCATTCCCACACACGCTTCAGAAAGGCTTCGCGGCCCATGCTGCGTCGGTCAGGCTGCTTCTGCTCAGCAAGCAGGCGTTCCACCACCATTTGCGTCGCAATGCCGGCATGGTCCGTGCCTGGCTGCCACAGCGCATCGCGCCCCTGCATGCGGCGCCAGCGGATCAGCACATCCTGCAAGGTATTATCCAGCGCATGGCCGATGTGCAGGCTGCCCGTCACATTGGGCGGCGGGATCATGATGGTGAAGGGGCGCGCCGGGCTTTCCGGCTGGGCGGAAAAGGCACCCGCATTCTCCCAGCCTGCATAGAGGCGGGGTTCGATCACGGCAGGGTCAAAGATCTTGTCGAGCATGACCCCTCCCTTCCCCGTCTCCTCGCCTTGCGTCAAGGGTCGGGGCGCTGATTTGCCAGGCTCCGGCCCGGCGGATTATCCGAAAGGCACTAGAAGGGGGATCAAGCAAAATGCAGCGTCGTAAACTATTGATGGCCAGCTTCGCCGCCGGCGCCCTGGCCAGCCCCGCGCTGGGCCAAAGCCCGGCCTGGCCCAATGGCCCCATTCGTATCATTGCGCCCTTCCCGCCCGGCGGCAGCGTCGATACGATTTCCCGCCTTTTGCAGCCCCGTCTGGCGGCAGAATTGGGCGTGCCCGTCGTGGTCGAAAACCGCCCTGGCGCCTCTGGTTCCTTGGGGACCGCGGCGGCGGCGCGCGCCCCGGCCGATGGCAATAGCTGGGTCACCGTCTTCGATACCCATGCGGTGAACCCGTTTCTGATCCCCAATCTGGGCTTTGACACCGAACGCGATTTGGCGCCGATCATGTTGCTCGGCACGGCGCCCATGATCATCACCACCCACCAATCCAGGCCCTGGCAGAATTTCCAGGAGGTGATCGCCGCCGCCAAAGCCAAGCCGGATACCCTGACTTATGGGTCGATCGGCAATGGCAGCCTGGCGCATTTGACCATGTCATTGATGCAGCAAGCCGGCGGCTTCAAGGTGGTGCATGTGCCCTATCGCGGCGGCGGGCCGATGAGCGCGGCTGCCGCTGCCGGCGAATTGGACATGCCCATGGCAACCAATGCCGGCTTGGGGGGCCAGGTTGGCCGCACGCTGCGGCCCCTGGCGCAGACCGGCGCCCGGCGTTCGGCGCTGTTTCCTGATCTGCCAACGGTCATGGAACAGGGCATTCCGGGCATTGATGCCCTCGCCTGGTGGGGGGTGCTGGCCCCGGCACGCGTCCCGACAGCGATCCAGCAACGCTTCCATGCCGCCCTGGCGAAGGCCCTGGCGGAGCCTGAATTACGCGCTCGCCTAACCGGCCCCATGGGCATTGATGTCGTCGGGTCCTCTCCTGAGGATTTCGCGACTTTCCTGAAAGCCCAGATGGCCATCTGGGGCCGCGTGGTCCGCGACAACAATATCCGCCCTGATTAAGGCAGGCTGGGTCGGAAGCTGGATTCGGGCAAAGGGGGCGTAAATGGCGGAGAGGGTGGGATTCGAACCCACGGTACAGTTACCCGTACTTCGGTTTTCGAGACCGACCCGTTCGACCGCTCCGGCACCTCTCCTCAGGTCCTGAAGGGGGAATGGAGCATCCCTCCCCCTGCGGTGGGCGCTTCTATAGTAAGTCATGCGCGTCGGCGCAATCATCGACGTTGACGCAAGCCCCCCCGCCGTCTATACGCCCGCTTCCTTCGGATGGGTGCGGCGCGCCCAGCCGGGCCTATTCTCGCCCTTGGTGAAGAATGGGTTTGCAAGAATTGATAGAGAGTTTCGGGGCACCCCCAATGACCTATGCAGTGATCCGCACCGGCGGCAAACAATATCGCGTCACCCCTGACGCCGTGCTCACCGTTGAACGGCTTGATGCCGAACCGGGTGCGACGGTGACGATTCATGATGTGCTGGCCGTGGCGACGGAAGCGGGCCTCACTATTGGCGCGCCGACCGTTCCGGGCGCCACCGTGACCGCCACGGTGGTTGAGCAGAATCGCGGCGATCGCGTGCTGATTTTCAAGAAGCGTCGGCGCCAGAATAGCCGCCGCAAGAATGGCCACCGCCAGCACCAGACCGTGCTGCGCATTGCCGCGATCAACGCGGCCTGATCAGGAAAGGGCGAAGCCATGGCACATAAGAAAGCGGGCGGCTCTTCGCGCAACGGGCGCGATTCCGCAGGCAAGCGGCTCGGCGTTAAGCTGTTCGGCGGGCAGACCGTCGCTGCCGGCTCCATCATCGTGACCCAGCGCGGCACGAAGATGATCCCGGGCACCAATGTCTATGCTGGCCGTCAGCACAGCCTGCATGCGGCGGTCGATGGCCGCGTTGCCTTCGAACGTAAATCCGAAGGTCGCGTGCATGTGAATGTTGTGCCGGTGGCACAGGCTGCCGAATAAGCGGCCCCGCGATAGGTATTTGCGAACGAGGGCCCCTTCGGGCCCTCGTTTTGTTTTTGGGTCAGCATAAGGCCCTTTGGATCACGCCATGAAATTTCTCGATGAAGCCAAGGTCTGGGTAAAGGCGGGCGATGGCGGCGATGGCGTCGTTGCTTTTCGGCGCGAAAAATTCATCGAATTCGGTGGGCCGGATGGCGGCAATGGCGGGCGCGGCGGCGACGTGATTGCCGAAGCCGTGGCCGGGCTGAATACGCTGATCGATTTCCGCTACGCGCAGCATTTCAAAGCGCGCAAGGGCGGCAATGGCGCCGGTTCTGACCGCACCGGTGCTGCCAGTGATGACGTGATTCTGAAAGTGCCCGTGGGTACCCAAATCTTCGCGGAAGATCGCGAAACCATGATTGCGGATTTGGATGTTCTCGGCAAACGCGTGGTGCTGGCAAAAGGTGGTGATGGCGGCTTCGGCAATGCCAATTACAAAACCTCCACCAACCGGGCGCCACGCCGGGCCGATAAGGGCTGGCCCGGTGAAGAACGCTGGTTGTGGCTGCGCCTGAAGCTGATTGCCGATGCCGGTCTGGTCGGGTTGCCCAATGCCGGCAAATCCACTTTTTTGGCCGCAGTTTCAGCAGCCAAGCCCAAGATCGCGGATTACCCCTTCACGACCCTGCACCCGCAGCTTGGCGTCGTGCGCCTGAATGCGACTGAGGAATTCGTCCTGGCCGATATCCCCGGCCTGATTGAAGGCGCCGCCGAAGGCGCGGGACTCGGCACACGATTTTTGGGCCATGTGGAACGCTGCAAGGTGTTGCTGCATCTTGTGGATGGCGCCGCCGCTGATCCCGCCAGTGCCTATCGAACGGTCCGGCGTGAACTGGAAGAATATGGCCATGAACTGGCCCAGCGCCCCGAACTGGTCGTGCTGAATAAGGCCGATGCCATGACTGCCCAGGCCCGGACATCGCGCGTCAAGGCGCTTTCCCGTGCCTGCGGCAAGCCTGTCATGCTGATCAGCGGCGCCAGCGGCGAAGGTGTGCCGGAAACACTGCGCGCTTTGGCCGATATGATCGCCGCAGCGCGCTGACAGGCGCCGCATCCGCATGTTAAGCGGCACATTATGATTGATCCCTCTCACCCCAGCCTGGCGGATGCCCGGCGCATTGTCGTGAAAATCGGCTCGGCGCTTGTGGTAGATGACGCAACCGCCGCCCCCCGCAGCGCTTGGCTTGCCTCGGTCGCGGCAGATATTGCGGCGCTCAGGGCGCGTGGTGCGGAAGTGGTGGTGGTCTCCTCAGGCGCCATCGCGCTGGCGCGCAAGGCACTTGGTCTGACGCGGCGCCGCTTGCGGCTGGAAGAAAAACAAGCGGCGGCAGCGGTGGGGCAGATCAGGCTGGCTGGCGCCTGGCAAGAAGCCCTGGCTGGGCACGGGCTGAAGGCCGCGCAGCTTTTGCTGACCTTGGAAGATAGCGAAGATCGGCGCCGCTATCTGAATGCACGCGCGACCTTGGCGACGCTGCTGAACCTTGGCTGCGTGCCGGTGATCAATGAAAACGATACCGTCGCCACCGCGGAAATCCGCTTTGGTGACAATGATCGTTTGGCCGCGCGCGTAGCAGAGATGATCCAGGCCGATGCGCTGGTGCTGCTTTCCGATATTGATGGGCTATACACCGCCGATCCGCGCAAGGTCCCCGAAGCGCGGCATTTGCCAGTGATTGAGCGCCTGAGTGATGAAATCATGGCCATGGGTGGGGAGCCACCGCCGGGCTATTCCTCAGGCGGGATGCGCACCAAGCTGATCGCAGCGCGCATCGCGACCGGCGCCGGGACAGCCATGGCCATTGCGCTCGGCCAGCGCGACAATCCGCTCAGCGCCCTTCAGGAAGGCGCGCGCTGCAGCTGGTTCCTGCCGCTGCCTGAAGGACGCAGCGCGCGCAAGCGCTGGATTGCGGGCAGTCTGGCGCCGCTTGGCACGCTGGTGGTGGATGCCGGGGCGGCACGCGCCTTGAAGCGTGGTTCATCCCTGCTGCCGGCGGGGGTGCGTGAGGTGGAAGGTGATTTCACCCGCGGTGACCCCGTGAGTGTGCGTGACGAAGCCGGCCAGGAATTGGCGCGCGGGCTTTGCGCCTATGATGCTGACGCCGCACGCATGATTGCCGGCCATCGCAGTGAGGAATTGGAAGAAATCCTGGGCTGGCGTGGCCGGGATGAACTGATCCACCGCGACGATATGGTGTTGCTCTGACCCCAGGTGCCCAGGGCCGCGCTACCGGGCCAAATTTCCTTCACCAAGCTGATGCTGAATTGCGCTGTTCTGGGGTTGCCCTGCCCAGGGCTGCTCACTATGTTGCGCCCGTCTGGATGGGTGGCCGAGCGGTCGAAGGCGCGCGCCTGGAAAGTGCGTATACGTCAAAAGCGTATCGTGGGTTCGAATCCCACCTCATCCGCCATTACCCCAATCACGCGCAAAATCCGAAACAGACTTTCTGGTGCGGGATGCCTATCAGTCTCC
>JACCED012027611.1_pt1 | contig 17721 bp, 17 predicted proteins | sample 7455021 | NCBI WGS metagenome assembly JACCED01 (sample SAMN15323456, study PRJNA562643) | freshwater metagenome | isolation source: river surface water | place: USA:Blue River Watershed | collected 2017-08-19 | reverse complement strand
TGTTGCGGCAGATGGTTTTCCAACTGGTCTCAACCCCGCCCACGCGCCAGGCTCGCAAGGTATCGCCTTCGGGCGGTTCCACCTTGATGACTTCGGCGCCGTGATCGGCAAAAACCTTGGTCAGGATATTGCCAGCGACGAGGCGTGAGAGGTCAATCACACGCACGCCATCCATGGCGCCTTTCGCCTTGGGGTCGAAATTCTTGCGATGCATGGCCGCCATGGGATCAATCCAGCTTGATATTGGCCGCCGCCGCCACTTCCCGCCAACGCGTGAGTTCCACACGCAGGATATCGGTAAAGGCTTGTGGTGTGGCAGGGGCGGGGCGGGCGCCTTCGGTTTGCAAAAGCCTCGCCATTTCAGGGTCGGCCAAGGCCGCATTGGTTTCGGTGTTAAGCCGCGTCAGAATCTCGGCCGGCAGGCCGCGCGGGGCGAATAACCCCCACCAGATATCGCTTTCATAATCAATGCCGGTTTCCTTGACGGTGGGGCCGGGGGGGGAGCCATCTGGTGCGCCTGGCGCCGTATAGGCCAAAAGCCGCACGCGGCCTTCGCGCACCACGCCCGCCGCACTTGGCATGGTGGTGATCAGCACGGGGATATGACCGGCGACCAGATCCGTCACGGCAGGCGGCATGCCGCGATAGGGCACGTGATTCATTTTGATGCCGGCGCGCAGGCAAAAATATTCGGTGACGAAGTGATTGATGCCGCCAGGGCCGGAGGAGCCATAATCAATCGCGCCCGGTCTTTCACGCGCCATGCGCACCAGATCAGTGACGCTGCGCGCCGGGAAATCCGGATGCACCAGCACGATGAAGGGCGAGCGCGCGAGCAAGGCGACGGGGGTGAAATTCTCCAGGACCCCCCAGGGCACACGCTGCACGATCGATGTCGTGGCGAAGGAGGATGAGGAGACCATGAGCGTATAGCCATCGGCCGGCGATTGGGTGACGGCCGTGGCACCAATGGCGCCACCGGCACCGGCGCGATTCTCAATCACCACGGGCTGGCCAAGCCGGGCTTGCAAACGCTCGGCAAGCGGGCGGGCGACGACATCATTCGAACCACCCGGCGGGAAGGGCACCACGATGCGGATCGGGCGAGAGGGCCAGGCCCCTTGGGCAATGGCCGGGCTGGCCAGCGCGCTCGCGGCCGCACCGAACAGGAAGGGGCGGCGACCGATGGAAACAGACATACTCATTTTCTTACTCCCGGCTTCAGGAAATGCGCGGCCAGAATCGTCATGCTGACCAGCTTTGCTTCCTGCGACAATCATTGCGGCCAAGGCAGCTTTTATCTGGTGGCGGGCTCTTGGGAAGGTGGCGCGACCCCGGATGCTGCTTCAGCCAGCAGAGTTTCGCCGATTGTGGGCGATCTGCGAAGCCTTCGGGGTATCTGTTCACTTTCCGAACCATCAGCCATCATGGCTTCCCCGCGCTGGCCCTGGCACCCCTGCCATTGCCCGAAGTTGAAAGGAAAGCGGCGTTCAATGGCCGAAGACAGGCCCTTCCGGGAATGGCCGTTGGATCAACTCGCCGAACATGCGGGGATGCATAAGACTGACCGCGTTCTGCTGTCTCAATTGATGATTGAAGCGGAACGCCGCCCAGGGGCACGGGCCAAGATCATCGCGCGGCGGATCGAAAATCTGCTCTCCGATATGTTGACCAAGCTACCAGGCCGGGGCGCCCCGCCCGAGGAAATGCGCCGCTACCTTGCCATCGCGGCCGAGGAAATCGCCATTTTGCGCAAGCGGGTGGCGGATGCGGAAAGCGCGTTGAAGACGCTGCGCGATACCCCCGTTGGGGAAACGCCACATGCCCAGGTTTACCTGACGCCGAATGCGCCGCTTTGGTTGATTGTGGAGGTGCGCCGCGCCTTCCGGCGGCGCTACCATCCTGACCGGCAGTCAGACCCCGAAAAGCGCGCCCGCGCCGAGGATATTTTCAAGCGCGCGGAAGAACGCTTCGCCCGGCTGGATGCCAAGGAGGAGCCGTAATACCGCCCAATCCTGCCGGGCAGTTCCGTCAGATCACCCCAGGGTTTTGGCGGCGGCCAAGACATCCGCCGCATGGGCATCTGGCTTCACCTTGCGCCAGATCTTGACGATCTTTCCATCGGCGCCGACCAGAAAGCTGGACCGCTCCATGCCCATATATTTCTTGCCATACATGGATTTTTCGACCCAGACGCCATAGGCCTCGGCGGTCTTGTGTTCGGGGTCGGATGCCAAGGGAAATTCCAGCCCGTATTTCTTGGCGAATTTTTCAATCGGCGGCATGGCATCGGGTGAAACGCCAATCACGGTCAGGCCAAGCTTGCCAAGCTGGGGCAGGGCTTCCTGCACGCCGCAGGCTTGTTTGGTGCAACCGGGCGTATCGGCCTTGGGGTAGAAATAGAGCAAATAGGGCTTGCCCTTCAGGCCGGCTGAGGAGACTTCCCGCCCACCGCTTGCCGCCATTTTGAAGGCGGGTGCCTTTTTGCCTTCGGCCAATTCGCTCATTTGCGGTCCCCCTGATCCAGCCGGCCAAGCCGGGCTTCGAAAACCTTGCGCACCAAAGCCGCGCTTTTCTCCATCTGTGTGCGCAGTGCCGGAAGGTCAACGGGTGGTTGGGGGCAAAGCGGCCCGGCCGCGCGCAGCACGGCGGAAGCGGCCGGTTCGGGCAGCATATCCTCGCGCCAGGGGCCAAGGGTCAGGCGCAGAATACCGCTGATACCGCGCCAGAGCCTTTCGGCGGCGATCAGCCCTTCAGCCTCGGCGCAGTCCAGCGCGCCCATTTTGGCCAGATTGGTGATGGCGATGCGCGTTGTGGTGGCAAGCACTTCCGGATGGCGGGGCGCATGATGCAATTGCAGCGCCTGGGCGATGAATTCCACCTCCACCAACCCGCCGGGGCTCAGCTTCACATCCCATGGCCCATCACTGGGCAATTCCCGCAACATGCGCGCGCGCATGGCCACCGCATCGGCAATGGCATTTTTGGCCTTTTCGGGTTGGGTCAGCGCGGCGCGAATGGCGGCGCTGATGCGCCGTGTCAGGCTGGGTGGGCCCGCCACCACACGCGCACGGGTCAGCGCCATGCGTTCCCAACTCCAGGCATCCTCGGCCTGATAGCGCTGAAAGGCGGGGAGGGAGACGGCAACCGGCCCCTTGGACCCGGATGGGCGGAGCCGCATATCCACCTCATAAAGCTTACCCTCGGCCCCTGGCGCGGTAATCGCGCCGACCATCTGATGCGCGAGGCGCGTGAAATACTGAATGCTGGGCAAGGGCCGGATCACGGGGGCGCCGCGCTTGGCCTTGCCTTCGCTGCTATCGGCATCCTTCGCGTGGTCATAGACCAGGATCAGGTCAAGATCAGACCCCGGCAGCATTTCCCGCCCGCCGAGCTTGCCAAGCGCCACCACGGCAAGCTGCCCCCCCTTCACGCTGCCATGGCGCGCGGCGAATTCCGCCGTGACATGGGGCAATAAGGCGCTGATGGCGGCATCGGCCAAGGCGCTACGGGCTTCCCCGGCCGCATCTGGGTCGATGCTCGCTTCCAGGGTTGCGGCATCGATTTCGAACTTGCCTTCCTGCACCAGGCGCCGAGAGGCTTCCATCGCCTCCTCGAAATAGCGCGCTTCCTTGACCAGCGCCGGCAGGGCCAAGGCCGCACTGCCGATGGCCCCCCCGGCCCCGACCAGCAGCCCTTCCAAGGCTGCCGTGTGATGGGCCAGATGATCAGCCAATTGCGGCGCGGCACCCAGAATACCCGCAAGCCGGTCCAGCATGGGCGGGTTGCGATGCAAAAGGCTCAAGACCTGCACCCCGGCGGAAAGGCGCCCGAACAAGGCATCCAGCCGCATCAAGGCCGCATCCGGGTCCCTTTGCCTGGCAAAGGCAGCGAGCAGGCTTGGCATCAAGGCCGTGAGCAATTCCCGCGCGCGTTCGCTGCGCGTGGCGCGGGTATGGCCGTGATGCCAGCCGCGAACACTGGCCGCCACGCTGCCGGGATTGGCGTATCCCATGGCGCGCAGGGTGGCGATGGTCGCGGGGTCATCCTCAATGCCGGTGAATACCAGGCTGCCTTGCACGGCATCGGCGGCAAGGGTCGGCTCGGCCTCAAACATCTGACCGTAATGTTGTTCAACGCGCCGCAAATGGCGGGTGAAATCCGCCGCGAAAGCATCCGCATCAGGATACCCCAGGAAGGAGGCGATGCGCGCCAAGCCTTCGGAATCTTCTGGCAGGCGATGGGTTTGCCGATCCGCCACCATCTGCAGGCGGTGTTCCAATTGCCGCAGGAAACCATAGGCATCGGCCAAATCCGCAGCGGCGCGCCGGTCGATCTTCCCCGCCCCGGCCAAGGCGGCCAAGGCGCCAAGGGTGGTGTGGTCACGCAGTGCCGGATCGCGTCCGCCCCAGATCAATTGCAGGACTTGCGCGGTGAATTCGATTTCGCGAATGCCGCCCCGGCCGAGCTTCACATCATGCCCGGCCAATTGCACCGTATCATGCGCGCCTTTGGCGCCCTTATGGGCATGGATCTGCCGTTTGATGGAATGGATATCGGCAACCGCCGCGAAATCCAGATGCCGACGCCACACAAAGGGCCGGATTTCGCGCAGGAAAGCCTCACCCGCCGCCCGATCCGCCGCGACCGGCCGCGCCTTGATCATGGCCGCGCGTTCCCAATTCTGGCCCATGCTTTCGTAATAGGCGATGGCAGCAGGGATGGAGACCGCCAAGGGCGTGGCAGCAGGATCAGGCCGCAGGCGGAGATCCGTGCGGAACACATACCCATCGGCGGTGCGTTCTTCCATCAACCGCACCAGATCACGCGCGATGCGGACATAAACGGCCTGGGCGCGATCCGGATCCTGCGCTGCGGCCGGATCATACAGCACCATCAGATCCACGTCTGAGGAGTAATTCAGCTCCCGCGCGCCAAGCTTGCCCATGCCGAGGATCACCAGCCCGGATTGGCGCCCGATCGATTTCGCATCGGATTTGCTGCCGCCCGTATGGCGCAAATCGCCCCGCGCGGCCGCATCACGCAATAAATGCGCGCAAGCGGCATCGATGCTGGCTTCGGCCAATTCCGATAGCGCGCCCGTGACCCGGTCCAGCGTCCATTGGCCACGGATATCCGCAATCGCCGCCACCAGCGCGCCCTGGCGTTTGGCTTGGCGCAGCAGAACGGCCAAGGCCTGGCGCGGCGTACTGGGGTCGAGCCGGAAAAGCGGGTCGATGGCGCGGGCAAAGGCCTCATCGGGGCCGCGTTCGGCCAGGAACAAGACTGTGGCTGACTCTCGCACCGCCAAATCGGCTAGATAGGGGCTATGCCCCCCCAGCGCTTCCAACAACGCCATACCATCCGCGGTTGCGGCGAAACGCTTTTCAGCCGCACCTTTTTCGGCGAAATGCGCCAGGGCGAGCGCTGCCGCGGCCTTGTCGAAAGGGCGTGGCAGGGGGAAAGCTGCGGTTTTGCTGGTCATGATGGGATAGGGAATAGGTGAGGCGGGTTGCCGGTCAAGCGGGGCGTGGGTTGCGAAGGCTTGGCAGGCTAAGCCTGAGCTTGGCCATGATCTTGATCCTGATCATGGCTGGGCTGGTCTGGCGGCTGGAACAGGGGCCAATTGCCCTGCCCATGCTGGCGCGCCAAGCCGAGCGTATCGCCAATGCGGCGCTGAGTGATCAGCAGATTGAAATTGGCGCCGCCGCCATTGCCTGGGCGGGCTGGCGACAGGGGCATAATTCGCCCTTTGCCGTGAATTTCACCGAAATCCGCCTGACAGACGCCCAAGGCGGCACCTTGGCCGAATTGCCTGCGGTTGCGGCTTCTCTGGCGCCGGCGGCGTTGTTGCGGGGCCGCTTGGCCTTGCGTGCGATTGAGTTGACCGGCTTGCGCCTCGCGGCCCGGCGCGACGCGGCGGGGGGCTTTGCCTTTGGCTTTGCCGGCAAGGCGGAGGCGGAGGCGGAGGGCCACGGCGCGCCACCCACGGCGGACCAGGCTTTGACCGAAATCCTGACCGCCTGGCTGGCGCCACCCACCGATGATACGGCTCTTTCCGCGCTGCGCCGGATCGAATTGGTGGATGCGCGGCTTGCGGTGGCCGATGCCCGTTCAGGGCGTTTCTGGAGTGCGAGCCTCGCGCAGCTGGTGCTGGATCGTCACAGCACGGGTGGGCTTGATTTTGCCGGGCGCGCCACGGTGCAAGTGGCCGATGAAAATATCCCGATCGATATCGCCGCATCTTTGGCGGGTGAATTATGGCGCGGCGAAGCGTCATTATCGGCGCGCCGCCTGCACCCCAAAATACTCGCTGGAATCAGCCCGGAATTCGCCGCGCTTGGCGCTTTGGAAGCTGAAGTTGATATCAGCCTGATCGCGCGTTTCGCGGGCGCCAGCACCCCTGATTTGTTGATGGCGCGCCTCAGAACCGGGGCAGGGCAGCTCCACATTCCCGATGATGGCGGGCATTTGCCTTTTGCCGCACTCAGCCTGGATGCCACCCTCGCGGAAGATGTGGTGCGGATTGAACGTTTGGCCTTTTCCGCCGTGCCTTCGCCGCGTGCCGGCGCATCGGCGCCGCCCGTTATCACCGCGCAAGGTGAAGCCCGCTTGCAGGAAGGGCGTTGGCGCGCCAGCGCCGGCTTGTCGCTGCGCGCCCTCGATATCGCGGATTTGACGCATTACTGGCCGCCCAGCGTGGCGCCCAAGCCGCGGGAATGGCTGGCCGAAAACCTGACCGCCGGCATGCTGGAAGAAGGCCAATGGCGGATTGAAGCCAGTATCGGGCTGGATGGTCATGCGCCCGAGATCACCACCCTGGAAGGTGAGGCCCGCGCCCGGGGTGTCACAGCCCATTGGCTGCGCCCGATCCTGCCGATTGAAGCTGTGGCAGGCCGGGCGAAATTCTCGCTCAATCTGATCGAGATCGATATCACCAGCGGGATGCAGGCTGGCACGCAGGTGAAGATCGACAGCGGCAATCTGAAAATAAGTTTCGCCACTGATCCCGAAATCACGACCCTGGAAGCGAAACTCTCCGGCCCCCTGGCAGAGGCCTGGGCGATACTGCGCCATCCACGTCTCAAGATTTTTGAAACGCGGCCACCGCCGATCAATGATCCGTCCGGCCATTTGCAGCAGGCAACGCTGCGCCTGGTGTTTCCGCTGATCAAGACGTTGGATATCGAGGATATCGACATCCAGGCTGAATTGGCGGTGCAGGATTTGCGCATTCCGCGCCTTGCCTTCAATCGCGATCTGGAACGTGGCGTCGCGATGGTTTCGGTGCGCAATACCGGCCTTACGGTGAATGGCACGGCGGTGCTTGGCGACATCGAAGCGCGCATCCAGCAGGAGACGGATTTTCGGAATGGCGCACCGGGAGACATCGTCTCCCGCGAAATCATTTCGGCACGCGCCGATGCACGCCAATTGGCGGCTTTGGGTCTGGATGGCCGCCCCTTGCTGGATGGACCCGTGCAGCTTGATGTGCGGCAGGAAACGCGGCGCAACGGTCAATCCCGGCTGGCGCTGCGGGCTGATCTCCGCGCCGCGACGCTGGATGTGGAACCACTCGCCTGGCGCAAGCCACCGGGCACGCCAGGGCAGGGGGAAGCCGTGGTGCTGATGCAGGGTGGTGCCATCACCCTGATCGAAAGCTTCCGCGTGGAAACGCCCGATGCCCTGGTGCGCGGCCGTGCCAGTGAAATCCGCCAAAACACGCCACAGCGCATTGAATTGACCTCAGCGGCCTTGGGGCGATCGCGCTTCAGCGGTGAATTGCGCCCACCCCCGCCACGCGGCGGCGGACAATGGGTGATTTCCTTGCGCGGCCCGGTCTTGGATCTGGCACCGGTTCTGGCCAGGCAGGATGGCCCGGCGGGGCCGGAAGAAGTTGGTAATCCCGTTTCCGTGCAGGCGCGTTTTGACCGCGTGCTGCTGCCGCATGAGCAGGAATTCTCGGCCCTTGAAGCGCGCTTGCAGGTCAATGCGCTGGGCGTGATGCAACAGGCCGATATGCGCGCCAGGTTGAGTGGAACAGGCGGCTTTGTGATCACCATCAATCCCGATGGTGCGCGCCGTGCGGTCAGCCTGACCAGCGATGATGGCGGCGCCATGCTGCGCGCTTTTGATGTGATGAGAACCATCCAAGGCGGCAAGCTTACCGTCACGGGACATTATGAGCATTCACGCCCGGGTGCCGCCCTGGTGGGGAGTGCGGTCTTGGAGGATTTTTCGGTGCGCGATGCGCCTGGCCTCGGCAAGCTTTTGCAGGCCATGACGCTTTATGGCCTGATTGATGCGCTGCGCGGGCCGGGGTTGAATTTCGTGCGGCTGACCGCGCCCTTCAGCTTGAGCCCTGAGACGCTGATCCTGAATGATGCGCGGGCCTTTTCCGCATCGCTCGGGCTGACCACCAAGGGGCGAATTGATCGGCGGCAGGATACGGTTGACCTCGAAGGTACGATCGTGCCGGCCTATATTTTCAATACCCTGCTGGGCCGCATCCCGATTTTCGGCCGCTTGTTCAGCCCGGAAGAAGGTGGCGGTGTCTTTGCTGTCGCCTTTCGCATGCGTGGACCGGTGAAGGACCCGCAGGTGACGGTCAATCCTTTGGCGGCGCTGACCCCTGGCTTCTTGCGCGGGATTTTTGGGCTCGGTCAGGAACCGGCGGGCCAAGCGCCGGAAGCGCCGCGATAATCAGGGCGCCGGGCTGGACCAAAGGCGGCGCATTGGGGATGCTGATCATCCAAGCACGGAAAGGAAGCGCCTGATGCAAGTGACCAGTGGTGGATGGAGCCTTGATATCCTGATCCAAGGCTATCCCGGCAAATCAACACAGCATGGGGGCCTGGGCTGGAGCACGGTGGTGCTGCTGCGTGGCCATGGGCGGGTTGTGGTGTTGGATGGCGGTGGCTACGGCATGCGCAAGCCCTTGGTGGAAGCCTTGGCTAAGCGTGGCGTGAAGCTTGCCGATGTGACGGATTTGCTGGTGAGCCATTTGCACCATGACCACGTGGTGAATTGGCCGATGTTCCGCGATGCTCGCATTCATGTGGGGCGCAAGGAATTGGCCTGGGCGCTTGGCGTTGGCTGGGGGGAAACCGCTGTGCCGGAACATGCGGTGGAAGCACTCAGCCGTTGGCCGACGATGCAATTGATGGATGATGGGCAGGAAGTCTTGCCGGGCATCACCGCGCATCTGTCACCGGGCCATACGCCGGGGCATTTGCTGTTTCTGGTGCAAGGCGCACCGCAAGCCGTGGTGCTGTTGCAGGATTGCGTCAAGAACCGCGTGGAACTGACCACGCGCACCACGGATATGACCTATGACCCGGCGGTGAGCCGCGCCACGATTGAAATGGTATGGGAAATCTGCCGCACCAATCCGGGCTGCCTGCTGATCCCCGGGCATGATGTGCCGATGGTGGTGGAAAATGGCGTGCCGCGCGCACTTTCAACGCATAGCGCCGGCATCAAATCCTGGTTCGGGGCGGATTTGCAGGACACCACGCTGTTTTCCCTGGCACCGCCTTCCGCGTGAGACGGGCCTGCCGCCCAATTGGCCGAGATCTGAAAGGATAGAGTGATGAATAACCAGGAAGCCCATGACACGCTGCGTGCCGAAGGCCGCAGCGTGATGCAGGAAGTTTTGGGCGCTGCCTATATGAATAAGCGCGACGCCGGGACCAATCCCTTCAATGCGGCGGTGCGGCGCCTGTCGGAAGAATTCGCCTATGCCACCCTATGGCAAAGGCCGGGGCTGGATCGGCGCGAACGCAGCCTGATTACGCTTGCCATGATTTGCGCGCTCAATCGCCCGCATGAATTGCGCATTCATCTGGTGGCGGCGCTGAATAATGGCTGCACGGCCGAGGAGATTTCGGAAATCTTCACGCATTCCGTGGCCTATTGCGGCTTTCCCGCCGCCATTGATGCGCTGAGGGTCGCTGAAGAAGTGCTGAAGGAACAGGGCAAGCTGTAAGTCAGCTTGCCCAGGACCAGTTTGAAGTTTCTTCAAGCCAAGTGAATTCACTTGGCGATGCGGATAAGGCGACCACGTAAATTCAAATGCGTCTCCGGTGCCCGAAAGTGCAGCGGAGATGCACTAATCGGCGGTAGCGTTCGCATCCTTCACGATTTCTGCCCAGATCGGCATTTCCGCGCGTACGAAGCGCCCGAATTCGGCGGGGCTTTCGCTTGGCAGGGCTTGCAGACCTTCCTGGGCGATACGCGCCTGCACCGCAGGCTGTGCCAGCACCGCGCGGAAGGCGGTGAAAAGCCGATCCCGGATTGGATCCGGCAGTTTGGCCGCCGTCCAAATGCCCCACCAGCCGGAGATATCAAGGCTTGGCAGCCCTGCGGCCTCACTGCCTGGTACGTCTGGAATAACCGGTGAGGCAGCCCGCGTGCTGAGTGAAATCGCCTTGAGCGTGCCGGCGCGAATCTGCGGCAGGGCGACAGGGGGCGTGCCAACCAGGATTTGCACATCGCCGGCCAGAACTGCCTGCAAGGAGGGGGCGCCACCTCGGAAGGGCACATGGGTGATGTCCTGGCCGGTTACCTTGGCGAGTTTGGCGCCAACCAAATGGCTCGGCGTGCCAATGCCTGGTGTGGCGTAATTCCACCGCCCCGGCTGCGCCCGCATGCGGGCCACAAGATCCGTCAGGTTGTTGATGCCCGCATCGGCGCGCACGGCCAGGATCAGTGGCAGATCGCTGACGCGTGTGATGGGCGTGAAATCATTGATCGGGTCGAAGGGCAGGCGTCGATACATGGCGGGGTTCACCGCATGGGTGAAATTGCCACCGAGCAGAATGGTGTAACCATCCGGTTCGCTGCGCGCGACATGCTCAGCGGCGATATTGGACCCCGCGCCGGGGCGGTTATCGACAATGATGGTCACACCGCCCAATTCGCGGCCCAAAGGTTCACCAAGGGTGCGCGCCAAAAAATCGCCCGAGCCACCAGGCGGAAAGCCAACCACGATCCGGATCGGCCGCCCGGCCGGCCAGGCGGCACCAGATTGTGCGGCTGCCCGCTGCGCAGCGGTAAAAATAAAGGGCGCGGCAATAAGGCTTCTTCTGCGCATCAAGGTCATGTTTCCCCCAGCGCCATGTGATGTGGTCATGGCATATTTTCTGATGACGTTATCCGATGAAGTCTGACAGCCGACCCGCCAGAGGACAATGGCGCAGTCAGGTCGAAGCCAATCCCTGGGCAGGAACGTTTATCAGATTAGCAAAAAACAATGATTGTGTTATGGCAAAAATCGATTAGGCTCTCGCCAAGGAATGTTCGCGGAAGGAACGCCAAGGATGCGTGATCTCGGTCGGTTTTGTTGTTTGGGTTTCATGCTGGTGCTGCTTTCGGCCTGCGCAACGATTACCAGCGGGACCGACCATCAATTGCTGGTGGAAACCGAACCGAGTGGTGCCACCTGCATCCTGCAGCGCGATGGCAGCAATGTTGGTGCGGTCAATCCAACGCCGGGTGCCGCCCGCATCAGCAAATCTCGCCGTGATCTTCAGGTGAATTGCGAAAAGCCGGGTTTTGAGGCTGCGCAAAGGACCATCATTGCCGATTTTCAAGCCATGACCATCGGCAATGTGCTGGTGGGGGGTGTTATTGGTGTCGCGGCGGATTTTGCCTCGGGTGCCGCCATGACCTATCCGGATGCGGTGAAGCTGGTGCTTTGGCCGCGTAGCTTTGCCAATGCCACCGAACGCGATGCCTTCATGGATGCGCGGCGGTCAGAAACCCAGGCCGATTACGCCAAGCGGATTGAAACGGCGCGTGGCGCCTGTGGCGGCGCATCCGATGCCAATTGCGAACGCCGGTTGCGTGAGTTGCGCCTTGAGGAAGCCGAGGCGCTGCGTCGGATTGAGGAAAAGCGCCAGAGCACCCCGCTCGGCGCTTGACGCAAGGTGGGGATGGGCCTTGCCGCGGCTAGCCTGTCCCCAAACGCTTCCAGACCCCATCCGCATGGGCAATCAACCGATCGCCCGCGGTAAGACGCCCGCGCACGAAAACCACCGAACGTGTCACGCGCATAATCTCTCCTTCCGCGATCAGGAAATCGCCGCTTTTCGCGCCAGAGATGAAATGCACATTGAGCTGTATGGTCACATTGGGCCCGCGATCAGCGGCTTCCCAAACGGTGTGGCCAAGCGTTTGATCCAGAAAGGTGGAAATCATGCCGCCATGGACAATGCCGTGGATATTGCTGTGCTTGTCTTCCACCAGCAGCCCATGCAGGCGCCGCCCATCCACGGTTTTCTGCCAGAAGGGGCCAACCAGGGCGGGGAAGCCATCCTCATGCCAGACGAAATCGGTCCAGCCATCGGCAGCGGGATCATAGGGGGTCTTCGCGTTCATGGGCTGGGGTTTAGCCCAAAGCGAAGCATTTTCAAGCCAAGTGGCCCTATTGGGCGGCGCGGAACATGCGCCTCAAACACCGATGACATGCCCGCTCTCGTCAGGCGCGGTTTAACCGGTTAGCGTTTCGCCATGCAGCTTTTTCATTCCCATGGCTCTCCCTATGCCCGCATCGCCCGCATGGCGGTACTGGAACTTGGCTTGGCGCAACGGGTCCCGTTTGTGGAGACGACATTGCGCGATCCCGCTTCCACGCTATTGCCGCATAATCCGGTGGGGCGCGTGCCGTCCCTGGTGCTTGCGGATGGCACGACGGTTACGGAAACCACGCCGATCCTGATGGTGCTGGATAGCCTTGTGGCGCCGGAAAAGCGCCTGCTTGGCGATGCGGCCGATGGCTGGAAGCGGCTTGCCGCCTATGGCCGCGTGCTTGGCATGCTGGATGGCATCGCGGTCTGGAACCGCGAATTGCGCCGGCCTGTCCATGAAAGATCGCCGGGCGTGATTGCGCTGGAAGAAGGCCGCGCGCTTCGCATCGCCACGGCCTTGCAGGCGGATGTCGCTGCCGGCGTCTATGCCGCGCCAGATGCCGGCTTCCTCGCGCTGCTGGCCGTGCTTGGCTATTGCGAAAGGCGCCATCGCGTTTGGGCCTGGCGTGAGGCGCTGCCGGGCCTTGCCACCTGGTTTGACCGCGCATCGGATCGGCCTTCCTTCGCTGCCACCCTGCCGCCGGTGAGCGGCATCTGACATGCTGCCCCCAGCGCCGCGCCATAATGGCGGCCCGCCGCTGGAGGAGGAAGCAGATGTCAACGCATCCTGGCGTGCCTGGAATTGGCGCCGTGCGCATAAGCGCGCCTGGAAAACCCCGCCGCGTGAAATTGCATTGAGGCGCTTGGCGCGGGCCGAGGAACTCGGCATGCCCTACAAGGAATATACACTCGAGATTCTGGAACGCGGCAAATATCTTTAGAAGATGATCCGTCAGCCGGATCATCCTCTGACTTGAGTCGCGCGGCTGTTTCACCGCTTCGGCTTGCGGCCTGCGCGGATCAGACGCTGGCAGGCGTAAGCACCGCTTCCAGCGTCATCAGCACAGGATTATCGCCGGGCGTCAGTACCCCTGCGCTCAATTGCCCGGTCAGATCCACCAGTGCGACATCAAGCCTTGTGGCACCGGCGCGGATCAGCCCCTCACGGATCAGCATTTCAGTCGCGAAATTATCTACCGGTGGCGCATTGGCATAACGCGCGCCGATGATGCTGCCGACACCACCATGCAGCCGCGCCACATCGAAGCCAGCACCCGCCGCCGCCGCTTCAAGGGCCGCGGTAATGTCCTGATTGGGGCAAAGCCGGATGGCGATGCCATTGGCGCTGGCGGCGCCAGGCGGCGTGGTGGCAACAGGCGTGAACAGTTTGAAGCCGGTTTCCGCATCCTGCCGCGCTTCAAATCTTGCGCCAGAGATCAGCACGCCAGTCGCGCGGATTGGTGCGGCGATGAAGGTTTCGTCGGGCAACATATGGCCGCCGCCGGCGCGGCCATCGGCTTCGGTCCAAAAACCATGGCAATGAAAGAAGGGCGCGCCATCGCGAAAACCGACCGTGATGGAAGCCACATCAAGCCGCGTCGCACCTGCCGGGCGGAAAGTGTCGCTGTAATAGGCCGCGTGCGTTGGATCAGGCGCCAAGGCCGGGATCACATAAGCGAATGGCCCAAGCGCGCCACCCGAGAGCGTGAGGCACCCGCCCTCAGCCCCATGGCCCCGTGCCAGATCATGCAAAGCGGTCAGCAGGCTGGCGCCGCGCGGTAGTTCCACATCAACCGCCTGGCTGCGCACCGGATGGCCGATGATGCGTTCCGGCCCCGCAGGCCCCGGTTGCTGAATATGGCGCATGTTGAAGGTCTTTCACTGTTGCGGCGCTGCTTGCTGGGGTGGGGCGCAGCCGGCCAGCAATACTACCAATAAATCATCCAGGCTTGCCTCTATCCTTGGCGTGGGTGCCGATCCGCCTTCTGAAATCTGGCCATCCAGCAGCAGCATGGTGTGGCCATGCAAGGCGGCCCAGAGGCCGGCCGCAAGCGGCATGGCGTCCCGGTCCTGCCGAATGGCGCCGGAAGCTTGGCCCTGCTGCACCAGATGCAGCAGCATATTGAAGGCGGCCTTGGCGGCCTCGGAAAGTTCTGTGCGATGATATTCCTGGCATAAATCGCCATGAAACATCATGCGGTAATGGCCGGGATTGGCCAGCCCATGCGCCACATAGGCGCGCGCGGATGCCGCCAGCGCGGCAAGATGGTCACCTGCCTCAGGCGTGGCGCGGCGCAATGCTTCTTGCAGGCTGCGAAAACCGCGTATCGCCAATTCCACGATCAGATCCTGCTTTGACCGAAAATGCCGATAGGCCGCGGTGTGGCTGACACCCACGGCATCGGCGATCTGGCGCAGGGAAAAGGCCACGGAACGCTCCGCCGCGATATAGGCCGAGGCAGCCGCCACCAGCGCATCCGCCAAATGGCCATGGTGGAAGGTCGTTCTTGGCGGTGTCGGAGAAGGGTTTGTCATCATAATGTTGCCAGTGGTAACTTTTTGACCTATACAAACATTTCCAGTTTTCAAGGAATCAGGAAATGTCGCGCATTTTCGTCCTTGTCGGCCATCCGAGGCGAGAAAGCTATTGTGCCGCCTTGGCCGACGCATATGCCGAAGCCGCCCGGGCTGCCGGCCATGAGGTCATGCTGCGGCGTCTGGCGGATGTGGATGTGACACTCGCTGCGCCGGATTATGCCAAGGTGGATCCAGCGCCACCTGCATGGGTTCTGCGGGAGCAGGCTCATATCGCCTGGGCCGAGCATTGGGTTCTGGCTGCCCCGATGTGGTGGGGCGGCCTGCCGGCAGCCATGAAGGCTTATCTGGATCAGGTTTTGTTGCCGGGATTCGCCTTCCGGTACCGCGCCAAGGGGCAGGGCTGGGATAAATTGCTGCAAGGCCGTTCGGCTCGGCTCCTGCTCACGGCGGATACGCCACCCTTTGTGCTGCATTGGTTATGGGGCTTCCCGTTGGAGCGGCAATTGCGGCGGCAAGTTTTCGGCTTTTGCGGGATTTCGGCAAAGACCACGCTTTTCGCGCCCATCAAGCCATCGGATGGGGACCGGCGCGCTGGCTGGCTCAAACAGGCTGCCGCCTTGGGGCGCCGCGGCGACTAGCGGGGCGTGCCTGGCCAGAAGGCTGCCAGCCTAACCGCCATGCCTTAGTCTTTGCGGCGGCTAGGCCATTCTGGGGGAAAAGCGCCCCGACAGCCCCTGATGCCACCTTGCGCGGGGAAGGGGCTGGCGTCAGTGCAGCGTAAACACCCCATTGGCGTAGCGGAGTTCCGCCGGGCGGGTCAGGGCGGCCGAAGCGACGCGCACCGAATGCAGCGGCCCGTCAATCTCGCGCTGCCAGAAGGCCAGAAAGCGGTCCAATTCCGGGAAATCCGGGGCACGGTCCAGCTTCTGCCAGATGAAGCTTTGCAGCACATGCGGGTGATCCGGCAGATGATAGAGCAATTCGGCCGTGGTCAGCCGCCAATCGGGGATACGCACTACGCTTTCCAAGCCCTGAAACTTCTGGCTCATGGTCCTTTCCTCTTGGTTCCGGGGGCCGTGCTCGTAACGATATTTGGCTGACCCCAGCAAAAGCTTGCCATGACGACTCTGGGGTTTTGCAAGAAAAATCTTTATTATCAGAGTATTAGCACTAGCGTTGCGCGAGTGCTGCCAAACGCTTGACGCCCTGGGCGGCGCGGACTACATCGCTAGCACTCCTCTGGGGGGAGTGCTAACGGCCGGGGCACCTCCGGTGACCGGTCAGGCTTCCCAGAGCGAGCCGTCATCAACCCGAGGCTCAGGAGAGGACCTTATGAAATTTCGTCCCCTGCATGACCGCGTTCTGGTTCGCCGCGTTAATGCGGAAGAAAAGACCGCCGGTGGTATCATCATCCCCGACACCGCGAAGGAAAAGCCACAGGAAGGCGAAGTCGTCTCCGTCGGCGCTGGCACCTTGAACGAAAAGGGCGAACTCCGTCCGCTCGACGTCAAGGCGGGCGACCGCATCCTGTTCGGCAAGTGGTCCGGCACGGAAGTGAAGCTGAATGGCGAGGAGCTCCTGATCATGAAGGAATCCGACGTCATGGGCATCCTGACCGCCTGATTTCCGCTTTTCCCAATAGAACCTGAAAAGGACACGCAAACATGGCTGCTAAGGACGTAAAGTTCGGCGCCCAGGCTCGCGAGCGTATGCTCCGCGGTGTTGATATCCTGGCCGACGCCGTAAAAGTGACCCTCGGCCCCAAGGGCCGCAATGTCGTTATCGACAAGAGCTTCGGCGCGCCCCGCATCACCAAGGACGGTGTGACGGTCGCCAAGGAAATCGAACTGGCTGACAAGTTCGAAAACATGGGCGCGCAGATGGTGCGCGAAGTTGCCTCCAAGACCAATGATCTGGCGGGCGATGGCACCACCACCGCGACCGTGCTGGCCCAGGCCATCATTCGCGAAGGTGCGAAGGCTGTGGCCGCTGGCATGAACCCGATGGACCTGAAGCGCGGCATTGATAAGGCCGTTGCCAGCGTCGTTGCGGAACTGGAAGCCAAGACGAAGAAGATCACCACCTCTGCCGAAGTGGCGCAGGTTGGCACGCTTTCCGCCAATGGCGAATCCGAGATCGGCGAAATGATTGCCCAGGCCATGGAAAAGGTCGGCAATGAAGGCGTGATCACGGTTGAAGAAGCCAAGTCCATCCAGACCGAACTTGATGTCGTTGAAGGCATGCAGTTCGACCGCGGCTATGTCTCTCCGTACTTCATCACGAATGCGGAAAAGATGATCGCGGAAATGGACAATCCGTACATCCTGATCTTCGAAAAGAAGCTGTCCCAGCTTCAGCCGATGCTGCCGCTGCTTGAAGCCGTTGTGCAGTCCGGCCGTCCGCTCGTGATCGTGGCCGAAGATGTGGAAGGCGAAGCGCTCGCGACCCTCGTGGTCAACAAGCTGCGCGGTGGCCTCAAGATCGCGGCCGTGAAGGCGCCTGGCTTCGGTGATCGTCGCAAGGCGATGCTGGAAGACATCGCGATCCTGACCGGCGGTGAAGTGATCAGCGAAGATCTCGGCATCAAGCTGGAAAGCGTGACCCTGGCGCAGCTCGGCCGCGCCAAGACCGTGCGGATCGACAAGGAAAACACCACCATCGTCGATGGCGCTGGTGCGAAGGACCAGATCACTGGCCGTTGCGAGCAGATCAAGGCGCAGATCGAGGAAACCACCTCGGACTACGACCGTGAAAAGCTGCAGGAACGTCTGGC
>JACCED011934748.1_pt1 | contig 17721 bp, 16 predicted proteins | sample 7455021 | NCBI WGS metagenome assembly JACCED01 (sample SAMN15323456, study PRJNA562643) | freshwater metagenome | isolation source: river surface water | place: USA:Blue River Watershed | collected 2017-08-19 | reverse complement strand
GGCGAGGCCGCCTGCGGCGATCATGGCGTTGATATTGTCGAGCGCGGCCTGATCCTGCTGCTGTTGCTTTTCATAAGCTTCCAATTCGGCCGGGTCGAATGCCACCTCGATGCGCATCAGCTGTTGTGTTGCACTCTCATGCCACTGATTGATCAGCGTATGGAAGAGGTCGAAAGCCTCTGACTTATACTCATTCAGCGGGTCGCGCTGCGCATAGCCACGCCAGCCGATGACCTGACGCAGATGGTCGAGCATCACGAGATGCTCGCGCCAGTAATGGTCGAGCACTTGCAGCACAACCTGCTTCTCGGCAAAGCGCATCAGCGCAGGTGAATTCTTTTCCGTGCGGGCGGCATAGGCTTCATCGGCCGCCTTGTGCAGACGCTCGGAGATTTCTTCTTCCGCAATGCCTTCTTCCTTGGCCCAATCAGCAACGGGCAGGACAAGGTTCAGCTTTTCCAGAACATCAGCTTCCAGACCCGCAATGTCCCAGGCTTCTGCATAGCTGTCATGCGGAATACGGGCGGCCACGATGTCGTCGATGACATTGCCGCGCATATTGGCAACGGTCTCTTCGAGCGATTCTTGCGCCATCATGTCGCGGCGCTGTTCGAAGACCACCTTGCGCTGGTCATTCATCACATCATCATATTTGAGGATGTTCTTGCGGATGTCGAAGTTGCGTGCTTCGACCTTCTGCTGTGCTTTTTCAAGCGCCTTGTTGATCCAGGGATGGACGATGGCCTCATCTTCCTTGAGGCCAAGACGCGTCAGCATCGTGTCCATACGCTCAGAGCCGAAGATGCGCATCAGGTCATCTTGCAGCGACAGGAAGAATTTGGAGCGGCCCGGATCGCCCTGACGACCGGAGCGACCGCGCAGCTGATTGTCGATGCGGCGGCTCTCGTGACGTTCGGTTCCGATGATGTAGAGACCGCCAGCAGCCTTGGCCTGATCGCGGAAGGTGGCGACCTCGGCGCGGATCTCAGCTTCCTTGGCGTCGCGCGCGGGGCCAGCTTCCATGCCGGCACATTCATGTTGCACGCGCATATCGGCATTGCCGCCGAGCTGAATATCCGTACCGCGACCGGCCATGTTGGTGGCGATGGTGATCGCGCCGGGCACGCCAGCTTCTGCGACGATATAAGCCTCCTGTTCATGGAAGCGCGCATTGAGCACGGCAAACAGCTTTGAGGGCTTGCCAGCGCGTGCAGCCGCATAAAGCTTTTGCAGCGCTTGCGGGTCTTCAAAGTTGATCAGCTTGTAGCCATTCTTTTGCAAGAAGTCCGCGAGCTGCTCAGACTTCTCGATTGAGGTCGTGCCCACCAGCATGGGCTGCATGGTCTGATTGGCAGCTTCGATCTCGCGCAGAATGGCGCGCAGCTTTTCTTCACCGGAGCGATAGACCTCGTCATCTTCGTCGAGCCGCTGCACCGGGCGATTGGTGGGAATTTCCACCACGCTGAGACTATAGATCTCGGCAAATTCATCCGCTTCCGTCGCAGCCGTGCCGGTCATGCCGGCAAGCTTCTTGTAGAGACGGAAATAGTTCTGGAAAGTGATGGAGGCGAGCGTCACATTCTCCGGCATCACCGTGACATGTTCTTTCGCTTCCAAAGCCTGATGCAGCCCTTCCGAATAACGGCGACCGGGCATCATGCGGCCGGTGAACTCGTCGATGATGACGACTTCGCCATTGCGCACGATATAATCCTTGTCGCGCTGGAAGAGTGTATGCGCCTTCAGGGCCTGCTGCACGTGATGCACGATCGTGACATTGGCCGCATCATAAAGCGAACCTTCGCGCAGAAGGCCGGTCTCAGCCAGCAGCTCTTCAACGCGCTCATTGCCAGCTTCATTGAGATTGACGGTACGCTGCTTCTCGTCGAGCTCATAATGCTCGCGCGACAGCATCGGGATAATGCGGTCGATCTGGTTATAGAGGTCAGACTTGTCCTCTGATGGGCCAGAGATGATGAGCGGTGTGCGCGCTTCATCAATCAGGATCGAGTCCACCTCATCGACGATGGCGAAGCTATGGGGGCGCTGGACCATCTGGCCCAGCTCATACTTCATGTTGTCGCGCAGATAGTCGAAGCCGAATTCATTGTTCGTGCCATAGGTGATGTCGCAGGCATAGGCAGCCCGGCGCTCTTCATCATCCATGCCATGCACGATGGTGCCAACACTCATGCCCAGAAAGCGATAGACACGTCCCATCCACTCCGCGTCACGACGGGCGAGATAGTCGTTCACCGTGACGACATGCACGCCATTACCGGCGAGGGCATTGAGATAGGTGGCGAGGGTGGCAACAAGGGTCTTGCCTTCACCCGTGCGCATTTCCGCGATGCCGCCTTCATGCAGCACCATGCCGCCAATCAACTGCACATCGAAATGGCGCTGGCCGAGCACGCGCTTGGCGGCTTCGCGTACCGTGGCGAAGGCAGGCACCAGCAATTCATCCAGCGTGCGGCCGGCGGCCAGTTCAGCACGGAATTCATCTGTGCGGGCGCGCAAAGCCTCATCCGAGAGGGCGGCGACTTCGGCCTCCAGAGCATTGATGGCCGCGACCTTGGGCTGGTAGGTCTTCAACCGGCGATCATTGGCTGAGCCGAAAATCTTTCGCGCGAGCGCACCAAGCATGATCCCGAAATCCTCTACTGCATTTGTCCAGGCGACGTAAAAACCGGCTCGCGTGAAGAAAATGCGACCATTTTGAAGGCGTTAGCCCAGTTTCCCGTGCGCCTTTGCGGGCGCAAGGACGCACACGTCAGACTGGCCACGGAAAACCGTTCGACAGATAGGAGGGGGGTCTAGCCTTGTCAATCTGAAGCCACGCCACGCAAGGGTGCTGAAGGCGCCTTTTTCCGGCCTATTTCCTGCGTCAGTCAGGCCGGCGCGGGTTGCCCCGGAGCGCAAATTCAACGAAAGTGCCGGCCCGGCATCCTGCCGCCCAAACTCCCGGAGTCTCCCTTTATGACTTTCCCCTCGCTGCGCCGTCCCTTCACGGGCGCTTTTGTGGCCTTGGCCCTGTCCGCCAGCCTCACGGCCCAGGCGGGCGTCATCGCCAAAGTTGATGGCATCGAAATTACCGATGAGGATATTCAAATCGTCTTGGAAGATATCGGCCCCAGCCTGCCGCCGCAGATGCAAGGCCCCCAGCGCGACGGCTATATCCTTGATTACATTATAGATATGAAGCTGGCTGCGAAAAAGGCCGAGCAGGATCGGCTTGGTGTCGGACCCGAAACGGTTCGCCGCATGGCCTATTACAAGGACAAGGTCCTGATGGAAGCCCTGCTTGGCAAGATCGCCAAAGATGGCGTGACGGATGCGGCCATGCGCAAGGTCTATGACGAGGCCAAGAGTGCCCAAAAGCCTGAGGAGGAGGTCTCTGCCCGCCATATTCTGGTGGAGAGCGAGGACGAGGCCAAGGCTGCGCTCAAGCGCGTCAAGGGTGGTGAAGATTTCGCCAAGGTGGCTGATGCCATCTCGAAGGATCCCGGCTCAAAGGGGGGTGATCTCGGCTGGTTCAGCAAGGACCGCATGGTGCCGGAATTTGCCGATGCTGCGTTCAAGCTGAAGAAGGGTGAGATTTCTGACCCGGTGAAGAGCCAGTTTGGCTGGCACATCATCAAGCTCGATGATCGCCGCACCAAGCCCTTCCCCTCCTTCGATGACGTGAAGGATCAGCTGCAGCAATATGTGGCGCAGAAAGCGCAGACCGATGCGATCCTGAAGCTTCGTGAAGGTGCCAAAATCGAGCGCATGTCGCAGGCACCTGCCGCGCCGAAGTGATCCGCGAGCAGCTTTTGTCATTTAAGGCCCGTCGCCCTCTTCTGTGGGGGGCGGCGGGTCTTTTTCTTGGTCTGTTGCTGCTTCTTCTGCACCGCGCCGGTTTGAGCGCTGTTGATCCTGATGCGGTTGATTTTGATCGCGTGGGGGTGGGGCCGGGGCGCTATCTGATTTGTCCCCCTGATCTTTGTGCAAGCCGCGATGAAGAGGCGCCGCTTTTCACGGTTCCCGCAGAACGCCTGACGCAGAAGCTACGCGCATCTTTGCTGGCCGAACCGCGCTTGCGGGAAGTGCCTTTATCTGTCCCCCATCACTTGCGCTTCGTCGAGACCTCATCTGTGCTGCGGCTCGACAGGGTGATTGATGTCAGGATCCTGCCACGCAGTTCGGGCGCTTCGACATTGGCAGTACTGGGGCGCCCCGCAAGCCCCCTTCTCGATCATGGTGCAACACGTGCGCGTCTTCAGCGTCTGATGGAGGCGATTGCGCGCTGACAGCTTGACCATGACGCGCGGCTTTGAAATGACTGCGGCAACCAAGAAGGAATGTTTGCCATGGCTCATGCAACTGCCGTCTCGCCGCTTGCTCCAAAGTCCTATCCGGATCTGCCTGAGATCGAAGGTGTGCGCTTTGCAACGGCGGAAGCTGGTATTCGCTATAAGGGCCGTACCGATGTCATGCTGGCTCTGCTCGCCAAGGGCACGCAGGTGGCAGGCGTTTTCACCAAGTCGAAATGCCCTTCCGCACCGGTTGACTGGTGCCGCGCCAATTTGAAAGGCGGTAAGGCGCGTGCACTGGTTGTGAATTCAGGCAATGCCAATGCATTCACTGGCAAGGTCGGTGCAAAAGCGGCCAAGCTCACCGCCCAGATCGCGGCGAAAGCCACAGGCGCGCCCATGAGCGAAATCTTTCTTGCCTCAACAGGCGTCATTGGTGAGCCACTTGATGCCACGAAATTTGTCGCTGTGATGGATGGTCTTGTTGCCAATGCGCATCCGGCCGGCCTGTTGGATGCAGCCAAGGCGATCATGACAACGGATACCTATCCCAAGGTCGCAACGGCGCGCGTGAAGATTGCAGGCGTGGAGGTCACGATCAGCGGCATGGCGAAAGGCGCGGGGATGATCGCGCCAGATATGGCAACCATGCTCTCTTATGTTTTCACCGATGCACCGATTGCTTCAAAGGCGCTGCAGGCTATGCTGTCGAAATCGGTGGAAACGAGTTTCAACTCGATCACCGTTGATAGCGATACATCGACCTCTGACACTTTGATGCTGTTTGCAACGGGCGCTGCAGCCAAGCGTGGCGCGCCGCTTATCAAGGATGCGAAAGACAAGCGCCTGACGGCCTTCCGCAAGGCTCTGGACCATATCCTGCTTGATCTCTCCCACCAGGTTGTGCGTGACGGTGAAGGCTGCCGCAAATTTGTGGAGATCACAGTGGAAGGTGCGGCCAATGGTCAGGCGGCCAAGCGCATTGCCATGTCAATCGCCAATTCTCCCCTCGTCAAAACAGCCATTGCAGGGGAAGATGCCAATTGGGGGCGCATTGTTGCGGCTGTTGGCAAGGCAGGCGAGAAGGCTGATCGCGACAAGCTTGCCATTTGGTTTGGCGATTTCCGCGTGGCGCATAAGGGCTTGCGGGATCAGACCTATGACGAGAGCAAGACCTCAGCCTATATGAAAGGTGAGAAGATCGACATTCGTGTTGATGTTGGTGCAGGTGGCAAGGGTCGCGCAACAGTGTGGACCTGTGACCTCACCAAGGAATATGTCGCGATCAACGGTGATTACCGCAGCTGATTTGCATTTCACGCTGTTTTGAGTCCATCCTGCGGCAGTCATTTTGTCGCAGGATTTTTGTGATGCGTATTTTTGCATTGCTTTTCTGTACGCTCGCGCTTTCTGCCTGTGCGTCTGATGTCTCGGTTCCTTTTGATCCTCAGGAAGCGGCTTTCATTCACCAGCGAGGCAAGGCAAGCATCGAAGGCGAGGCCTTTTTCCGCGCCGAAACAGGTCGTGTCATTCACGCGGCCGGAGAATGGGTGAATCTCATTCCCGCCACCAGCTATGCCGATGCGCGGTTCCGTGCCCTTTTTGGGACGGAGAAATATCTGCGCGCAACACGCCTCTTCTGGATGGAGGATGCAGATCCGACCTACATGCAATTCATCCGCGCTACCAAGGCTGACAGCCATGGACGCTTCAGCTTCGAGCAAGTGGCACCAGGACGTTACTATGTTTGGACCACGGCCACCTGGGTGCCTGAAAACTGGATCATCCCCGCGGGTGGGCTCATTTATGAGACGGTCACCGTCACCGGGCAGGAGACTAGGCCCATTCGCATCATCGTCTCCGGCAAATAGTTGCGTCACGCTGCCGCCTCGGTTAGCCATGGCCGAAATGGAGACTGGCCCCGTGAAGCTTCTTCTTGTTGTCGCCGCAGCGCTTCTTGATGCTGACAATCGTGTGCTGATCGCCCAACGTCCTCAGGGCAAGCAGCTTGCGGGCTTGTGGGAGTTTCCCGGCGGCAAGATTGATGCGGGCGAGCGGCCCGAAGAATCGCTCATCCGCGAATTGAAAGAAGAGCTCGGCATCACCGTCAAAGAAGCCTGTCTCGCGCCGCTCACTTTCGCGAGCTTCGCTTATCCAGACTTCCATTTGCTGATGCCGCTTTATGTTTGTCGGCGCTGGGACGGCTTTGTGCAATCACGCGAAGGACAAGCCTTGAAATGGGTGCATGTGCGCGAGCTGCGCAACTATCCGATGCCACCTGCTGATGAGCCGCTCATCCCGCCGCTGATGGAGCTTGTGGGTTAAAGTCCGCCCATCTTGCAGATGAGTTTCCACTCCGCATCTGTCACCGGCTGAACAGACAGACGCATCGACGTCACCAGCGACATTTTGGCGAGGGTAGGTGTTGCTTTCACTTGCGCCAGTGTGACGGGCTTGGGGAGCGGCTTCACAGCCTTGAAATCCACCATGCCAAATTTGCCGCTTTCATCGCTTGGATCAGGATAGAAGAGCTTGATCACCTCGACGATGCCGACAATCTCCTTGCCTTCATTCGAGTGATAGAAGAAAGCCTGTTCGCCAATCTTCATGGCGATCAAATGCTGCTTGGCGAGGTGATTGCGCACGCCGTTCCAATGCGTGCCCTTTGCGCCAGCCTTCACTTGCTGATCCCATGACCAGACGGAGGGTTCGCTCTTCACCAGCCAATGCGCCATGATCGCTCCTGCCATTTGCACTCGCGCAAAGCTAGGGCGTAGCGGTGCTTTAGAAAAGCACCCAATCACAGGAAAGATTGCGGGTCCACATCTACCATCACGCGCACGCCGCCGTGTTCAGGCGGGGCAGCTGCAATCATCGCGCGCAAAAACCCCTGCAAATCAGCCTGTCGTGGCGCCTTGACGAGAAGGCGGAAACGATGGCGACCGCGCACAATGGCAATGGGTGCTTCCGCCGGCCCCAACACCACGACCTCGTCAGGGGCGGGCAATTGCCCGGCAGGCGTCACATGCCAGCGCTCGCAAGGCGGTAGCTCATGGGCAGTACGCGCCAGAGCACGCGCATGATTTTCTGCGCTCACCCGATCATTGCCGGTGATGATGAGTGCTGCCAGACGCCCGAAGGGTGGAAGCCCGGCGCGTTCACGCCCTGCGATTTCCTGCGCGTAAAAAGTTTCGGTATCGCCGGACAATAGTGCGCGCATGACAGGATGATCAGGCTGCCATGTTTGCACGAGCCCGCGGCCGGATATCTCGCCACGCCCTGCACGACCAGTGACCTGTTGAAGCAACTGGAACGTGCGTTCAGCTGCGCGCGGATCTCCCGACGACAGGCCGACATCCCCATCAACCACGCCAACCAGAGTGAGTTTGGGGAAGTTATGCCCTTTCGCAACAAGCTGCGTGCCGATGATGATATTGAAATCACCTTTGGCAATAGCATCGAGTTCTTGCCGCAGGCGTTCAGTGCCGCCGGGGAAATCAGATGAGAGTACCAGCACACGCGCATTGGGAAAGAGTTCTGCAACTTCTTCGCCCAAGCGTTCAACACCTGGACCGCAAGCGGTCAGCGAGTCTTCCGTCTGACATTGCGTACAGCTATTGGGCCTTCGCTCGATATGACCGCAATGATGGCAAACAAGTGCGCGGCGGAAGCGATGTTCGACAAGCCAGGCCGTGCAATTGGGGCATTGATAGCGATGCCCGCAAGCGCGACACAAGGTGAGCGGCGCATAGCCGCGGCGATTGAGGAAGAAGAGAACCTGTTCACCCTTGTCCAGCGTTTGCGCAGCAGCTTCGAACAAGCGTGGTGAGATCCATTTACCGCGCGGTGCGGCTTCTTTGCGAAGATCAATCGCCTTGATATCGGGCAGAGCGCGTCCGCCGAAACGCGCAGCAAGATGCAAATGGTGATAGCGACCCTGTTCAGCATTGACACGCGTTTCAATGCTGGGCGTAGCGGAGGCAAGAATGACCGGGCAAGCTTCGAGCCTTGCACGCACCACGGCCATGTCACGCGCGTGATAGGAGACCCCGTCTTCCTGTTTATAGGCTGCTTCATGTTCTTCATCGACAATGATGCAACCCAGCTGTCTGAACGGCAGGAAGAGCGCAGAGCGTGCACCCGCCATCACTTGCACTTCCCCGGATGAGACGCCGCTCCAGATGCGGGCGCGTTTGCGGGTGGCAACACCCGAATGCCATTCAGCGGGCCGCACGCCAAAGCGCGCCGCGAAGCGATCAAGAAATTGCGCAGTCAGCGCGATTTCAGGCATCAGGATGAGAGCCTGACGACCCTCGCGCAAAGCTTGCGCGACTGCTTCAAAATAGACCTCCGTTTTGCCGGAGCCGGTCACACCCTCAAGCAGTGTGGCCCCAAACACTTTTGTTGCCACTTGCTGTTTCAGGAAATCGGCTGCTGCTTGCTGGTCAGGTTCCAGCGGCAATTGCGCATGTTCCGCATCGGGGGGAAGTGCAACGGGATCGGCGGCCAGGGAGATCGGCTCCAGCACGCCTTCATCAACAAGGCCGTCTATCACGCTGGTCGAAACAGCGGCCAGTTCGGCCAGTGCCGATTTTTGATGTGCAAGCCCGCCGTCAGCCGCAGCGATCACACGCGCGCGTGCAGCTGTCATGCGTTCCGGCTTTCGATCAGTCAGGCGAACGCCGATACGCACGGGTTCAGGCCCGGCTGCGTCCGGCGCGCGCACACCCATGCGCAACACCATGCCACGGGGCGCCAAGGTCCATCGTGCGACCCAATCGACAAATTGCCGCAAGGGAGATGCGAGAGGTGGCAGATCGCGCTTGTCTGCGATGGTCTTGAGATTGCCCCCCGGCCCCTTGCGGATCTCCCACACAATGCCGGTCGCTTCGCGATTGCCCAAGGGCACGGTAACGAAATCGCCCGGTGCGAGTGTCATGCCTTTTGGTACGCGGTATGAATAAGCCACATCCACCGCCACCGGCGCGAGCACGTCGGCGATCTGGTCTTGAGGCTCTTCCATGGGCAGTCTGTCGCTCATGGCGCAGCAGTAGCATTGACAGCGGAAATAAAAAACCGCCAGCCAGAAGCCGGCGGCCATTTATCAAAGAGCTTGCGGCTCACTTCTTTTCAGCGCTCGCGATGATGGCGAGGATCTTCTTCTTCATGTCAGGTGAGACGGCGACGACGCTCAGCGTGGCGTTGCGGGTCTTGTCTGCATCAATGAAGTCCACATAGCGCTGCGTGCGTTCGCCTTCTGCGAGCAGAGCAGGATCGCGCAAGGCCGTGGCCACAGCCTTTTGCAAGAAGTCAAGGCGTTCACCACTCATGCCGGGTGGTGCCACAAGAATGCGGCCCAGATTCTCAGCGGTCGAATGGAAGTCGAACAGGGCCGCAGCTTCGGGTGACAGTTTCGCGGCTTCAAAGATGGTCGGAACATTGGGGAAAAAGCGCGATTTTTCCCGGCCCATCGTAGCCAGCGCATGGGCCTGTCCAGATTTGACATAGTTGTTGGCCGATGTGTCGGAGACGAAAATCATATCCATCTCGCCCTTGGCAACGGCATGGGCAGCTTCATTGCTGCCGGGATAGCCGAGCACGATGGAGCAATCGAGATTGAGCGCGGCACAGGTAAAGGCTGCGCCATCTGAGAGACCATCCATTGGCCCGCTGGCTGACCACATCTGACGCTTTTTTGCATCAAGCACATCTTGCACTTTGCGGTAGGGCGAGTTCGGACCCACAAGCCACATCCATGGTGATGCGCTGACGGTGCCCAGATGTGACAACTTGCCAAGATCGAAACGCACGCCGGGCTGTTCAGTCAGTTGCGCCATGGCGGCACCAAGGCCATTCACGATCATGATGGTGAGCCCATCGGGTGAGCTGGTCATGACGCGGTTGAGGGCGGTAATGCCGCCAGCTCCGGGCTGGTTTTCGACGACGACTGTCGCGCCCAATGTCTTGCTGAGATAGGGGCTGATCATCCGCGCATAGACGTCATAGCCACCGCCCGGCCCATAGCCAACCACAAGACGGACAGTCTTGCCTTTATAAAACTCATCCGAAGATTGCGCCTTTGCAGGCAGAAGGCTGATGAGCGCAAAAGCGGCCATAAAGGCTGCAAGCATACGCAAGCGAGAATGCCAGCTCATTGTGTCTCCTCCGGGGTGAATTTTCCAACGAGGCTAGCCCAATTCCAGCGCAGCGAACAGTCCCTCCTGATCGGGACTTTTGGCGATCACGCAATGTTGTGACATGCCATCGGCAGCATCGCGTGAAATGCAGACATGCCGCAACCGGTAAAGCTCTTCTCCCAGACCGGCCTGCTGTACGAGTTGGGCAAACAATGCCGCGCTGCGGCGTGAATAATGTAAGACAGCGTCCAGCCTTCCCTCCCGCATGGCGCCCAGAGCTTGCGGGGAGAGACCTGTTGCGGCGCGCGCTTCATAGACGACAAGGACTGTGAGCGTATGTCCGCTGGCGGCAAGCCCGTCCTCAAGATCGCTCTTGCGGTCCTGCCCAGCCAGATAGAGGAAGTGCTGTGGCGCCTGTTTTGCCAATGCGATGACAAGTTCGCTGGCATGGGGCGCGATGATTCTGATATCCTTGAATCCGGTGTTATGGGCCGCTTGAGCGGTGCGCGTGCCAACCACAAACATAGGCAGGTGCTGGATTGTCGCGCGCCCTTCCGTGTCGAGATAATCAAAAGCCTGCGCGCTTGTTGCAATGACGCCATCCCACGGGCCGCCTGATGTGGTGGCGATACTGGCCCCGGTGCCGATGATTTCGAGCACTGGCGAGATCAGCACTTCATGACCTCTTGCGCGCAGGGCTTGCGCTGTCATCTGCGCATCGCGCAGGGGGCGGGTGATCAGCACATGCATCAGGGCAAGACATCCGCAGGCATGGTGTCACGCAAGCTCTGGCCAGCTCTCGTGCCGATCAGTTCGGCATCATCTGGTGCGCCCCCATCGCTGACCTCGAAACTTTCTGATCCATCTGCGCGCAAAACCATGCCGCGAAACTCCACACGCCCATTCACCACTTGCGCATGTCCTGCAATGGGTGTGCGGCAGGAACCATCAAGCACGCGCAAGAAAGCGCGTTCTGCTGTGAGTGCAATGCCGGTATGGTCATGCAAGATGGCGCCCAGCTTGACGCGGGTTGCATGATCTTCGCTGCGTGTTGTGATGCCGATGGCGCCCTGACCGACTGCGGGCAGAAACTCATCCACGCTCAAGAGGCAGCTGGCGCGATGGGACAGGCCAAGCCGCTTCAGCCCCGCAAGGGCCAGCAGGGTGCCGCCAACTTCACCGCTCTCAGCCTTGCGCAATCTTGTTTCCACATTCCCGCGCAGCAATGTGATGGTCAGGTCGGGACGCAAACGTTTCGCCATCGCGCCGCGCCGCAGCGAAGCGGTTCCCAAGGTCGCGCCCTGAGGCAAATCAGCAAAGCTCTTTCCATGCGAGGTGATGAGCACATCACGCACATCTTCGCGCGCCAGATAGCCTGCAACGCACAGTCCATCGGGCAGAACAGTTGGCAGGTCCTTGGAGGAATGAACCGCAAGATCAATCGTGCCCTCTAGCAGCGCGATATCGAGTTCCTTGGTGAAGAGGCCCTTGCCGCCTGACTCGGACAAGGGACGATCCTGAATCATGTCGCCGGTCGTGCGGATGATGGTGATGGCGATCTCATCTTCCGTGATGCCATGGGCGCGGGCGATCAGTGCACGCGTCTGATGGGTCTGGGCGAGCGCCAGAGGCGAACCGCGCGTGCCAATGGTGAGGAAGGGGGCAGCCATATATGTCTCGTGATGTCGCTTTGCCGAAGCCGGTGATTATGACTATAGGGTGCACATGGGCGCGGCGAAAGCCGCTTCGGAGCGACCATGCGCATTCTTGGATTGGAAACCACCTGCGATGAAACTGCTGCAGCGGTTGTGGAGCTGAAGCCGGGCGGCGGTGGGCTGATCCGCTCCAATGAAGTGCGCTCCCAGATCGACGAACATGCGGCCTTTGGCGGCGTGGTGCCAGAAATTGCTGCACGCGCCCATGTGGACATGATGGACCATCTGGTGCGTCGTGCGCTGGATGAAGCGCGCTGTAAGCTTGCCGATATGGATGGCATTGCCGCGGCTGCCGGGCCGGGCCTCATTGGTGGCGTCATGGTGGGGCTGACGACTGGCAAGGCCCTTGCGCTCGCCTCTGGCAAGCCTTTCGTTGCGGTCAATCATCTGGAAGCCCATGCGCTGACGCCGCGCCTGACGGATGGCGTGGCTTTTCCTTATTTGCTGCTGCTGGTGTCTGGTGGTCACACGCAGCTCATCGCGGTGCTTGGCGTTGGCAATTATCGACGACTTGGCACAACGATTGATGATGCCATTGGAGAAGCCTTTGACAAGGTCGCCAAGATGCTGGGTCTGCCTTATCCCGGCGGCCCGCAAGTAGAGAAGGCAGCCGAGCAGGGTGATCCGCAGCGCTTTGACTTGCCGCGTCCGATGTTGCGCAGGCCGGGGGCGGATTTCTCCCTGTCAGGTTTGAAGACAGCTGTGCGTTTGGAGGTGCAAAGGCGCGGCCGCTTGATCGGATCTGACATTGCGGATTTATGCGCGTCATTCCAGGCGGCGATTGTCGATGTCATTGCAGATCGCACACGCGCTGCCCTGCGTCTTTTTCGCCAGCAATTTGGGGCGCCTTCTTGCCTGGTGGTGGCTGGTGGCGTCGCAGCCAATTCAGCCATTCGTCAGTCACTTCAATCCTTTTCAACCGAAACGGGGCTGAAGCTCGTTTTGCCGCCGCCCAGTCTTTGCACGGATAATGGTGCGATGATTGCGTGGGCGGGACTGGAGCGGCTGCAATTGGGGTTTGGTGATGGAATGGATTTTGCGCCGCGCCCGCGATGGCCTCTCGATTTATCTGCAGAACGGGTGCATAACGGCAAGGCTTAATTGATTGCGAGCCTCGTTATGTTTCGTGCAACTTTTTTGATGGCCCTCATGCTGGGCGCCGCTCCCGCTTTGGCGCAAACATCCGTCACAGCCACAGGTCGCATTTATTATGGGCCTGCGCCCGGGTTTGACCAGATCGACATTCAGCTGATCAACCGTGCCAGACAGCGCATCGACTTCGCGCTCTATTCGATTTCCAATGCAGGCGTGATCGAGGCTTTGGCGCAAGCTGCCAAGCGTGGCGTGAAGATCCGCTTTTATATTGAGCCTTCGCAACGCGGCATGTTTGATTCCAAATTGCCGCCCGCCTTTGCCACGCTGCTTCGTCACCCCAATGTGCAGGCGAAATTCAAAGCCGCTGAGCATGACCTCATGCATTTCAAGACCTATCATGTGGATGGGAAAGTGTTGCGCTCTGGCACGACGAATTTCACGACCTCATCCCTGCGCCGGCAGGACAATGACATCGTGATTTATGAGAGCCCGCAGGCTGCAGCGACTTTCATGTCCGTCTTCGAAAAAATGTGGGCGCGGGCTGATAATGCGGTCTTCCAGCCTTGAGCCAGTTTCGCTTGCGTTCAATCTGCACTAAGTTGCGCGCATCCAAGGCTGCGAGGCAAAGTCATTGCGCTTCAACACGATCTCGGTTCTGGGGGCTGGTGCCTGGGGCACGGCGCTTGCCAATGTGGCTGCACGCGCTGGGCATGATGTGTGCCTATGGGGTCGTTCATCGAGGGCTATGGATGACCTTTCGAAACTGCGGGAGAATCCGCGCCTGCCCGGTGTGAAGCTTGAAGCGCGTGTCGCGCCCGGTTCGGATCTGCAGCAGGCCGCGAAAGCCGATCTCGTTTTATGTGTCGTGCCTGCGCAAAACACGCGCGAATTGGCGGTGCAGCTGAAATCCCATGTCGCAAGCTCGGTTCCGCTCGTGCTCTGTTCCAAGGGCATTGAACGCGGCACGCGCAAATTCATGAATGAGGTTTTGCGCGATGAACTGCCGGCAAATCCGATTGCCGTGCTCTCTGGCCCAAGCTTTGCGGCTGATGTCTCGCGCGGTTTGCCGACAGCCGTGACGCTGGCAGCCGATCAGGAAGATCTCGCGCGCGAGGTTGCAGCGGCGCTCTCTTCACCCAGTTTCCGCCTTTATCATTCGGATGATTTGCGCGGGGTCGAGATTGGCGGTGCAGCGAAGAATGTGCTCGCCATTGCTTGCGGCATCGCTTCCGGGCGGGGCTTGGGTGCCAGCGCCGGGGCAGCGCTGGTGGCGCGCGGCTTTGCTGAGCTGCGGCGCTTCGGGGCCGCCTTCGGGGCACGGCCAGAGACCCTGATGGGCTTGTCGGGTTTGGGCGACCTCGTCCTGACCTGTAGCTCCACGCAGTCGCGGAACTTCTCTTTCGGATTGGCCTTGGGCCGGGGGGAAAGCCCTCAGGAGGCGGCCCGGTCGGGTCTCGCAGAAGGTGCCTTCACGGCCCCTGTACTCGTTGAAATGGCTGAAGAAAAAGGCGTTGACCTACCGGTGTCAAAAGCTGTCGCCGCAATTGTTTCCGGGGCTTTGACAGTGGACAGGGCGGTCGAGGCTTTGCTCGCCCGCCCAGCCAGGGCCGAGGGCTGATCAGGCTGCGAGGGCCCAGACCGTTTCGTCGCGGCGACTATCGAGCTGGGTCACGGCCTGAATTTCATAGCGATGGCGCTCGGTGCGCAAATCCCAGTGATTCCAGGTGGCGTTCAGCTCATGCAGCTCGGTTTCGAGCTGCGCGCGCGAATCGCTCACCGCCAGCACGACCACATGGGGACGGGTCTGAATCAGTGCAAAAAGTGGCTTGCGGCGTGGCTCTGGCAGGGCTGGAGGCGGCGCCACGGGGGCGGTCGCCGGGGCCTTGGAGCGGCTGGGTAACAAGACAGAGAGCACGGCCGCTCCAAAGAGCAGCGCGCCGAGGGGCCTGGGCATGTCGGGACTCCGAAATCCTTGATCGCGCGGATCTTCGCGCAGGGCATTTCGGGCAGAACCATAGCCCAAGCGAGGCGTCGGAAATAAGGATTTTCTTGGGGTGGAGGGAACCTTTTTGTCGCAGTGACGTTTTTGCGCCACGCTGAGGCTTCTCCTGCGACGATTTTGCCCGGTTTCGGGCGGCTTTCTTCGCCAAAAGCCGCACAAACAAGCGCGGCCTCAGGGTTGCGTAGCCTTAGGCCATGTGTTAGGTCACGCCCGCCTTCGGGGTGAATGCGCGTTCGCGCCTGTTCCGCCCCGTTCCCACAGCACGTTGTCGAGTTTTGCGGTACCTTGCCGCATGGCTTGGGATGTGCCTCACGTCCGTTCCAGGGGCCGCTTGTGGCAAAAGAGGAATCGATCGTTTCCGGCATGGCAGGGCGCTACGCTCAAGCCTTGTACCAGCTCGCGGCCGAACAGGGCGCGACAGACAAGGTGGCCGCCGATCTCAACAGCTTTGCCGCATTGATCGCGGAAAGCGAGGATATGGCCCGCTTCGTGCGCAGCCCCGTCTTTTCAGCGGAAGAGCAGGTGAAGGCGCTGTCAGCGATCCTCGCACGCGCCGGCATTTCTGGCATCTCCGCTAATTTCATCAAGCTCGTCGCTTCCAAGCGCCGTCTCTTCGCCGTGACCGACATGATTGCCGATTTCGGCAAGCTTCATGATGCGGCGCGTGGCGTGACGCGCGCTCAGGTGACGGTGGCTGAACCTCTCTCCGCCCAGCACCTTGACGAGTTGAAAGCAGCGCTCGCTCAAGTCTCGGGTGGCCGCTCGGTGGATGTCGCTGTGAAGGTTGATCCGGCGATCATCGGTGGTCTCGTTGTCAAGCTCGGGTCGCGCATGGTCGACGGCTCGCTCAAGACCAAACTCAATTCGATCCGCTCACGCATGAAAGAGGTCGGCTGATGGATATCCGCGCCGCAGAAATTTCCGCGATCCTCAAGAATGAGATCGCAAACTTCGGTAACGAAGCCCAGGTCACGGAAGTGGGCCAGGTGCTCAGCGTCGGCGACGGTATCGCCCGCGTTTATGGCCTCGACAATGTCCAGGCCGGTGAAATGGTCGAGTTCGAGAACGGCATCCGCGGGATGGCGCTCAACCTCGAAAGCGACAATGTCGGCGTCGTGATCTTCGGTTCCGACCGCGACATTAAGGAAGGCCAGACGGTCAAGCGCACCGGCGCCATCGTGGACGTGCCGGTTGGCAAGGGTCTGCTCGGCCGCGTCGTTGACGCGCTTGGCAATCCCATTGACGGCAAGGGTCCGATCAAGGCTGACAAGCGCGCCCGCGTGGACGTGAAGGCCCCCGGCATCATTCCGCGCAAGTCGGTGCATGAGCCGATGGCAACCGGCCTCAAGGCCGTTGACGCGCTGATCCCGATCGGCCGCGGTCAGCGCGAGCTCATCATCGGTGACCGCCAGACCGGCAAGACCGCGATTGCGCTCGACACGATCCTCAACCAGAAGCCCCTCAATCAGGGCAATGACGAGAGCCAGAAGCTGTACTGCGTTTACGTCGCAGTCGGTCAGAAGCGCTCGACGGTTGCGCAATTCGTGAAGGTGCTCGAAGAGCGCGGCGCGCTCGAATATTCGATCGTTATCGCAGCGACCGCATCTGACCCGGCTCCGATGCAGTTCCTTGCGCCCTTCTCTGGCTGCGCAATGGGCGAGTTCTTCCGCGACAACGGCATGCATGCCGTGATCATTTATGACGATCTGTCGAAGCAGGCTGTTGCTTATCGTCAGATGTCGCTCTTGCTGCGTCGTCCTCCGGGCCGCGAAGCTTATCCCGGCGACGTGTTCTATTTGCACTCTCGTTTGCTGGAGCGCGCTGCGAAGCTCTCCGACGCCAATGGCGCTGGTTCGCTCACCGCTCTGCCCGTCATTGAGACGCAGGCAAACGACGTGTCCGCTTACATCCCGACCAATGTGATTTCGATCACCGATGGTCAGATCTTCCTGGAAACCGATCTTTTCTATCAGGGCATCCGTCCTGCTGTTAACGTCGGTCTCTCCGTGTCGCGCGTCGGTTCATCCGCGCAGACCAAGGCAACGAAGAAGGTTGCGGGCAAGATCAAGGGCGAGCTCGCCCAGTATCGCGAAATGGCTGCCTTCGCGCAGTTCGGTTCTGACCTCGATGCGGTGACGCAGCGTCTTCTGAACCGCGGTTCGCGCCTGACCGAGCTCCTGAAGCAGCCGCAATTCTCGCCGCTGAAGATGGAAGAGCAGGTCTGCGTGATTTACGCTGGCGTGAACGGCTATCTTGATGCGCTGCCGGTCAATCGCGTTCGCGCGTTTGAAGATGGTCTGCTTGCGCTGCTGCGTACCAGCCATGCTGGCCTGCTGAACTCCATCCGCGACTCGAAGGATCTTTCGAGCGGCGATGAGGCCCAGCTGAAGAGCATCGTTGAGAGCTTCGCGAAGTCCTTCGCGTAATCGGATCCTCTGACCAGAGCGGAACGCTATGCCCTCGTTAAAGGACCTGCG
>JACCED010363831.1_pt1 | contig 17726 bp, 51 predicted proteins | sample 7455021 | NCBI WGS metagenome assembly JACCED01 (sample SAMN15323456, study PRJNA562643) | freshwater metagenome | isolation source: river surface water | place: USA:Blue River Watershed | collected 2017-08-19 | reverse complement strand
GAGCTAGATTTAGCATAGTCGATTAAGTAGACCCGAGCGGCTTCTTCTGTCTGAAAGAGGACCTCTTCATGGTCGAAACCCGCTCGGGCGTAGTATCGGTATCTTCCGCCCGGGATTTCACTTCTCCGGATGGTTCCTAAGGACCTCTTTTCTGGACTTAATACCTCAATCACCTTAATATCCCCAGAGAAGCGTGTTTTCATCGAATGTTAGTGAAGATTCTTAAGAAGGTCGGTACTAAGGCCAGGAGGATCAATCCTGCTACTACCTTGACAGCATGTCGATCAGCTTCCTTATTCATTTTCAGCGTTGGTGGAAGCTTCTTCTGCGTTCATGGCATCCTGGAGTTCATCTAGTACGGCGAGGCAGTCCTTGAACCGGCGGTTCTTCGTGAAGTATTCGAGATCGTTGAGGAGTTGGTCGATGTTATTCATATTCTTCTTTTTTATTTTACTGGGTTTCGTTTACTTGTTTTCGATTTGGAACTGAAAGTGTCTGAGAAAGTCTTCGAAAGCTTCTTCGGGGTTGTTGAAATGATTCCAAAAGCCTTTTCCATCCATATGCTCCCCGGCTTTGATGTATTCTTCCAGCTTCGCCCGAACGATTTTCTTGAGATTCTCTTTCATGTTTTTATTTTAATGGGTTTCTTTATCCAACCCACTTCCTAGAAACTTCCTTCCCGTTTAGATAGAATACAGATTCTTCTGCCTTCTCTGAGTACTTGATCGTAAAGCGGTAGGGTTTGTTGAGTTCGAAGAGTTCTTTACTTTCCGCAAACCTTGGAGGTTCCTTTAAGGATACATTACCATCTAAACGTTCTAGTTCTTCATCTGTTACAGTACATACTAAAGCCTCCTCATTATCAGACCATTGATAGAAGTCTTCTAGGTATTTTCCTTCCCCACAGGAGAACTCTATTCCAAAAGCTTGCTCAATGTGCTCAACACTACCGCATGCTTTACGGAGCTTGTTGTACTGTTCTTCTTCCCAATCATCAGCTGGAAACTTTAGATAGATGTCAAGCTGAGTAGTCATAATACTTATTCCCCAAGATAAAAGGGCTCTGGTGTTGGTGCGGTATAGGACTTAATAGTAGGCTTGTGGTAGCAATCATCTGTCACCTTGCCACTACCTCCAACCTTATCACACAGACGAACAGTAAAGCAGTGAGCATCTCTCTCTTTCTTAAACTCGTGCTCTCCATTAACAATCCAGAGCTTTGTGAGCTTTAATTTGTCAGCCTTTGCATAACGTTCAATGAAGAACTCTACAAGGCCATTCTCCCGAATGAAATTATTAATATGACAGGAAGTGCGAACTAGCTTTTCTTTATTCATCTTGATCTGAGTATAGGGTCAGGTTGTGGATAGGGCAACGAATACCTTGTCTACGTCTGTTGCACTGCAATAATAAGATCTATTAGGGACTTCTGTTCCGTCAGCTTTTAATTTCGTAAATCCATAACTCCAATCCTTTTGTTGAACTCCTTTACGTCCTATAGGATCTCCATAGTAAAAGAGTTTGTAGATTCCTCTTGGAAAGAATTCATGAAGTCTTTCTTTGACTCTAATTACATCTCCAACTTTAAGTTTGTGCACTTCTTCTCCCAGATGTTTGCATAGATGTACCTTCGTTGTCATACTACTTCCAGGATAAAGGTTCTCTTCACAATTTTCATTCTCTTGCTTTTGCGATTAAAGTTTCGTATGGAATCTTAGTAGCTTTATGAACAATTTGAACGGAGTCTACAAATCCCGACGGATTATCTAGCCATCCTTCTGTCCACCAGGTTGGCATCATATCACCGTATATAAAATCAAAATCATAGCTATGTTCATTGATTAGATAATCCAGCATTTTATACCAACACTCTTTTAATGGCTTCTCCATAAAATTATTTTAATGGGTTTCGTTTGAATCTTTTGAATCTTTCTTTGCTGTCTATATATGCAACAACTTCTTGATCTTCTCTTGAATACTTGATTGTGAATCTATACTTCTCCCCTTCTTTCAAAGCTTCTTTAGTCTTTCGGTCTCTAGGAGGCGTTAAGGTACAGACATTTCCGTCATATTGCAAGAGTACTTCATCAGAGACTACAGCGTGAAGAGAGTCTCCATTTTCACTGAACTCCCACATGTCCGTGAGATACTTTTTATCACCGCAAGAGAACTCAATGCTGAAAGCTTCTTCGATGGCTTCAGTTCCTCCTAAGAGTTTAGATAGTTTGTCGAGGTCTTTTTCAACAGAGCTATCAGCCGGGAAGTACAGGTATTCATCAAAGACAGTTTCCATTTACCGTTTATTCTTTCCGATCTTAGAAACTACATCTGCTTTTGATTCTTCTAAAGAACTCAACAGACCTCTATAACACAACAAAAGAGCTTCGTCCATTTCTGACTTGTTTTCTATGGAAACGAGATCTGAAATCCATTTTGTAAGCTCCTGATGCTGCTCTTTGTGTCGATGCAAATCAGCATTAACACCTTTTGTTTCGTCTGAAAAGAACTTGCTCATAATGTTTAGAGCTTATTACTTTGTCTGGCTTGTTCAACCTCTTTAGCGTACTCCTTCTCAAAGATGGGCCTCCATTTAGAATCAAATGCATCAAGTTCCTCTGCAGAGACTTCTACATTGACCCATACATCTTTGTATTCCAAAGGGCGTTGCTCATAAGTGCTGTGTCTCTTAACAACATATCCCGGAGAGCATCCGCATTTACATCCTGCTTTAGAACTAAAGCTAATCTTATAGTCGTCTACAAATACTTGTCTAAGAGACTCTGCGATTAGTTTAGACACTGCATTCTTTACTTTGGCCCAAGCCTTGCTCTTGAAAGAAGCTTGGTAAACACCGTGCTTTGAGAAGTATTCCCGATCAATGAGAGAAGAAAGCCCATCCTCAACATACACTACACATTTGTCGGAGAAACTGATTCCTCGTTGTTTTCGAATCGTTGCTTTCATATGGATCTTTCTTATTAGATTTACTTAGAGTTAGCTAAGAGATCACGGAGTTCTTCCATGTCTTTTTCTTCATCTTCTTCCTTAAAGAGATCAAAGTCAGCAGCATAATGCTCTGCAATCTCTTTCCAATCAACTTGATGCAAATACTCAGACAGAACATTATGAGCTAGAGTATTCTCTGTTACACCTTCAAACTCAAGTTCATCTACAAGACTCTCAAAAGAGTCAGCCATGTGGTCCACATCATCATACTCTTGTTCCTCACAAAGATTAACGAAGACCTCACTGTACATGAGATTGATGTTCCACGTTTCTTTATTCGTCCAGCCGCTGTATTGATTCTTGCTCATAATCTTGATTCTTTCTACTCTTTTATTTTAATGGGTTTCGGATGTTACTTATTAACAACCTTTAGCACTCTTGAATCCTTCGATCATAGATTCAAGATAGCCCACATTATTTTTAATCTCTTCCATCTCATAGGCGTCTAACTTGAGGTTCTCAAGAACTGTAGCCAAATAACCTTTCAAGTAATCATTATTCTTAGCGCCAATAGTAGCGACTTGTTCATTGCGCTCGATTAACAGAGAGATGAACTTCCAAATCCACTTTTGTTGTTCTTGTCTAGTCATAATCTTGATTCTTTCTACTCTTTTATTTTCCGGGGTTTCAGATGGTAGAAACTTGACACAACCGTCGGTTCAATGTCTCTCCTAGAGCATGTTCTAAGCAACGACGTTCTCCTTCGGTCATTGTGTTTTCAATAGGATTCCCTCGGTACCATAGTTCTCCGCCCTCAAATACATAAGCAAATGCTGAAGTAGCAATACCGTATTTGTACATCAATGATCTGTATAGATTAGTAACTTCTCTTTCGACTGCTTTCTGAACCTGATTGGTATTCTTCGAATCGATCATGTAATAATTTTAAGGGGTTTCATATCCCATATTTCAACTTAGCTAGAAACCACTTTCTTTCGTCTGTGATTACGTAGACTTCTTTATTGTGTAATAATTTCTGCGCAATGCCTAAGTCTTTTCTTTCTATAAATAATTTCCATTGTTTATTAAGAGTTTTAGTACCAAGTTGGAAATGAGGATTTATTATATTCAAAACCTCTTTCCATTCATCCTCGAGTACAACATATAGATCTACAGTTGATACATCTGCAATCTTGTCATCAGAAACCATATTCTATTATAATAGGTTTCTAATAGAATCAATCCTATAATATCATCATGATGCCATTATAGCAAAATGGTTATAATGGCATCCTTTTATTTATTCAAAGCATCTTGAATAATCTTCGCATGATCAAAGGCTATGTTTGAAGGAAGCTCTTCTATACGAAACCACTTAGCATCTGAAGCATCATCCAGACCTCTCATTCTAGAAAAGTCAACGCCATCTTCATCTTGCAAAGTAATTGTGAATGCATATGACTTACTCCATGCTTCTTCTGAGTCTCTAGGATCTCTAGAGTCTCCTTCATACACCCCAACTTCTATTAAACGATTACTAAGATCAGGCACAGAAGAAAGATCTAAATTAGTCTCTTCTGCAACTTCTCTAAGAGCAGCTTCCTTTGGAGTCTCTCCCCCAAAGCTAAACTCTTCCCCCTTCTTTGCATCTGTATCAATAAAGCCTCCAGGGATAGCCCACTTGCCTCCTTCGACTCCTCCTGCCTTTCTTTGAATTAAAAGGATACGACCCTTATACACTATTACTAAATCAACTGTACAGTTAGCTCCCTTGTAGTAATAAGAAGGCTTTGAGCTTGCTGCAGAAGACTCTCGAATACTTCTCCAGACTCTCTCATAAGCTTCTTCTAAGAGTATCTGATCCTTTGACTTCATGGAGTTATTTATAGACTTTTCATTTGCTTTTTACAATAGTCAATTGAAATTCAGATCCATCTTCTAATTCAATTACCAACCCCTTATTATTTGTCATGATTTCCATGTCTGCAAAAGACCTAACATAATTAACCTTCATGCCATCCAAATCTTCATCCATTGTAGCATCCTGAATAAAATAATAGAGGTGGTCTTGGAATCGTTGTTCTGTCATAGATTTATTTTAACGGGTTTCGTTTGTTTTATACTATGCATTCAAGAGACTGAAATCTGCAGCGTAATTAGAAGCAATCCATTCCCAATCAACTTCATTTAGATATACTCTGAGAGAATCATATGCTAAGCAATTCTCAGGAATCTTTTCGTATTCGAGATCTTCTACTAAAGACTTGAATGTATCTGCAATTTCTTCGATAGATCCGAAATCTTTGTCTCCACAATAATTAGCAAAGATATGATTATATTCGGTGTTCACTTTCCAAGTCTGATGATTAGCCCAAGTAGTCATTTGTATTTGTTAGTTTTGATAAGGGAGAGGTTCTGCTGCGGTAGGCAGTACTGTTCGAAGAGTAGACTTCAATGAATATGTTTCTGGATTGTAGTAATCCAAATCAGCGCCAATAATATTCCCATCTTGATCTGAAGTGATCATAATCTCTGGGTAACGATTCAAAAGGTTTTGCAGGTCTTTAGCGAAGCTTACCAGATTTTTCTTGATTTCCATACTATTATTTTAATGGGTTTCGTATGTATTAAAGATTTTGTTCTAAAGTCGGATAAGAGGATGTCTCTACGTAATTTGATAGTATGCGAACTGCAGAGTATTCTGAATCATTTTTATTCGCAATGAGTCGGAATTTTTCTGTTACCTCTTTGAAATCGGGATATTCTACTTGAATAGAATCTTCTAAGAAAGGAACCCAATTATCTCCTTTCTTTAATTCTAATGTATAATATACCCGTTTAGAAAGCATACTGACTATTTATTCTATAATCAGTATGCTTCAATGGTTATTTCTTATAGACTTTCTTCACTACTTCAGTAAGATCTTTTTTAATCTTAGGATCTAACCCAACTACCAATATGGTAGGTCTCTTAAGAAAAGTCTTATCGTATAGTTCGCATGTCTTTTCTTTATAGGATGCAATAAGTTCTTCTGCTGCTAAGAGATTGTCGGCTTCATAATATCGCGAAGCAAAGTCTCTCTCACCGTTCTTATAATAAATGTAGTATTTCATGTTATGATATCTTTTCTACTGCGATCTTAAAAATTGACAACCTACCAGCCCATTCAGGTGATGCCTCTTCTAACTCTTTCAAATGCTCATTTGCTTGTGATTCAGTATAAAACTCTTCTTTATCAAAAGAATGATAGATTCCTTCTACGATCTTATCTTCGAAGTATACTCCATAAACATTATCTTCTTTGGTCACTGTTCTCATGCTAATCCAATTCATCGGGTAGAAGATACAGCTACATAACCCGCTGTACTAGTAATAAAGATTACAATTGAAAATAGAATGCCCAGAATGAATCCAATGGCACTATCAATCTCTCTCTGATATTTTTCCATGTTTTATTTTAATGGGTTTCGTGAAAAAAATAAAGGCCTCCGAGATTTCCCAGAGACCTTTACCGAACGGGTAATCCCATTCCAAAAATTATTAGATATTCTGTAGAGGATATTCGTCTGGTTTATCGTAAGCCATTCTTAGATGCTCTTCAAATCCGTTATAATCAAAAGCTGCTTGGCCTGTATTTTCCACGGTTTCCGCGGCTTCATTCCTCCATTGCTGTCTTTTTAAGTTTTCCCGGGCTTCATACCACTCATCAGCAGAGTCTACATCGGTAATCCCCAGAAGAGAGAGCCAACTATTTTTTACATTTTCATCGCGTCGTTCATCACAAACGAAATCTCTAAGGGCAAATGCTTCGAAATTTTCGTCATTATCTGGTACATCCCACGGAGTAAAAGACATCTCAGTTAAATGTTTTACTAATTGATCAAACTTTGTTACTTTCATATTTTTATATTTACCAAGTAATAATATTTTAATGGGTTTCGTTTTTAGAAATTGAAGTCATAGTATGGACTATGCCCAGCGATTAGTTCACATCCCTGAGATTTAGTACTACTCTTAGCTAGCTTCCATTGCCCGGTCTTTCTGAGAGTAAACTTGAGAGTAATCGGATTCTCTTCGCGTTCTACTTTCCATCTTTGAACACCACTCACGTGACCCATAAAACCTCCCGGCGAGAAGTGAAGAGCATCTGGTTCTCCGGAATTCACCCCATTCAAGAGAGTCTTGCTTCCTAGCTCTACTTCAATAGTCTTGCCGTTTGGTGATACTTTAGAGACCCAACCAGCGTCGGCATCGGTGTATAGAACGTATGTTACTTCGTCGTTTACTTTCATATTACTTAATGAGTCTAACTTGAATGTCTCGCTGAATATTATGCCCAAATGTACCACAAATACCTTCACATTCCTCTCCATTTCTCCGGAAATCTTCAATAGATTTAAGAGCGAAATCAACCGCTTGTGCCGTGTAAAAATCAAATGTATCAGCTAGCTTATCCTTCCTGGTGAAGATAGAAGCCCCGTGATAGATGACCTGTAATTTTTGATTCCTTTTCATACCTTTATTTTAATGGGTTTCGTTTGTTAGTGATTGGCCATCCAAATGCCCAAGTGGAGAGAGATTCCCGTGCCAAGTATCATCAGAAACAGTTTAAGATCGTCACTCATATTATTCGAAAGATTGTTTGAATTTTGCCTTCCTATTGTACTTCTTACGGTTCTTAAAAACCGTCTTAGAAGATGTGTTACCGAAGCGCAAAGTCTTCTGGTAAAGCTTCCCGTCTACAAGAATTTTTCCTTTCATAATACAATTTTAACTGGTTTCGCTTCTATTAATATTTAATTAAATTCCAGAGAGGATTCGGGCTAAAGGGTAAAGTCTAGCTTCATATTCTTCTACTTTAGCTACCAGGTACTTTAGCCTTTCTAATTCGGTATCTAGATCTTTTAACGATTCTATTTCTTTGATTGATGATAAGTACTCTTCAGAAGTCATATGCTCCAGTATTCCCGTATTCTTCTCTATTTTCCTATGTTTTTAGCGGTATATCCTGGGGTTATAAGGAATTTTATCGAAAAAATAAATGAAAAAAGTTAAAAAATCGCAAAAAAAGACTAAAAATCTTTATTTTTTGGCAATATATTTCTCAGGAATCACATCAGAAAATGTCTTTTCTCCGCTCTTATATTGAATTTCTACTAGCTTTTCTCCAGTTTTTTCATTGAACCATTCGCGACCAGTCAGCTCTCCATCACAGTCTACCTTGCAAGGTTCACAGGTAGTTTTGCATTGTGAAGAGCATTTAGGATAGTAAGAAATGTGGACGTTCATATTACTTTAATCAAGATATTTGTCTGATTGATTTCCTTATTAAGAGAGACACCTTTCCAGGATTCACCTAGAAATTTTAATGCTTCTAATATACCGTTTGCAGTCTCTTTATCGAATCGTTTTTCAATTTTATCTCTAGAGCAGTAGACAGAAACAGGAACCTTTAAGTCTAAAAAACGAATCTCTAATCGCTGCTTTTTTATCTTCATGATGCGATTATTATAAAGGGTTTCTGATATGGTCGCGATGCTATTATCGCCTCAAATTCCGTATTTCATCTTGGTTATAAGCCACTGTTTGTCATCAACAATTTTATATTCTAGAGAGCCGTTAGGATATGACCATTCACATTCTAATCCAATATTAGATTCCTTTATAAATTGAGGCCATAATAGTTTTTTAGAATCGTAAAATGCCTGACTAAAAATGTCCCATAGTGTGTTATGAATATATTCTGATTCTTCGTTCATACTTCGGTATCCATATTAGAAATAGAAGTGTAAGATTGCAACCATGTAGAAGAAGGAATAGATGTTTTCCATACACCTTTTACTAGGGTTTGCACTTCGACATTAGCAGTTAGTGATGCTTTATTTCCATCAGTAGTCACATTAAAAGTTACAAGACGTCTAACGGTTTTCGATACATTAATAGTCTCTGTTTTAGATAAAGCCAATTCACCGGTTGATGTTTGAATATATGAAAAGGGTGATGAAAATGCATTGATCTTTACCGAATAAGTATTGCCAGTCTTTACAATGCTACAAAAAGATCCATATGGATTAAATGTATAAAGTTTATTTTTAATGCCAATCATAACATGCCAAATAGAACCATACCTAATATTAGGTGTAGTATTATTCGTTGTCATAGACCCCGGAGATACTGTTACGCTAGTACCTTGTCTGACAGCATGTGAATTTAATGCAAGAGCAAAAAATAAAGCAAGAGAGGCAATTTTCTTCATACGAATATAATAGCGGGTTTCTAAATTAATTCGTTAATATGTTTTATATGCCGATCAATATTGATATCAGGATTGTAACAAATATCAAATAACCAATCGATGGCTTCTTGATTTTCTGATAGATTTAACTCACTTAGAAGCTTCTCGAATACTATATCTTGTTCTCTAGAGAGCATACCAATCTCTTTAGTAGCATTCATAATCTTATCAATTTGAATTGGTGATAATTCACTCATAATTAAAATTATATTTTAATGTAGAAATATGCAAGCTGAATTGATTGGTATATACGAATAGCTTATTAACAATTTTAATACTACCAAACCTAATACAAAACCAGTCATTGAATATATTATTAAGGATAAATTCGGAAATGGATTCACCTAAGAATATATAAGATTTGAGTAATACCTTTTTGATCATTATACCAGTTCTTCTAAAACTCCAAGAACTTCAGCAATAGTCAAACCGATTGCTGCGTACTTATATTGGCCTAAAGCTAAAGCACAATAGGAGCCAATACGAATTACTGATTTTACTAAAGAAACAAATAAATGGTTTCTTGCATTAGGGTGTTCGTCTTTCATTGGCTTTTCTTTGTTTTGCGTTTTGTTCTAACGGTCTTAGTGAGAGTAACTGTTTTTCTAAGAGTGATGTTACCACTCTTAATTGTTTTTGTGCGTTTGCTAGTTGTTGTTTTTCTAGGCATAAATCATTTTATGCCGAATTAATATAAATCAAATACTATTTTTTAGATTATTGTACGATTTAATATCTTGACAGACTGCTTCATACAAAGCTTGATTTTTTACAGTAGCTTGAATCTCTTGTGCATATACTAGTAAACGGTCAGCAGCTTCTAAAATTACTTTAAACTTCTCTTCCATAATTGTAGCAACAATGTTTACCATTTCTGGTACTTCTAAGTAAGTTCGATATCCTGATTCTTCATTAACCTCTTTAATTTTTTCAAGAGTTAGTTTTTCAAGGTTATCTCTATTGAATTTCATATTTATTAATTGAAGAATAAATGATCCTTTATAAAGTATCTGATGTAGTTTTTTTCTTTAATAGAATTGTAGTAGGTTTCATCTTTATTCTCAAGCTCTTTCTTTATTTGTTGTGCTAATTCTTCAGATGCGCAAATACAAATAATCTCACCTACTGATGAGACAGAGGTCAATAGCTTTTCAATCGAGTATACTTTCATATAAAATTAACTATAAGAAATTATTTCACCAATATACCAAACCATTGCAGTGAGCTTATTATTATCTATTTTTCTATCTACATAAGGATCAAGAATGCCACCAACGTCATCTGCTAATTCATCTTCAATTTTTAGAATAAAAGCATCAGCAATTTTTTCTAATTTTCGTTTTTGTTCTTCTGATAGGTTATAATTTGTGAACCCCATATTATTATGATAATATGGGTTCTAAGAAATCAAGATAAAACCTTTATAGAGGTTTGAGCGAATTTTCTTCTGGATCAAATCGATATATCTTTCCGGGTTCTATAATTATACCGTCCACGGATCGATATTCTTTCGGAACCGGCGGATTTTTCTTATCCAAATATTCATTGCCTTCGAATTTCCCACGCTCAATCTCATGCAACAATTTAACTTCAAAGTGGTGACCTGGCACATATTTACCTAATAAAGCGTCTTTTAATTCATCCGAATAACCTTCCCACGGATCACTCGGAAGCACACCACGATGACGGAAATTACCATCTCGATCAAATGCACCATGGAGCTCGTGTGATTTTCTAATGCGCTTCGCCTCTTCGCGTCTTTCGTCTTCTTTTAGGCGATAAAAATCTATATCTATATCACCTTCATTTAATATATTAGAATTTTTTAAGATTTTTAAATAAGCTTGCTCTAGTAAAATTTGATCTTTAGATTTCATGGGATTATTTATCTATTTTTCCTTTATTTAATTAATTCCTTAATAGGCATCACTCCTGGATCAACCAAATACTGTGGTCTTCCGGACAAATCATTTAAAGTATGTTCCATAGTATTAATACCCATGTGATGATATAAAGTAGAAAATACTTCTGCAAACTTTACTGGGCGCTCTATAGCTTCTCCAGCTAATCTATCTGTAGCACCAATTACTTGACCATGTTGCATGTTGCCGCCAGCCAATAAAGCACAAGATACTCTTGGCCAGTGATCTCTACCACCATCCTTATTAATAATAGGAGTTCTCCCAAACTCTCCCCAAACTACCACAGCAACATCTTTCTCTAATCCCCTGTCTCGGAGGTCATCTAATAAAGCAGTCAACCCCTGATCAAGCATTGGTAAGTCTTGTCTTAAAGCATCGAAGTTCTTTCCATGATGATCCCATCTACTAAAAGAAACTGTTACTACTCTTGCTCCGGCTTCTACTAGTCTTCTTGCTGCTAAGAAGTGTGTCATTAATTTATTACCGCCATCATCTCTATTCTTAGCATCTCCCTTCCCATAACGTTCAAGGATCCTTTTATCTTCACGAGATACATCCAAAGCTTCTAATAACTTAGAAGAAGTTAATACTCCAAATGCTTGTTTATTAAATGCATCGATTCCATTCATGGAACCAGCAGCATCTGCATCTCTTCTGAATTTATCGAATGATGTTAATAGTTGTTGTCTATCTAATAATCTTTCTAATGACATTCCGTCAAGAGTCATGTCTGCAGCAGAGCCTCCCTTGTTGGGTTCAAAAGGAGAATACTTAACTCCAAGATAACCAGGCTCTCCATTACGAGCCCAAGGCATATGCCCCATCTTACCAGACAATCCCACAAATGGCGGTACTGAATCGTTTTTATTACCTTGAATACATGAAACAGTAGAACCAAAAGAAGGCCAGCCTCCCGATGGTTGGTTCTTAGATGATTTACCAGTCAAGCATTGAAACGCATCATGTCTTTCCTCACAATCAGACATTGAACGAATAATAGTACAACGATCCATTCTCTTTGCCAAAAGTGGTAAATGTTCTGATATTTGAATACCGTCTACGTTAGTTGAAATGGGTTTGAATTCCCCACGAACTTCTGAAGGAGCATCAGGCTTTAAGTCAAACATATCCTGGTGAGATGGTCCACCAGGAAGGTAAATCATAATAACAGACTTAGCAGAAGAAATAGAAGTAGGCGAAATAGATTGACCTGCTAAGATCTCCGGCAGTGAAGCTCCTCCTAAGGCTAAACCTCCAATACGAAGAAAGTCTCTTCTCTTAATACCGTCGCAGAAACGACCCGAATCAGAACTGGAGATTGTGATCATAATATTATTTATCTTTTGCAAAAGGCCTAAACTCATCTACATAATCTACTTGAGATCCAATAGCCTCTATCTTTGGTACAGATAGCAAAAGCCATCTCTTCTCACATACTATCAAGATTTGTTTTAGATCCTCTGTTATTGGTATTTTAGCTACTATTTCTTTTTCTTCAACCTTCCAATTCTTCCCTTCATTAGCTCTTAACTCTAATATGTAAACATACGGAGTAGATTTATATTTCTGAGATAACTCCAATGTTGGAAACTTATATTCCGTAAAAGCTTTTAATGTCAAAGTCCACGTAGGAGGGAATTTTTCATTGCCTTTATAAGGTGTAATAGTACAAGTAACTTTTTTATCTATCTTCTCTACTAAAAGACTGTCTTCTGCCGTATAGCAACTTATTAACAAAAATGCTATGAAAACAAATAGCCTCATAACAATATTTAATAAATAATGTAATGAAACAACCTAGATGGGAGGAAAGGCCCGCAGGAATGTTAGATACAGTAATGTCAGTTATTATAATAATATTCTTCTTGGGTATTTCTATTGTAACCCTACTAGAAAAATACGGTCTAATTTCATTTGAATAATCATAAATCTAACGCAGTATTTTATTTTCTTCTTTAGCAGATTTATAATGTTTCATAATGTTTAACTATTTTATAGTAGATATTCTCTAACTCTAGCAACTTGTTCGGGATATTTCAAATTAAAAATTTCAGTTTTTAGTTTTTTAATTTCTTCATCTTGCTCATCGATGATTTAAATCAGTTGCTTTAAAAAATTATCGTGAACTTTTGTTTCGACATATGAAACGCCATTGATGATTTTTGTATAGTTTTCCATTCTTTTATTCGTCGTTTGTCAATACCGTTTGATAGTCTACTATTGTTTTAGTCTCTCTTTCCACTATTTTGAATTTTGTGTTTGGATATTTGTCACATAAGGTAGTATAAATTTCTTTTGCTGAATCAAAAGAGGTAAACAAAATGTGAGTTATATCTCTCCACAAACCTTTTTCATCTTTCTGATAAATGAGATAATTTATTTCGATACTCATACAATTACTGTTTCAACTCCAAAGATATTGTCTATAGTTTGCTAAACCAATCAACACTTCTTTATCCTTTTCATCAATCAAAGCTTCAATCCGATTAGTTTCTTCGTATCTTTCTTTATAAGGCAAATCTCGGTTCTTACTGTCACTAGCTTCATCTAAAGCCTTAGAAAATTCATCCGAAAGTTCATTTCTCCCTTTTGTAATATATTCATAAGAATATCGTAACCATTCTGCTACTTTCTTATACTCTTCATGGTGATCCCAAGATATTTGATCCATCTCCTCTTCTACATAAGACTTGATAATTTCAAAGTTAATTAGAAGAGTCAATTCAGTAAGATCAGTCCATTTTCTTGGAATTACTTTTCTAATCCTTTTGTGACAAGGATTAAAAAATCTATATACAGTCCAGCACCATTCATTTGCTGTATAAGAAATATCAATCCACAAACTTTCTAAAAATGAAATCTTTCTGTTCTTAATTTCATCAAAGAAATCATCGATGTTTTTAATCTTTACGGGAACTTCTTGTTCAGACTTCTTTAATGTCTCCATTATTTTTTTAGTTTTATTTTCCGAAGGCCGCAACATATTATTAATCAATAAAGGCTTCTACGTCTACTGCGAATAGTGAATTCAACTTATATTCAATATCCCATTCATCAAAGATATAAAGATAGCTACCATCATATCTAGCCCCATCAGATTTAAAATTTTTAACAATAGGTGAAATTAAATTACCATCATAGTGTGATTCTAAAATAAACTTACCACCCAGACTATCTAATTCTGTGACAGAATTTGGAACTACTAGGAAGTAACCAAGAAATTCAGAAAATCCAGTAACAGCTTTTAACAACTTAAATAATTGTTCTTTGTTAAGAGATGTCATATAAAAAATTATAATGGGTTTCTAGAGATCGCCATTAATAGAAATCTTTTTATCTTCGTAAGGTGCCGCAGTCTTTCTATATAGTTCTTGTTTGCAACATTCTAATACACCAATAGCTGCATTAATATTTTTGTAATTCATTCTTTGATTGGTTTCAAGAACATTTTTAATCAGCATACTAAAAATATAATTCAATTCCCCTTCCCAATTATTTTGATGTAACTTATCAAATACTTCATCAATCAGGTTATTAAATTTTTCTCTATCTCTTGGTTCAATGTAAGGCATATTATTTGTTTTTGAATTTAGCTTCGGCAATTTCTTTTGATTTCCTCATTAGGTCAAACTCTAGATCTTCTATGCTTCTAGTAATGGGTGAAAAGAATTTTCTAATAGATAATTTTATGTTAAAAATAAATCTAGATAATTTATATTCCCAAGTAGATGTTTGAATATCCCAAATCTGTTTATGGATCTTTAAATATTCTGCTTCCTTTTTAAGATCAGTCATTTCGATCTCAGATAATGAAATATTAACTAATTTACCATTTGCTATATGAGCTTTAAATGTAACAAACAATCTTTCATCTTCATGACAAAAGCAATCATAGAAATTTATATAAGCTGAGATATTAGTATTTTCCATACTCTCTCCAACTTCTCGAAACAAAGGCGAAAATGGTCTGCTTAAATCTCTTTCTTCTATCACTTCATATTGAACTCTTTTTAAGAGTAATGTGCCGTCTGCTTCTAGGAAATATTCATTTAAAGCATTGTCTAAATCTTTTGTTTGAAAGGAATAATATTTCTCATCAATGGATGTTAGAAACTTATTTTCTTTGTATAAATTATCAATTAAAGACTTCTCTACATTAATACTATCGTACATCCCCATAAATTATATTAATGGGATTCTCTAAAAATTCTAGCTGCATCGCCATATCTTTCGTCGGCATGTTTATCGCATAACGTTTTATGCCAATGAATACTATATAGCCTGCCTTTGTCTCCGCACTTTTCACAAATATGTTCTGACATATCTTCTGCCATTTCTATCATACCTTCATAATATTCATTCGTTTTAGAAGTATAGATTCTAAGTGACCCATATTTCTCTTTTATTTGAGTGAAAGTAGGCAGCTGATCTATATAATCTTCTAAATTTTTTTCTACTAATTCCTTTTTATGATTATAGGATGCAATAAGATCACCATCTTCTTTATTGCATTTTTCTATACAAGAATCGTAATATTCTATTTGTCTGATACATACATTGATTTTACCATACATACGGCGGCACATCACTTCTATAAGAGGTATCCAGCCTTCATCAATCTCCAATCCAAATAGTAAAATAGGTTCCATAGGCATCTGTGAAAATGCTAATGGATATTTTTCTTTCAAATCTTTACCTGTCATATTATAAATTATATTTTAATTTTTAGAATCCATACTTTAACTTAGCTAACATCCATTTCTTATGGTCTACAACTTTATATGAATAACTATTTTGTATATATAAAATGCCCATATCTTTATGTTTTATGAAACAGCTGAAACTGTTGTGAAAACCCGGCGACCACGCCAACATCCCGGCAAAATCGAAATACTCTTTTTCAAGAACATCATATATTTTATCACATCTAAATATTTTAGATTCCATATTTTAATCTAGTTAACAACCACTTCTTATGATCTGAAATTGTGTATCTATGGATTTTATTAGGCAGCATAGTAACCGTAATTCCAATATCTATATCATTAATAAATCTATGCCATTCGTAATTATAATAATATGATTTAGAAAGATATAAAGGAGAGAATATCCTTACAATATCTAAATGATCTATGCCCAATTCATTATTCACAAAATCTCAATTGTGATCGAACCCATTTATCAATATCTTTTACAGACTTTTTGTATTCCTCTTCAGAGATCTTACCAGCCATAAAGGATTTGTCCAAACGATCCATCATTCTCTCTGCTTTGATTTCAATCTCATTTTCAGTCATAATTTATTTTAAAGGGTTTCAATAATCCTCTTCTGAAAAATAAAAGGCAAACGGTGCCATACAAATTAAAATAGCTAAGAGAATAATTGCTCCTAGAATACCCACTAATGTAGAAAATATTTTCTTAGCAATTAACATAAGCCGTACAAAAAAGTTTCTATTTCTTCTCCACTCCATACGCTACTACTTTGATAAGAAATTATATTTCTCTTATTCAATACTAAAATAGAAAGGTTCTTATCTTTTGTATATCCTTCAGCTACATTCTTATAGAGAGCTACATTACATTTAGACTTTAATACATCTTCGAAATTAGGATTAGATTCATAGCCATCATCCAAGATTACATCATCTAACAATCCGTCTAGAGAGATATGTAATTTGTATATATACGCATGATCAAAAAGCTGTTCATCATTGATCTTGTAATCTGCTCTGAATACAGCTTGGACAAGTGATCCACAATGGAGATTCTCTCTCGGTTCAAATACATGTAATCCCGTTGAGTGGTAGGCAAAGATGGATTTTTGTTTCTTAATTTCTTCTAGACTAGTATTAGTATCTAATTCGATGATCATACCTTATCGAAAATATGTTTATTAGCAATTCTAGATTCTGGTGTAAGCTTATCTTTTAAATAACGCAATAGTTCCTTTCCTTCTTCTTCGGTTAGATGTAGTTCAGAATATTCTCCATCTAGACTAGATCCATAATTGCAACAAATTTGAATCACAATAGGGGGAATACCAAGATCAAAAACCTTTCCATGGAAGTCAGAGTAATAGGTTGCTTCTTCTTTCCTAGATGGTTTAAGAACTTTCTTCATAATGATATTTATTATCAGTTTAAATTCTGATTATCAAGATCTAGAAACGGAAATTGTTTTTCTAAATTATTAACTGTATCAATCACATCATTTATATCCTTTTCAAAATCTAATTTAGACTGAAACAATCTCATGAAATGAATATAGTCTACTAATGCACTATGTGCAAATAGGAGAGAATCTTTTTGTTCTTTAGTCATTGGATATAAAGGCTACCTTTTTAAAGAATCTAACCTCTTCTTCTAAATGTTCTTTAGAGATACCAAATTCATAATCGTCATTTACTACTTTAAATCTCCAGCAGTCATGTGATTCACTATCACAAAATAATAAAACATTTTGAATGGTATTGTAATAGAAACAATTTACTTCTGGAATTATTGTATTGCTCATTTTTTATTCAAGGATTGAGCTGCTTTGGCTGCATCATTTTTTAAGG
>JACCED012074078.1_pt1 | contig 17737 bp, 24 predicted proteins | sample 7455021 | NCBI WGS metagenome assembly JACCED01 (sample SAMN15323456, study PRJNA562643) | freshwater metagenome | isolation source: river surface water | place: USA:Blue River Watershed | collected 2017-08-19 | reverse complement strand
TATATAGAAAAGTCTCTTGCACATAATGCGCAAGAGACTGATGTTAAAATCGACTACTCTTGAAAGAACTTTTTGATTTTACAGATTCTATTAGTGAATAGATATTTGTAAAATTTTTGGGTTTGTAATAGCGTGCTTCCTTTATCAGGAATTCATTTTCATGAACTGTAAGAACGTGTCCAGACAACACCTCAAGTTCCTTGAGGTGTTTCCCAAGTACCCCATACCCATGATGTAGCCCCCGCTCAATATATTGAATAAGCCTGTATGGGTCCAACTCAAATAACTCTGTCGGTGAAGGTGTTTCAATTATTTTTCTCTGAGCTTGCACAGTATTCTCCTTATGATTGTTGAGACGGATGCTTTTATAGCATATGTGAATGCTTTTGTCGCACGTGTTACTTTCGCTGTCCAAATTTTCGCGCAGTGCGATAGATCATATAGAGAATGCCAATGAGAATGGAAATTTGTATGAGTACTGGGTGTGCCAGAAGCATTGAAAGCATAAAAAGTAAGGCTGTAAATATACTCGAGAGGACTGACGCTATTTGTGTAATACTCTTTTGGAGGAGTGATGAATCTGTTTCAATAGATGTTCGAGTAATACCATCTGTAGATGTGGAGGTGTCCTGTGTAGAATTTTTTTCTGCGTTTCGCTTTTCGCGGTAAGTATCAAGTGTAGATTTTGCGTCCTCAACTTTTTCAGTTACATTACCGAGAAGTGTGTGTGCTGTCCCTTCTTCAAGATATTGCTCAAGCCCTTCTTCGCTAATGACGGGTGTCGATGTGGTGAGTGGGGCATCAAGAACAGGTTCTTGGGTTGTGAGCGGTATGACTTGTGCTATAAGTGGATTACTTCCGCGTGCTATCTCATCTTCATCAGAGACGCTGTCATTATCATCATCTGGGTCGCGTGTGTTTCCAATACCATCTGCATCAGTGTCTGTATCAGCAAGAAGTGTATCTTCTACAATGATGTTTGCAACATCGGCGTGAATAGTTTCTCCACCAATAACATGGAGCTCCGCATCGCTCAAGCTCACACTTAGTGCGTGTTCACCAGCAGTAGGTGTCCAGTCAATCCATGTTTCTACAAGTCTCCCTGAGAGGGCGCTTACAGGAGCAGAACCTATACGTTTCCCATTATCCATGAAGCGGACAGTGCCGATGAGGTCATGTGGAGTATTGTTGCGAAGCGCAGCATAGACACGCACAGGAACACCCTCAAGAATTTGGTCGGAGGAATACCAGAGTCCTTGCACAAAACCAGCATTAATATCTTCTGCATGTGCAGGTATGCTCATACATAGATACATAAGAATAGATACAAGGTATCGCATACATATAAGTATAGCAGGGTTAGACATACAAAAAGGCGCTGTGTGCATATATAGTCACAAAGCACCTTTATCGTTATAAACTTAATTTTACCATCCCCCACATATAGAACTCGGGCGGAACACCCAAAAGTTCAGAAGCTATAAGAGGAACTTCTCGCAAAACTGGATCTTTGCCACAATCAGTAAAAATGCCATTTTTTTCATTCCCACGCTCCCAGACGACTGTCTGGTAGATATGCGGAATAATATTCCCGTCTTCTCCTCTGCAAGGATATTCAACTCTGTACTCGATGTGGCTGATTCGGATTCGTACTTCAGCAAGCGCTCCGTCTCTTTCGTCAACAACTTGTACATACTTCCACCAGAGTGAAATTCCTCCCCTTGACCACTTTGTAAGTGAATACAAAGGGATATATTCCTCTACATTTTCAACCTCATTTTGTGCAAATGCGGGTACTGCTATAAGTAACATCACGGTTACAAGCAACATACGCATGGTACGTCTCCTTTTTTGTTTTTGAATACAGCGCAGGTACACCTGCCTACACATACTATATAGTTCTTTATGTACCTTATCAATAGGTGCTCTGAGCCTGTTGCCGAAGCGACACAAATACCGTATAGTATGCGCAATCAGGCCTCAGGCCTTTTTTACATAGTAGACATTATATTTAACGTTATTGATTTTAATCATTATATATGGCACGAGCATTTCCACTTCATAAGCTCCGAAACTTCGGTATCTTTGCACACGTAGACGCAGGTAAGACAACAACGTCTGAGCGTATTCTCTTTTATACAGGTATGAGCCATAAGATTGGTGAGGTGCACGATGGTGCGACCGTTACTGACTGGATGGAGCAGGAGCGAGAGCGAGGTATTACCATTACTGCAGCGGCGATTTCATGTAACTGGACACCATCACTTATCGCTGATCGCAATGATCCAGAGCTTAAGTACACATTCAACATCATTGATACTCCGGGGCACATCGACTTTACTGCTGAGGTAAAGCGATCGATGCGCGTACTCGATGGTGGAGTAGCGGTGTTTGATGGAGTAGCTGGAGTGGAGCCACAGTCAGAAACTAACTGGCGATACGCAGATGAAGCACAAGTGCCTCGTATTTGTTACATCAACAAGATGGATCGAACAGGTGCTGACTTTGAGCGTTCATATGCTTCAATCCTCAATCGTCTCTCAAAGAAGGCAGTGCGATACCAAATTCCATGGGGAAATGAAGAAAATCTCAAAGGCGTGATTGATCTCCTTAAAATGAAGGCGTACACCTTTGAAGGTGAAATGGGAATGAAGGTGGTTGAGCATGAGATTCCTGAGGAGTATAAAGCTGATGCTGAAAAGTATCATGCGGAGCTTGTAGAGCGAATTGTGGAAAATGACGATGCTCAAATGAGCGGATATCTCGAAGGAGTGATTCCTTCATACGAAGAACTTCAAGCAACACTCCGAAAGGCTGTAATTGCAAACAAGATTTTCCCTGTGATGACCGGTTCTTCTCTTAAGAACGTTGGTGTACAACGAATTCTCGACGCCGTAGTAGACTACCTTCCATCACCAGTCGATCTCCCTCCAGTGAAGGGAACAAATCCAGATACTGATGCAGAAGAGACTCGTGAGGCAAGTGACGAGGCGCCATTCTGTGCGCTTGCATTTAAGCTCCAGACTGACCCATTCGTAGGACAACTTACATTCTTCCGTGTGTACTCAGGTACCGTAAAGGCAGGAAGCTACATTTATAACGCGACAACAGGACAGAAGGAACGTTTGGGACGTATCGTGCGTCTTCAGGCTGATAAGCGAACTGAAATTGAAGAAGTGTACGCAGGAGAGATTGCTGCGGGAGTAGGGCTTAAGGATGTAAAGACATCAAACACTCTTTGTTCAGAAGAAAAGCCAATTGCACTTGAGCAAATTGTATTCCCAGAGCCAGTGGTAGCGATGCGAATTGAACCAAAGACTAAGAACGATCAAGAGAAGATGGGTATGGCAATGAAGAAGCTTTCAGATGAGGATCCAACATTTAAGATTTCGACTGACGAAGAGACTCTTGAGACTATTATTGCAGGTATGGGTGAGCTTCACCTCGAAATCATCGTGGATCGTATGAAGCGAGAGTTCGGTGTTGAGGCAAACGTTGGTAAGCCACAGGTAGCCTACCGTGAAACTATCCAGCATGAGGCAGAAGCTGAGTATAAGTACGTTAAGCAATCAGGAGGTCGTGGACAGTACGGTCACGTAAAGATCCGCATTAAGCCACTTGAGAAGCTTGAGCTAGAAGAAGGAAAGTCACTTCCAAAGAACATAACACGAGAAGATCATTTTGAATTCGTAAACAACATTAAGGGAGGTGCTATTCCAGGAGAATACATTCCAGCAGTTATGAAGGGATGTAAGGAAGCGATGGCGCGAGGGTTTGTTGCGGGATACAAGATGGAGGATGTGTCTGTTGAACTCTTTGACGGAAGTTTCCACGATGTAGACTCATCAGAAATCGCCTTCCGACTTGCTGCGATTCACGCATTCAAGGAAGCTGCAAAGAAGGCAGGTGCCGTACTCCTCGAGCCGGTGATGAAGGTTGAAGTTACTACTCCAGAAAAGTTCATGGGAGATGTAAACGGAAATATTTCATCAAAGCGTGGTCTCGTAGAAGGAATGGAAGATCGCGACATGGTGAAGGTAGTGCGTGCGAAGGTGCCGCTATCTGAACTCTTTGGATACACCACCATCCTCCGCTCAATGACTGAAGGACGAGCGAACATGGTGATGGAATTCGATCACTATGCAGTAGTTCCACCAAACGTATCGATGGAAATTAGAAAGGCGAGAGGGGTGAAGGATGTAGAGGACGAGGCGTAAAGACATTAAAAAAGACCTGCCGAAAGGCGGTCTTTTTTGTTGCAGTACTCTATTTCTAGGATGTTGCAACAAGTGTTGGTAGATCATCGTCTCCGCAGGGGAAAATGATGTGAATGTGAGCGTGCTTACGGCGCCCAACTTCAGGGCCGTTGAATGCTACTCGGTAACGACCAGTTTCTGGTGCATTGTTGATGGCAAACAGATGTGCTGTAAAAGTAAGTTCAGCAAATACTTCTGGAGGAAGGTCAGGGATTGCGGTCTCATCTCCAGAGCCGTCTTCCCTCTGAAGTACCGCAATGAAATGGAATCCCTCAATTACTCCAGGTGCCTTTTTTCGGGATTCATGAATGGAGTAAGGAACTCCGCATGAAAGTTTTCCAGTTACTGGTGTTATTTCCACTGGTTTTCTCCTTAGAACACTCGCCGCCAATCGGCAAGATTGGGAGTACTATACATACAGTATCTAAATGAGTCAACCCCTTATTAGGGGGTCTGTTAAGTAAACCCTTGCAAAATTTATACCATTCTTGTACTATATCGGCTGTTGTGTGCTCTTTCTTATTTCACCCAATTGGGTGTGACTGCTTTGGTAGTCATTTGACTTAGGAAAGAGCCCAACATAAGTAAACTGTGTTGAGGCCTTTTTTGTTCTCGTGCCTTCAGCACATGTTACTTAGTGCGACGTTAATTTATTAAAATTAATTTTAAATAATATGGCAGATTTTGATCGCTCAAAGCCACACGTAAACGTAGGAACTATTGGTCACGTTGACCATGGTAAGACTACACTTACTGCAGCAATCCTTAACGTTCTCAATAAGCGTGGGAATGGATACAACGCAGCAACTAAAGGTGTAGATGATATTGATAAGGCGCCAGAAGAAAAGGCGCGTGGTATTACCATTTCTCTTTCTCACTCAGAGTACGAGACACCAAATCGTCACTACGCACACATTGATGCGCCAGGACACGCTGACTACATCAAGAACATGATTACAGGAGCTGCACAGATGGATGGTGCGGTACTTGTGGTAGCAGCAACAGACGGTGCGATGCCTCAAACAAAGGAGCACGTACTTCTCGCAAAGCAAGTGGGAGTTCCAAACATCATTGTATTCCTCAACAAGGTAGATATGGTTGATGATGAAGAAATGCTCATGCTTGTAGAAGAAGAGCTTCGAGAGCTTCTTACAAAAAATGGATTTGATGGTGCGAACGCGCCTATCATTAAGGGATCTGGTCTTCAGGCTCTTGAAAATCCAGAATCAGAATGGGGTAACAAGGTTATTGAGCTCGTTGACGCAATGGACTCATATTTCCCAACACCAGTTCGTGAACTCGACAAGCCATTCCTTATGCCTATTGAGGACATCTTCTCAATTGAAGGACGCGGTACTGTGGTAACAGGACGTGTAGAGCGAGGTGCTGTTAAGGTTGGAGAGGAAGTTGAAATCGTTGGTATTAAGGATACTGCAACAACTACTGTTACAGGAGTTGAAATGTTCAACAAGCAACTCGACCAAGCACAGGCTGGAGACAACGCTGGTATTCTTCTTCGAGGAATCAAGAAGGAAGATATTCACCGAGGTCAGGTTCTTGCAAAGAAGGGTTCAGTAACACCACACACAGACTTTGAAGCTGAAGTATACGTACTTTCAAAGGATGAAGGAGGACGTCACACACCATTCTTTACAGGATACAAGCCACAGTTCTATATCCGAACAACAGACGTAACTGGAGAAGTTACGCTTGCGGAAGGAGTAGAGATGGTTATGCCAGGAGATACTGCGAAGTTCAAGGTAAAGCTTGTGGCTCCAGTAGCACTTGAGGAACAACAGAACTTTGCTATTCGTGAAGGAGGACGAACAGTAGGTGCTGGAGTAGTAACAAAGATTGTTGCGTAACCTCACCATTAGAAAATTTTAGAAAGCACTATGACAACAAAAGCAACAGAAGAAAAAGCTAAGAAAGGAAGCGCATCAGGTGAAGTTCAAAAACTTCGTCTTCGAGTGCGAGCCTATGAACATAAGATTCTTGATACATCAGTAAAGTTGATTATTGACACTGCTTTGCGTTTTGACGCAAAGGTGGTTGGTCCTATTCCTCTTCCAACTGAAATTAAGAAATACACCGTGAATCGTTCGTCATTCGTATACAAGGATGCACGAGAACAGTTCGAAATGCGAATGCACAAGCGTGTTATCGACATCATGAATCCAAGTGCAAAGGTAATCGAAGCACTCACCAATCTTTCACTTCCATCAGGCGTAAGCATTGATGTGAAAATGATGTAGGTATTTGTTCTGATTACGTTGTCATAGTAAAAACCGCGGGCCTTTGGCCCGCGGTTTTTGCGTATGTGTAATGTACACTTTTCTTTTATCGTAAAGAATGAGCGAATGGTATTATATACATAGCAGTATATATAGTTCTTCTGGAGGTGTATCGTGTCAAAGATTCGACTCAGTGTGCTCCTCGGTTTAATTTTCTCATGTGTTGTATCCTTCACTATGGATGCGTATACAGTCACGATTACGAACTTTCTATTTTCGTGGATTGTGGGATTTGGTGCTACTTTTATCGTATGTATCTTAAGTCCGCGCAGTCTCGCCCTTGATTGAGGGTTGGGTAATCTAAAAGCCCTACATCTGTACAGATGTAGGGCTTTTGCAATGATCGTGTGATCATTATCTAAATCGTCCGCGTGGACGGGGAGGTGCTTTAAGTACAAATGAATTAACCTTCTTCACCTGTCGACAGGGATGAGTAACATCACCTTTACGAAGGATCCTGGGTTGATTGTATGCAGGAGTGAGACTTAACGTGCCGGAGTTTGTGGCAAAGAGACTGTATACCGCCAGTGCCATGAGTATCGGTGTCTGTCGACCAAAGGTTTTTCGTCTGTACATGGTAGTCCTTTGCTTCAAAGAGGGCCCAATTTTCCTGACTGCTGGTTCAAGCTCAGATAGTGCTCTTGCTGTAGTGTATCCGATACATTTCCCATCCTGAGAATACAAATAGATTCCTGGAGGTGCATCATTTAATCTTTCAAAAAGAACAATTTTCATTGCTACCCTTGGAGCTGTGTTCATGATATAGCCCTCATGTTGGTTTTCTGATGTGAACTATATATGACATATGTTATAGAGGCAAGTGAGTGAGTTGATACTCTAAAAAGAAAATGCCGTCGATTTATGGAATCGACGGCATGTATCATTGTACGGTAGTTTGCAGAGGATCAAATATTTCGCCTTCGCCCGAGAGTGCGTATCTCAGTAGTTCTTCGAAAGGCATCACCTTAGAAGATCCCCTGATAAATATCACAGCTTCACTAAAGATCTTATTCATGATCTGCACAGCTTCTGTGGGTAATTTTGGAATTGCTTCAGAAAAATTTTTAAGCCAAATCCCAGCTCCCTGTATTCCATTGCGTGTCCCGACAAGGACGTCAGGACAATGTAATACCGATAGTACTATGATTTCAGGAACTGTTCCGGACTCTTCTGGAGGAGCCCGACGTTGCATGCTGAAATTGAATGACATTGTAACGTTGTGTTCTTTTTCAACAAACTGTAAAAGGTCGACAAATTCCGCCATAGCAGGGCAATTTTCTTTCAGGAAGAATTCCTTGATGCACGCATACTGCTCATCCGATATGCGAGGTGCTCTGGGGTTTTTGTAACCCCAGACCATCATTACTTGTGGCCATGTCCCATCCGCAAGTTGTTTACGACTGCTTTCGATGAGGTGCTTCTGACGTTCTTCTTGATCTTGGTTCATTTTCCAGCCCCCTGAGCTATGGTAGTTTCTAGACAGGAATATACCATTGTCGGCAAAAAACTACCAGCGTACCCCTTTTCCTTTTATCTATCTGGTATACTCATGCATACTATGCGAAAAATCCAGAGAATATATAAAACAGTTCAAACACTCGAAGGTGCTGGGGTGCACCTTAAGCGAGGATTTAGCTACCATGCGTATGAGACGTTTGATCCTTTTCTCATGTTTGATGATTTCAGTAACGAAAGTGCTGAGGCATATGAAAAGGGGTTTCCGCAACATCCTCATCGGGGGATTGAAACTATTACCTATGTTCGCAAAGGTGAAGTTCATCATAAGGACAGTATTGGAAGTGAAGGGAGTATTAAAGATGGAGGTGTGCAGTGGATGACTGCAGGAAGTGGAATACTCCACGAGGAGATGCCTGTAATTTCAGAAGGTGGCATTCAAGGGTTCCAGCTCTGGCTTAACTTGCCTTCAAAATACAAAATGATAGCTCCGCGGTATACGGAGATGAAATCAGAAGATATTCCGTCTGTTGTCGACGAAGGTGTAGAGGTGAAGGTGATTGCGGGAGTGTATAAAGATATTCAGGGAGGGATACAAGACACTATAGTGCCGGTAACATATCTTGATGTGTCAGTAGGGAGTAGAGCATACTTTTCGGTACCTACACTCCGCGAGGACAATTATTTTATATATGTATACGAAGGACGTGTTGGAGTGCGAGATGATAGGAGTGAATCATGGCTTGGATCTGGAGAGTTAGCACTTCTCACCAAAGACTCAGCATTCGCGTGTAGTGGGGGAGCTGATGGGGCTCGATTCCTTCTAATCGGAGGCAATCCAATCAAAGAGACTATTGTTCCGCATGGTCCGATTGTGATGAATACTGAGGAAGAAGTGAAGACTGCGCTTGCTGAGCTTCAGAATGGGACGTTTATACAATAAAAAAACCGCAAGGAACATGTAGTTCTTTGCGGTTTTGTGTTGTTGTCGTCTATGTATCTAGGCGGCGACGTTCACCTTCTTCATTGAGACATCAATGATGTCTTTTTTGTCAATGAAGCAGATGTGCGTTTTTCCGTCACGCATGCAACGGACGAACTTCTCGCGGATGCCAAAGACGCGGAGTGCCTTGACGTCATCAAACGTTTCGACGCACAGCACATCCTCTTCTTCTCCGTTAATCACCATTGATGTGATGGTGAATCGGGGTGAAGGTGACGTCGGTTGCACAAGTTGTGCAACCGACGTCACCTTACGCACGGCAGTCACAAGCTTGCGTTCATTCTGTGCGCCTTTCGGCACAAGCTTGAACGCCTCGACGACGTCGCCTGCGGTACCTGTTTCGGTATCGTAGGATGTCACCGAGATACAGAAATGCACACCAAGCGGCAGACGCTTCCATTCATCACCAACAACCGGAATCCCGTGTCGGTATGAATTGCTCTCTACCGTGAGTGCTGTTACGCGTTTGCGTGACAGCAGTTCAGCTCGAATCTGGCTCTTCTTGATCCGGGCTTCTTCCTCAGCTGCACGAGCTTCCGCTTCCGCCTCTTCTCGAGCGACGCGCTCTGCGAGAAGTTGACGCTGACGCGCTTCTTTCTCTGCTTCCTCCAGGCGTGTGATTACTTCCATGTCGACCTCATTCCACTGAGGAATGAAATCAAACTTTTCTGCAATCGCTCGCTTCGCCTTCACGAGCTCGGAACGCTTACGCCCTCCGATAAAGAGTTCACTCGATACCCACTGCAGTTTTTCCATATCTGCAACAGGTATCACTGTGTCGAGGTTTTTGCCTCGATGCAGGTAGATGAACAGCTCACCGTTCATTTCAGTGAGCTTGGCAAGCCCATTTCGTCCGCGGTATTCGGGGTGTTGACTCTGGAATCTCCAGAGCTGGTCCATCCCTTTCATTACGCTCCCGGGCAGGAATTCGCCATGGGCTGGCGCATTCTCTGGGAGGAGTGTTGTAATCTTCATTCCTCTCCAAAGAATGTCCTGAACGTACACCTTTCCGACTTTGACTGCGGGTGAAACTGTGGCGCCGATGCTTTTGTACATTCTTTTGCTCCTACCCAATGCTCCACTTACATTGAGTTATAAAAAGAAATAGGTGAGTGGAGTCACCTTTACTATTTATTATTTTATAATGTAATCAATATTGTGTCAAGTCTCTCTGCAGAGAGTACATCATTGTAGATGAAAAATATGTATAAAATGTATTTTGGTAAAAAAGTCATAGAACCCTTGCTTTTTATAGATTTATAGGTATACTCACCACAGCTTTTATAAGACCTACGTACCCCAGTGAAATGCGCTTGCGCTGACAAAAGTTACGCTTTTGTATGTCACCGGGAGACCAATGGGCGCAAAACCGCGATTTTTAGATTGCGAGCTTGTGCTCGCGATATAAAAATCGCGGTTTTGTTTGTTTTAGCAATAAAACAAATCATGCGGGTCATAAAAGTTTTTATTAGCATAGTTTCAAAATTGAATGAAATTCGTTTTAGGAACAAAGGAGCAAATGACCCAAGTGTTTGATGCACAAGGAGTTGCTCATCCAGTAACTATCCTCCGTGTTACACCTGCAAAAGTTACACAGGTGAAGACAAAGGAGACTGATGGATACGAAGCGGTGCAGATTGCCACTGGTGATCAAAAGGAGCATCGAGTAAGTAAGGCTTTGCGCGGACATCAGGGAGGTGCTTTCAAGCACGTTGCTGAGTTTCGTCCACGTACAGGTACACAAGAATCAATCGCTGGATTTGAGAAGAACGGTACATTTGATGTATCAGTATTCTCTGCTGGTGACGTAGTGAGTGTTTCTGCAATCTCAAAAGGAAAAGGTTTCCAAGGAGGTGTGAAGCGACATGGTTTTAGAGGAGGTCCAGCAAGTCATGGTATGAAGCATTCACTTCGTGAACCAGGATCAATCGGTGCCACAGGACCACAGCGAGTATTTAAAGGTACTCGTATGGCGGGACGTATGGGTAGCGATCGAGTAAAGGTAAATAATTTAAAGGTAGTTGCAGTGTACAAGGACGAAAACGTTCTCCTTGTGCGTGGTGCAGTACCAGGTCGTCGAGGAACCTTAGTAGAAGTACGTAGTGTATAAGCATATGGCAAAGAATTCATCAGTAGCGCTCGAAGCGAATGTATATTCGCAAGAAGGAAAAGAGATTTCAAAAATCGCTCTTTCTGAGAAAGTGTTCGGAGTCGCATGGAATGCAGACCTCGTACATGATGTTGTTGTTTCAATGCAGAGTAACGCTCGTGCAGGTACAGCACACACAAAAGGACTCGGCGATGTTCGCGGGGGAGGGAAGAAGCCTTGGAAGCAGAAGGGTACAGGACGTGCTCGTCATGGTTCAAGTCGTTCACCTATCTGGCGCGGAGGAGGAGTAGCGCATGGTCCACGAAATGAAAAGGACTATACTCGCAAGATAAATAAGAATGTACGTGCAAAGGCACTCGCAACAGTACTTTCACAAAAGTTTGTTGATGGTGAAATTGTGTTTGTAGATGCACTCACCTTTGCTGCACCAAAAGCTGCAGATGCACGTAAGATAATTACTGCACTCGCTAAGATTGAGGGTAAGAACACATTGGCAACAAAGCGATCAAATGCAGCACTCGTTGTTCTTTCAGGACGCGACGCGCATGCTGAGCTTAGTTTCCGAAACTTTGGTAATATCCACACTGTACATGTGAAGGATGTTAACCCAGTTGATTTACTCACTTATAAATATGTTGTAGTCGCAAAGCCAGAGGAGGCGCTCAAGACTCTCGAGTCACGCGTGAGCACTAAGACGGCACGTAAGGCTATGGCGGTAAAATCGTAGTATGGGAATCTTTGGAAAAAAAGATACATCGAAAGAGACTACGTCTGGTGATGTTGCAGTAGTTACACAAAGTACTACTCGTATCAACCCAGTACATGTCACATCGGTTATCGTAAAACCACGTATTACAGAAAAGGCAGCACTTCTTTCTGATAAGAATGTATATACATTTGAAGTCACAAAAGGTGCTACTAAATTTCAGGTACGTGATGCAATCAAGGCACTCTACAATGTAACACCGGTGAAGGTGCACATTGTGAACAAACAACCTCGTCACTCAATGTCAAAAGCTCGTGGTCGAAGCTTGATGGTACACGGTATGCGAAAGGCGTATGTGTATCTTAAAAAAGGTGATCGTATTGAACTTGTATAAACATGAAAAAATATAAACCAACATCAGCAGGTCGTCGTGGAATGACCGTTGTCTCATACAAGGATTTACTGACAAATACTAAAAACGCTCCACTTAAAAGCCTAACAAAAGGAGGGCGAAGTACAGGAGGACGTAACAGTACTGGTCGTACAACCAATCACTATCGAGGAGGAGGAAATAAGCGAACGTATCGCGAGGTAGACTTCGTATACAACAAAAAGGATATTCCTGCTGTTGTAGAGTCTATCGAGTATGATCCATACCGATCAGGATTTATTGCATTGGTACTCTTTAAGGATGGAGAGCGACGGTATGTGCTTGCCCCAAAGAGTTTTGTAAAAGGAGATGAATTTATCGTTTCTGAAACTGCAAAGCCAAAGGTAGGTAATCGTCTTCCACTCGGAAACATCCCCGTCGGTACATTTGTATTCAACGTTGAGTTGAAGCCAGGTGCCGGAGCACGTATTGCTCGCTCTGCAGGTAATAATGCAGAAGTCGTTGCACACGATGCGGGGTATACGCTCGTTAAACTTCCTTCAACAGAGATTCGTAAGATTCTTAGTTCTGCATGGGCAACTATCGGAGAGGTATCAAATGAGGAACATCGTTTGGTTACACTTGGTAAGGCGGGACGTTCACGACAACTTGGTCGCCGACCAAAGAACCGTGGAAGTTCTCGAAATGCCGTTGACCATCCATACGGAGGAGGAGAGGGGCGTGCTCCACGAGGTCATAAACGAGCTCGTACAAAGCAAGGTCGTCCAACTGGAAAGGGACAAAAGACACGTCGACCAAAGAAGTATTCAAACACTTTTATTGTCAATCGCCGAAAGCCAGGAAAACTCATGGCAAACAGCGGACGATAGTCTGTATAATAAAAACCCGCGCCTATGGCGCGGGTTTTTATGAGTATACAAATTAAACCCCCGGTTTCTTGTCTCTGTGCTTAAAGGTGAACAATGAAAGTTTCTTATGTGATTTAAGACTGAGATATATTGCATGTGCATGAGTAGTGTCACAGTGAACAGCGACTTTCTGTACTCCTTGTCCGGAGATGATGAGTTCCATGCCTGCATTGGTATAGACTGCGGTAACATGCCGTTTTCCTCCACGACTACTATTTTTGGTAATAATTCCTGGAGATATGAGTGTTACGCCGTTTATTTTTTCAAGCACGGTGATGACTTGTTCCGCAGTCTCGGTAAGTGTGGTATGTGTTCCTCCTCGCAGACTTTTCATCCGTGCAGTATAGCATTCATGCGTTGTATCGTTTATTATTGATGGAGTTACTTATCTAATTTAGAAATATATGGACTCATCATCAGAACTTAATGTTGCACAAAATACTGATACAAATACTGTTCAGATATCTTCAACGAGTGAGTCAGTCCGACAACCACTTATTGGGATATTTAAAATTCTTTCTGAAGGGTGGATGCTAATGCGTCGCAGGGTGAGTTTGTTTGGATATGCTGTTCTCGTGGTAGTTCTCGGCATTCTCGGTGGATGTATAGTCTTGGTATCTTCAGTATATGTTGCGGTAGTCTCCTTGGCACCGTCAGTGCAGATTGGTGGAATTTTGAGTGCTACACTCGGATTGCTTTTTATGGTTATGTATCTCTCGTCTGTGTCAGTGGTTTTTCTTAGGAGGTTGCTTTCTGAAAGTGTTGAAGAAACGAGTTTCTTTGCTGATACTAAAAATTCTTTGGCGCAGGGTATCTCCTTTTTGGTTGTTGGTTTCTATGTAACCATAATTACGAACGTTGGATATTATGCGTTATTGGTACCAGGGATAGCTGCATACATATATTTAATTATGGCGCAGTTTATTGTGGTGCAAGAAAATGTAAAGGGTCTTGAGGCACTTACGCGGAGTGTTCATATGGTAAGAGGGTATTGGTGGGTGGTACTTTGCAGGCTCATTGCTTTTCCGATACTACAAGCTCTTGCTATTGGAATACCCACCATTGTATTAATCGCCGTACTCACACTCTCAAGTATCGGCGCAGTCTTTGCTGTTGTGCTCGCAGTCCTAAGTGCGTGTTTATTTTCTGCATGGTTTCTCTCTTCATTTGCCGTTTTGTTTAAATCGCTTGTATTGGTACGTGCGCACGAGCCATTTAATCCAGAAAAATACAAAAAGCTTCTTTGGGTTTTTCGATGTACTGTGGTGGTTGGGATTATTATCTTGCCGATACTTTTTGCTATTGAAATGATGCTGTCATTGGACTCTACTGAATACTCGCCGTATATGGATGATGGGCAAAATATGTATGAAATAAGGGAAATTCCTTTGGTACAAGATACGTTGCCTGTGACAGAATAGCTATATGTATTGAAGGTGGGGTTGTCCGCCGCTCATGAGATATCTCTCATGAGCGGCGGATTTGTACAAATCGTTGACATATCAGTGTATTTCGCGTACTATACCTCTCGTTCAAGGAACTCCGCACAAATCTCTCCATCTAAGAGCTTTGTGTATACATTATTAGTTCTGTGGGCACTTCGTTTAACACTGGCCGTTACCTGTTATTAGACGAGGTTCTCACCAGAAGGTGCGATTCACCATTTTGGCAATTTAGCCCGAAAATGGTTTATATATTTACTTCTTGTAGATGTATAGCTCGTACGCCAGCTTATGCGTTTTTAAGTCAAAGTACGTTTTTATAAACATATTTTGTCGTTAATACAATATAATCGCTTTGCTTGTTATTTTATTGAATATGTCACGATCACTATATAAAGGACCATATATTAATGAAAAGATCTTGAAAAAGATTGTAGGAAAAAAGCCAGCAGATAACTTGGTTTTTAAAGTGTGGGATCGAGCTTCAGTAATTTCTCCAGAAATGGTTGGATTCAAGTTCGGTGTTCATAACGGAAAAACTCACGTAGAAGTATTGGTTTCAGAAGAAATGGTAGGACATCGTCTTGGTGAATTCTCTCCAACGAAGAAGTTTATCCGTCACGGAGGTAAGATGCAGAAGGATCTAGAGATCAAGAAGAAGGAAGCTGAAATTGCAGCGGCAAAGGCAGCAAAAGCATCAAAATAATATTAGTAGCAAATTCTGAATAGTATGAAAGCTATCCTCAAAAATTATCGTCAATCACCTCGTAAAGTACGCCTTCTTGCGGATCTTGTTCGTGGTAAAGAGGTAACCAAGGCCCTTGAAACATTAAGCTTTGTAAATAAGCGAGCTTCTGAGCCATTTTCTGCACTCATCCGATCTGCAGTTGCAAACGCAAAATCACAAAATATTAATGCAAATACACTTTTTATTTCAAAAGTTGCTGTTGATAAAGGAACTGTGCTTAAGCGATTTATGCCACGAGCTCGTGGTTCGGCTGCGCGTATCAACAAGCGAAATAGCCACATTAGTGTAGAGCTTGGTACCAAATAATTATTTTTTAACGTTTTACTATGACACACGTCGCACACCCATACGTCCAGCGTCTCGGTATCATTCGTGAATGGAAGTCACGATGGTTTGCTGGTGATCCAAAGAAGTATCGTGAGTATATTCGTACTGATGGTGCTGTTCGAAAGTTTCTCACTAAGAAGCTTAAAGGAATGCATATTTCAGGTATTGAAATTGAGCGAAATGAAAAGGTATTTCGAATACTTATTAGTACATCACGACCTGGTCTTATCATTGGTCGCAGTGGAGAGGGGGCAACAAAGCTTCGCACAGAGGTTGATATGCTTCTTCGTACACTCAAACTCACTGAGAAGCCAGAAATCAAGATTGATATTGAAGAAGTACGCTCACCTGAGGCAAGTGCCGCTATTGTTGGTCAGATGGTTGCTGAGGGACTCGAGAAGCGTATGCCATTTAGGCGTGTGCTTAAGCAGACGGTAGAAAAAGTTATGGCAAACCGTGATGTTAAAGGAGTGCGTATCATCGTATCAGGACGTCTTGGAGGAGCTGAAATGGCACGAAAAGAAGAACTTAAAAAAGGTCGAATTCCTCTTCAGACACTTCGTGCAGACATTGACTTTGCACGTGAGACAGCAACACTTCCATATGGTGCTATCGGTGTTAAGGTTTGGATTTATCGAGGTGATATCTTTACTGATCGAAAGGCTAAGGCAGAAGAACAGGCTCGTCCTGCTGCTCGCACTAATCACGCATAATTTAATTTAGGCTTATGTTATTCCCAAAAAAAGTAAAGCATCGAAAGTGGCAGAATGGACGTCTGCATCTAGATCGACGAAATGCTCCAGACACACGTGGTCTTGAGGTATCTTTCGGCGCGTTTGGACTTAAGGCTCAGACTCAGTCCCGAGTAAAATCAAATCAAATTGAAGCGGCGCGACGTGTGATTTCTCGAACACTTGGAAAGACAGGAAAGATTTGGATTCGAATTTTCCCTGACAAGCCAATTACTAAGAAGGCAGCGGAGCTTCCGATGGGTAAAGGAAAAGGTGATCCAGATCACTTCGTATTTGAAGTGCGACCAGGACGTGTACTCTTTGAGATTGACGGAGTTCCAGAAGATAAGGCACGTGAGGCACTTCGAAAAGCAACTGCTAAGCTCCCATTAAAAGCAAGATTCGTGACTCGTGAAGAGACACGTATGTAATAACGATAACTATATACATATGTCAGAAATACATACAAAAAGTGATGCGGATCTTGTAAAGTTTGTTACAGAGAAGCGAGACGAATTACAAAAGATTCGATTCGGGGGAGCGGGAAGCGGAATGCGAAATACACGAGCATCACGAAACATTCGCCGAGAAATCGCAACAGCACTCACAGAGATGCATAAACGTTCAAAGGTCGGAGCATAATAACCAGTAGCATTTATAAAATATTTTATGGCAACAGAAAAAACCACAACAGAAACAATTTCAAACGGACGCGTGCTTCGCGGAACCGTTGTTTCTACCAAGATGCAAGACACCATTACGGTCGCTGTGGAGCGCTACGTTATGCATCCGAAGTATAAGAAATTCATGCGTCGTACAAAGAAGTTTCTTGTGCACGATGCGGGTAATACTGCAAAGGAAGGAGAAAAGGTCGACATTCGTGAAACACGTCCACGTTCAAAGCGAAAGCATTTTGAACTTGTAAAGGGTTAGTCGTTCTAAATAATTTTGTATGATTCAACCACAGACAATAGTAAAGATCACCGATAACTCAGGCGGAAAAATCGGCCGAGTGTTCAAGGTTCTTGGCGGTTCACGAAAGCGATACGCAGAGCTTGGAGAGATTGTAGTACTTTCTATTCAAGTTGCAGAACCACGAAAGCCTATCAAGAAGAAGGATGTTGTATACGGAGTAGTGGTACGACAGAAGAAGAAGTTCCGAAGAAAGGATGGTTCATATGTAAGCTTTGATGATAATGCGGTCGTTATTATCGATAAAGAGAAAAAGGAACCAAAGGCAAACCGCGTGTTTGGTCCGATTCCTCGAGAGCTTGGTGAGGCTGGATACCAAAAGATTGTATCACTCGCACCTGAAGTCGTTTAACCTTAGCCTAAAACAATTATTATGAAAATAAAAAAAGGAGAT